>FUWD012860574.1_pt1 | contig 12431 bp, 15 predicted proteins | sample 1063281 | NCBI WGS metagenome assembly FUWD01 (sample SAMEA79048168, study PRJEB19326) | metagenome | biome: marine
GTATCTAGATTATAATTTTTCTTACGACAGAGACTTGGATTATTCAAATTATGATTCTATTGGAGCAAAATTTGAAGTTAATAATTTTGTAACTAGTTTCGATTATGTTACGGAAAACCATGAGCTTGGAAATAGCGAGGTAATTAACAACACAACTGAATTAAAATTCAACGATGAACATAGTTTGACATTTAGTTCTACTAAAGATTTAAAAGCAGATTTCACAGAATATGTCAATTTAATCTATCAGTATAAAACTGATTGTTTATTAGCTTTATTTGAATATGACAAAAAATTTTATAGTGATGGAAATTTAACTCCTTCAGAAAACCTGCTATTTGTAATCAAGTTTATACCTTTTGCTGAAATCAGAGGTACTGCCAGAACCTTTGTTGCAAACTAAAATGAAGCTAAAAATAATATTTAACATAATAATTATTTTTTTTTGCTTATTTAATATTACCAATGGTAATGAAGTAAAAATTAAAGTTAAAATTGATAATGAAATTATAACAAATGTTGATATTGTTAATGAAAAAAATTACCTTATATTTTTGAATCCCGTTTTAATAGAATTAACAATAGATAAACAAAATTCTGTCGCGAAAAATTCACTAATAAAAGAAATTATTAAAAAAAAAGAGTTAATAAAATATTTTGATATTAGTAAAGATTACTCTTTCATTAATAGAATTGAAAAAAATCTCTACAAACAAAAAAATTTTTCAAATAAAGAAGAATTTATAAATTTTTTAAATAATAATAATCTAAATTATTCTTTAATAAGAGAAAAATTAAAATTGGAAGCTCTATGGAACCAGTTAATATTTGATAAATATTCTAAAAGCCTGAAAATTGATGAAAATTTATTAAAAAAAAGAATCTCAAAGGAATTTGAAAATTCAAAAGACTAAATATCAATATAATTTATCAGAAATTTTATTTGAAGATGATTTAAATATTGATTACAAAAAGACTTTCCAAAAATAAAAAATAGTATTGAATCTATTGGATTTGAAAACACTGCAACTATATACGGAATATCAGATTCTTCAAAAAATGGTGGTCTGATTGGTTGGATAAATGGAACTCAAATAGCGGAAGAATTAAGAAAAAAAATAAATAGTATAATAATAGGAAAAATAACAAAGCCAATAAAAATTCCAAATGGTTATCTAATTCTTAAATTAAATGACAAAAAAGAAATTAAAGAAAAATTAGATTTAAAAAAAGAATTAGATAAATTAATCAATATTGAAAAAACAAAACAACTTAATAATTTTTCAATCATATTCTATAAGAGATTAAAACAAAATATAATTATAAATGAATATTAATTTAATTATTATTGCTCTAGGTGAACCCAATAGTACTTTTTCTGAGATTCTGTTTAAATATTTTTCTTCAAAAAATTATAATAAAATTAACAAAAAAATAGTTTTGGTTGGAAACAAAAATTTACTAATAAAACAAATGAAAAAATTAAAATATAGATTGGTTTTTAATGAAATTTTTGAATTAAAAAATGCTAAAAGAAAATTGATTAATATTATAAATGTTAATTATAAATTCAAAAAAACTTTTACAAATATTTCTATGTCTTCAAATAATTATATAAAAAAATGTTTTGATTTAAGTCTAAAAGTAATCAAAAATAATAAATCGGTAGGTTTTATAAATGGACCTGTTTCAAAAAAACATTTTTTAAAAAAAAAATATCCTGGAATAACAGAATATATTTCAAAAAAAACATATTCAAATAAACAGGTAATGTTAATATACAATAAAAAATTATCAGTTTCCCCAATTACAACACATATTCCTTTAAAAAAAGTTGCTAAAAATATTACAAAAGAAAAGATAATTAGTAACGTAATACAAATAAATAAATTTTATATGAAAGTACTAAGAAAAAAACCCAATATTGCAATTTTAGGTCTAAATCCACATTGTGAAACTATTGATATGAAAAGTGAAGAAAAACAGAAAATTTTACCTGCAATAAATTTTTTAAAAAAATAAAAATAAAGATCGAAGGACCATATTCTGCTGATACTTTTTTTTTAAAAGAAAATTTAAGAAATTATGATGTTGTGGTTGGCATGTATCACGACCAAGTTCTAACTCCGATAAAAACATTATTTAAATTTAACGCCATAAATATAACTTTAGGATTACCTTTTATTAGAGTCTCTCCTGACCATGGACCTAATTTTAAAATGTTGGGAAAAAATATTTCAGATCCATCATCAATTTTTTACGCAATGGATTTTTTCGAAAAAATTAGATGAAAATTCTACCTAAAAAAAGCTTAGGACAAAACTTTTTAATTGATAAAAAAATATTAAATCAAATAGCGAAATTGGGAGAAATAAATGAAAATGACACAGTTATTGAAGTTGGACCTGGAACGGGAAACCTAACAGAAGAAATTCTAAAAAAAAACCTAAAAATTTTACCGTAATTGAAAAGGATAAAAATTTTATAGAAATTTTAAAAAGAAAGTTTGATGATAAAATTGAGATAATAAATGAAGATATACTTAAATTTTCTCATGATAAATTCTATAATAAGCCTATTATTATATTCGGTAATTTACCATACAACATATCTACGCAAATACTTATAAATTGGATCAGAATAGAAAAGTTAGAAAATTTTTGTAAAAAATTTATCTTGATGTTTCAAAAGGAGGTGGCCGATAGAATTATTGCCAAAGATAATTCTAAAGATTATGGAAGATTATCAATATTATCTTCTTGGAAAATGAATATAAAAAAAATTATGGACATAAATCCTGGTAGTTTTTTTCCAACTCCTAATGTAAAAAGTTCATTGTTGATTCTTGAGCCTAAAACAAATTATTACAAATTAAAAAATCCTAAAAACCTAGAGCATGTTACCAATGTTTTTTTTAATCAAAGAAGAAAAATGATAAAAAAACCTATGAAAGTAATTTTTAAAAATTTTGAAGAAGTTGCTAAATCATTATCTCTGGATTTAAATTTAAGACCCCAGAATCTTTCAAAATTATCTTTTTATAAAATTTGCTCCTATTATGAAAAATTACTTAAGTAATAACTCGATATGTTGCTTAATCTGATTTTTATTATAGTTGGAAACTACTTCTCCTCTTTCTTTTTTATCTATAAAATCAATTATTCGATTATAACACCTTTGAATGTTGTCATTAATTACTACAAAGTCGTAGTTCTTCCAATGCAAAACATCTTTCTTGAACTGTTTCATTCTTTCATTGGCAATTTTTTCATTGTTCTGTTCTCTTTTAAGCAGTCTTTCAAATAACTCTTCTCTGGATGGAGGTAGTATAAATACTGTAATTATTTTATATTTTAAATCTTTTTGTTTTATTTGTTGTGTGCCTTGCCAATCAATGTCAAAAATTATATTTTCACCTTTATTTAATTTTTCGATAACAGTATCTTTTAATGATCCATAATAATTATTAAATACTTTGGCATATTCTAAAAATTTTTCGTTAGATATTAGTTTTTTAAATTCACTATTGGATACAAAGAAATAGTGAGATCCATCTAATTCGTAATTTCTGGGTTTTCTAGTTGTGTGAGATATTGAAATTGAAAAGTTATTTTCAGATGAAATTTTTTTTACTAGTGTAGTTTTGCCGGCACCCGATGGAGATGATACTATCACCATTATCCCTACTTTAAAATCGGACATTTGTTGAAAATATTAATTAGCTTTATTTTCTATAAATTTTACTGCATCACCAACGGTTAATATTTTTTCGGCATCACTATCGGAAATTTCTGCACCAAATTCTTCTTCGAAAGCCATAACCAATTCAACCGTATCTAAACTATCGGCTCCAAGATCATCTATAAAGCTAGACTCATCTGTTACTTTTGCCTCATCAATACCTAGGTGATCTGCAACAATTTTTCTTACTTTGCTTGAAACATCATCTGACATTTTTTTCCTTTAGGTTAAGTCGTTAATAAATATTTTATTGATTTTGTCAACTAAAATACATGCCTCCATTAACATGTATTGTTTCTCCTGTTATATAGTCAGAAAGGTCAGAACATAAAAAAACAACTGTATTTGCTATGTCATTAGGCTCGCCAAATCTGTCTAAAGGAATTTTTGATTTAAGTACGTTTTTATATTCGTTTTCAATCTTTTTAGTCATATCTGTATTAATAAATCCAGGAGAAACACAATTCACTTTTATATTTTTTTTTCCATACTCTAAAGCTAAACTTTTTGACATTGCAACTACTCCTGCTTTTGATGCGGCATAATTTGCTTGTCCTATATTACCGGCATGTCCTACAACTGAAGTAATATTTATAATCTTACCTTTCTTATTTTTTAACATTTTTTTAATTGCATATTTGCTAAGTAGAAAAGTGGAAGTAAGGTTTATATCAATAACATTATTCCATTCTTCATCTTTCATTCTAATCGAAAGATTATCTTTAGTTATTCCAGCATTATTAATTAAAATATCAATTTTATTTCCAAAAATATCATAACTCTTGTTAATAAAATTTTCTATTTCATCATGATTTGATAAATCGAATTTTTGTACTTTAACATTAGGATATTTGTTTTGAATAACATTTAATTTTTCTTGATTGGTTCCAGTGGCCAAAACATTTGCTCCTACAGAAATTAATTTATCTAATATAGAATTTCCTATGCCTCCTGTCGCTCCAGTTAAAATTATATCCAAACCTTTTAAATTTATCATATCTAAGTTAAATTTTTTAAATCTTCTATATCGTTTATTTGAACAAGTTTTATATTTCTATCTATTCTTTTTACTAGTCCAGATAAGACTTTTCCAGGACCAATTTCAATAAATTTATCGACATTTGAATTAATCATATTTATTACACTTTCTCTCCATCTAACTGGCTTTTCAATTTGCTTAACTAAAAGATCTTTTATTTCGTCTGGATCTTTTGTTTGCTTGGCAGTCACATTTGAGATAATTTCGTTTTTTGGAATTTTGAATTCTGTATTTATAATTTCATTTTTCATAATTTCCGTCGCAGAATTCATTAAAACACAGTGAAATGGTGCACTTACTGAAAGTTTAACATTTTTTATATTTTTTAATTTTAATATTTCTGAAAATATATCTAAATCTTTAGTATTTCCACTTACTACAACTTGGCCAACTGAGTTATCGTTAGCAACAAAACATTGGAATTTATCTTTATTTAAACTTATTATTTCATTTATATTTTCTATTTTTTCACCTAGAATTGCTAACATTCCTCCTTGGCCCTTTGGCACAGCAGATTGCATCGATTTTCCTCTGGTTTTCAAAAGTTTGAGGGTTTGTTCAAAAGTTATTGATTCTGAGCAAGCTAAAGCTGAATATTCTCCTAAAGAATGACCTGCAAAAAATTTAGCCTTATTAAAATCAAAATTGCTTTCATTTTTGATAAATTTAAAAATTGAATAGCTAACTAAAAAGATTGCAGGTTGGGTATTTTCTGTCTGATCTAATAATTCTTTTGGTCCTTCTAATATCGTTTTGCTTAATGAATTTTTTAGTATGTCATCAGCTTGATGGAATAGTAATTTAACATAGTCAAAATTGTCATATAAATTTTTTGCCATTCCTACTGATTGAGAACCCTGACCTGGAAATAAAACTGAAAACATAGAAAATATTATTAAATTTATTAATTTTTGTATTGTAATTAAAAATTTATAATAGTATATCCTCTGTTTTTTAAAAGAATAATTATGAACTTATACGAACATACAATTATCACAAGACAAGACGTTAGTTCGTCTCAATTAAAACAATTGCAGGAAAAATATTCACAAATAGTAGAGAAAAATGAAGGCGATATAGTAAAGCTAGAAAACTGGGGTTTGATGAATTTATCATATCTTATTAAGAAAAATAAAAAAGGAAACTATATACATTTTAAAATTAAGGCTGATGGAAAAATAATTTCTGAATTAGAAAAAAATGAAAAAATTGATAAAAATTTACTTAGATATTTAACTGTTAAAGTTAAAAAATTCGACCTTGAAACAGATTATTTTAAAAAAAATATAGATAAGGAAGTAGATAAAAAACCTAAATATAATTATGAAAAAAAGAAATAATAAAAAAAAAAGTTCTCAAAGCACCTTCTCTAGGTTAAGTGTTTTTCAAAATCAAAAATATAAATTAAAGAAAAAGTGTCCTCTGTCAGGCAAGGATGGACCAGTTATAGATTATAAAAATATTAAATTATTAAAAAGATATGTTTCTGAGAACGGTAAAATTTTACCGTCTAGAATTACATCTGTAAGTCAGAAGAAACAAAGAGAACTATCTTTGTCAATCAAAAGAGCCAGGAACTTAGCTTTAATATAAATGAAAGTTATTTTATTAGAAAACATTAGAAAAATTGGATCCATTGGAGAAATAATTGATGTTAAAAGAGGTTTTGCGAGAAATTATTTAATTTCAAAAAAAAAAGCTCTATTTGCATCAAAAGAAAATATAAAAGAAGTTGAAAAAATTAAACAAGAGCTAAATAAAAAAGATCAAGATAAAAAGAAAGAAGCAAAATCTATTCAAGAAAAAATACAAAATAAAGAGTATGAAATTAAAAAACTAAGTACTGAAAATAAAGAATTGTACGGATCAGTAAAACCAACAGAAATTTCTAAAATCCTAGAAAAGAAAGATGAAGTTGTGATTAATCCTTCCTTAATACAACCCTCTAATGAAATTAAATCATTAGGTAATTTTAAAGTGTTTATAAATTTACATTCTGAAATTCAAACACAGATTGTAATTAAAGTAATTCCTCAAGAAGAAAATAAATAATTATACATAATTTTCCCCAGAACTTTTTAAAAATTGTATTTAAATTAAAATTTTATAATCTTAATAATGGTTCAATCATTAAATATTGTAAAAAATAAACTAGAGGAACTTCCAAATAACATTGAGGCTGAACAATCGGTAATTGGATCTATTCTTCTTTCGAATGAAATTTTTGACGAAATTAACATATTAATTTCGAGTAAAAACTTTTACGATCCAATGCACCAAAAAATTTTTAGCGCTATAGAAAAGTTAATTTATAGTGGAATGCTTGCTAATCCAATTACACTTAAGAACTATTTTGAGAATGAAAAAGATGAATTAAATGTACCCGAATATCTTGTAAAAATTACTAAATTTTCTACATCTTCAAGACAGGCAATAGAATACTCAAAATTAATATATGATTTGTATGTTAAAAGGGAATTAATAAAAATTTCTGAAAATGTAATTGATGCAGCAAAGCTAAATGATTTGGATAATGATGGACAGAAAATAATAGAAAATTATGAAAAGTCATTATTTGATTTAGCTGAAAAAGGATCTTTTAGTTCCACTATTGTTAAATTTGACGAGGCTCTAAAGCAAACTATAGAAATGGCTTCTAGCGCTTATAAAAATGATGAAGGCATAGTTGGTGTTCCGACAGGTTTAACAGATCTGGACGATAGATTGGGAGGATTGCACAAATCTGATTTAGTTATAATTGCTGGAAGACCTTCAATGGGTAAAACGGCTCTGGCTACTAATATTGCTTTTTATGCAGCAAAAAAAATTCAAGATGAAGGTAAAAAATCTTCTATAGCTTTTTTTTCTCTTGAAATGTCCTCAGAACAGTTATCAACTAGAATTTTAGCCGAGCAATCAAGAATTAAATCAAATGACATTAGGAGAGGAAGAATTTCAGAAGAACAATTTGATAAATTTATTGAAACATCAAAAAACATAACAGAACTTCCATTATATATTGATGAAACGCCTGCAATTTCTATTGCAGCTTTAAGCAATAGAGCTAGAAGAATTAAAAGAAAATACGGGCTAGATATGGTGGTTGTCGATTACATTCAGTTGATGAGTGCCTCAAATTATAGAGAAGGTAGAGTTCAAGAAATATCAGAAATTACTCAAGGACTAAAAGCTCTTGCTAAAGAATTATCAGTTCCTGTGCTTGCTCTTTCACAACTTTCAAGAGCAGTTGAACATAGAGATGATAAAAAACCTCAACTTGCAGACTTAAGAGAATCAGGATCAATAGAACAAGATGCAGATGTCGTGATGTTTGTTTATAGAGAAGCATATTATCCTGAAAGAAAAGAGCCTAGACCAGCAACAGTTGAGCATGCTGAATGGCAAGCAAAAATGAATGAAGTTTCAAACTTAGCAGAGATAATTATAGGAAAACAACGTCATGGCCCTACAGGTAATATTATGCTTGAATTTGAAGCAATGTTTACAAAATTTAAAGATATTCAAAATAATTAATATAATTTATATAAGCTAATATTGAATGTTAGCTAATTTTTATCAAAAAAATATTATAGAAAAACCAAGGCTAATTTTTGCTTTGTTGTTAGCTTGTTTAATTGGTTTTGGTTATTACGCAAAAAACTTTAGATTAGATGCGTCTTCAGAAACTCTATTAATTGAAGGTGACCCAGATCTTAAATATTTAAATGAAATTACAGAAAGATACGGATCACGAGATTTCTTAATTCTTACTTATACACCTAATGAGAAAATGATTTCCTCAAATTCAATTCAGAATTTACAGAATTTAAAAAATAAAATTGAAAGCTTAAATTGGGTACATGGTGTAATTACACTTTTAGATATTCCGCTTTTAAGTAGTACTGACAAACCTTTGGTGGAAAGAATTCAAAATTTTACAACATTAAAAAATAATGAAATTGATAGATCTCGTGGCTTTAATGAAATTCTAAATAGTCCAGTATTTAGAAATTTTATAATAAGTGAAGATGGAAAAACAAGTGGAATAATTGTCTATTTAAAATCAAACAAACCAAATAAAGATTTCAAAAATAAACAAGAGCTGGAAGAATATAAAGATAAAATTAAAAAACAAAATCATGAAAACATTTTAGAAATTAGAGAAATCATTAAAAATTTTAGTCAAGAAAGTAAAATTCATCTTGGAGGCATTCCAATGATTGCTGATGATATGATGACTTTTATAAAAAATGATATTGTTGTTTTTGGTTTGGGAGTTCTTTTATTTATAATTGCAACGCTTTGGTTTGTTTTTAGGAAATTAATCTGGATTATTGTTCCAATAAGTAGTTGTTTTTTTTCAGTTATCATAATGATGGGACTGCTTGGACTGCTTGGTTGGAAAGTAACAGTAATATCATCTAACTTCATCGCTCTAATGTTAATTTTGACTATGGCAATGAATATTCATATGAGTACAAGGTTTTTACAATTAAGAAAACAATTTCCAAAATTAAAAAAATCAAAAATTATATTAATGACAACAGGAAAAATGTTTTGGCCTATATTGTATACAGTCTTAACAACTATTTGTGCATTTTTATCTTTAATTTTTAGTGAAATAAAACCAATTATTGATTTTGGTTGGATGATGACTTTTGGTTTAATTACATCATTTCTTGTTACCTTTACGCTGCTACCAACATTATTAAATTTTGTAAAAGATGCCAATGTATCTCTAGCAAAAGATAAGAGTTCTAAAATTACATCATTTTTTGAAAATAAATCAATTCATAATAAAAATATTATTTTTAGTCTTACTGTTATTGCAATAATTCTGAGCATTGTAGGAATATCTAAATTGGAAGTCGAAAACAGTTTTATAAATTATTTCAGTAAAAATACTGAAATTTATAAAGGAATGAAGTTAATTGATGAAAAGTTAGGTGGCACAACTCCTTTGGAGGTTATTATTAAATTTCCAACAGAAAAAGAGGAGCCAAAAACAGATGATGAAGATGATTGGGGTGATGAGGATGAAAATGATGAAAAATATTGGTTTACCAAAGACAAAATTGAAAAAATTAAAAGAGTTCATGATTATTTAGATAGCTTAGATCCAGTTGGAAAAGTATTATCCTTTTCTTCAATTATAGAAGTAGCAACTCAACTAAACAACAATAAGTCATTGGGAACACTCGAAATGGGTGTTCTTTATTCAAAAATTCCAGATACTATAAAAAAAGAGATTGTTGATCCTTATATCTCTATTAAAGACTCTGAAGCACGAGTAAGTTTAAGAATTAAAGATTCTATGGAAAATTTAAGAAGAAATGATCTTATAAATCAAATTAACTATGATTTAGAAAATAAATTAGGACTTAAAAAAGATGAATATAAATTAGGAGGAGTTCTTATATTATTTAATAATTTACTTCAAAGTTTATTTAAATCTCAAATTTTAACGCTTGGATTTGTGATGGCAGGAATATTTATAATGTTTTTAATTTTATTTAGAAATATTAAACTTTCATTAATTGGTGTAGTCCCAAATTTTATTGCAGCCTTCTTTATTCTGGGAATAATTGGAATAGCAGAAATACCTTTAGATATGATGACAATCACAATAGCTGCAATCACTATTGGTATAGCTGTTGATAATAGCATACATTATATTTACAGATTCAAAGAAGAGTTTTCTAAAATCAAAGACTACAAAAAAACTTTGAAACTTTGCCATTCTACAGTTGGTAGAGCCATTCTTAACACTTCTATTACAATAGTTTTTGGTTTTTCAATTCTAGTTTTATCTAATTTTATACCAACAATATATTTTGGTATTTTTACTGGAATAGCAATGTTATTGGCTATGATTTCTGTGTTAACTTTGCTACCCTCCCTCTTATTAGTATTTAAACCTTTTAAATAAAAATTTAATGATTGAAAGTCTTCAAGAAATTTTTGAAAAAGTTACTGTATTTGATTATGTTTATATAATTTTAACAGTTCTATTTATTATTCAAGGTGCTCTGAAAGGTTTTGTTCTAAGTATGTTGTCGACCGCAAAATGGATACTGGCCTATGTAATTACAATTTATATTTTTCCAATAATAAAACCATATGTTGAAGATATAATAGATAATGAATATGTTTTGGATATCGTTTTAGGTGTTGGTATTTTTATAATTATTATTTTTTTAATTCTTTTAATCAACAGAGCTATAAGTAAGGTTGTTTCTTACTCAGGTATTGGTACTATAGATAAAGTTTTTGGCTTTTTTTTTGGAATCGCAAAATCTTATGTAATTGTTGTTTGTTTATATACTGCTGCAGAAATTATTTATAATCATGAAAAATGGCCTTTAAACTTAGATGATTCTTTTACATATCCTTGGGTTGAAAAAGGTAGCAACTACCTTATAAAAGAATTTCCTAATGAAAAAGAATACGAAGATGCAAAAGAAAAAATTCAAGATATATAGACCAAAACTTAGAGAAGAATGTGGAGTTTTTGGTATCAATAACACATCTGATGCTTCAACTTTAACAGCTCTTGGTCTTCATGCGCTCCAGCATAGAGGCCAGGAAGGTTGTGGAATAGTATCTTTTGATGGAGAAAAATATCATTCAGAGAAAAGATTTGGATTGGTTGGTGACAATTTTAATAAAGAAAAAGTATTAAAAAAACTTCCTGGAAAATATGCTATTGGCCATAATAGATATTCTACAAGCGGAGGGTCAGCTTTAAGAAATGTACAACCATTTTTTGCTGACACCAATGCTGGCGGAATTGGAGTGGCACATAACGGGAATCTCACTAATGCTATAACTTTAAGAAATAAATTAGTTCAGGAAGGCGCAATTTTTTACACAACATCAGATACGGAAACTATAGTTCAGCTGATTGCTAAATCAAAAAGAGTTAAAACAATTGATAAAATTAATTGATGCAATTTTTCATATTCAAGGTGGATACGCTTTAGTGATGATGACACAAAACATATTGATAGGTGTAAGAGATCCTTATGGAATTAGACCATTGGTAATAGGAAAATTAAAAAATTCGTATGTGTTTGCCTCAGAAACTTGTGCTTTTGATATAATAGGTGCAAAATTTGTAAGAGAAGTTGAAAATGGTGAAGTTGTCTATATTGAAAATAATGAACTAAAAAGCTTAAAACCTTTTTCTCCAAAAAAAATTAGACCTTGTGTGTTTGAATATATATATTTTTCAAGACCAGATAGTATTTTAAATGGTAAAACAGCTTACGAATATCGAAAAAACTTTGGAGCCCAATTAGCAAAGGAAGATAAATTAATAGCAGATATAGTTGTACCTGTTCCAGACTCTGGAAATGCAGCAGCGCTGGGATATGCTCAGGAAAAAGGTATTAGTTTTGAATTAGGATTAATCAGAAACCACTATGTTGGTAGAACTTTTATAGAACCTTCTCAAAAAATTAGAAGTCTCGGTGTAAAATTAAAATTAAATGCAAATTTATCAGTTATTAAAGATAAAAAAATAATATTAGTTGATGACTCTTTGGTTCGAGGAACTACATCTCATAAAATTGTAAAAATGCTATATAATTTTGGTGCTAAAGAAGTTCATGTTAGAATTGCAAGCCCAGAGATAAAATATCCAGATTTT
>FUWD013187260.1_pt1 | contig 12427 bp, 11 predicted proteins | sample 1063281 | NCBI WGS metagenome assembly FUWD01 (sample SAMEA79048168, study PRJEB19326) | metagenome | biome: marine
ATTTCGGCAATCGCCTCCGTAACCAGCCGTACGTTGGACGGATTGTTTCTTTTCCCTCTGAAAGGTACCGGACTCAGGTATGGAGAGTCGGTTTCGGTCAGGAGGTGTTCAATGGGAACTTCCCGGATTACATCGGGCAGAAGCGAGCGTTTGTAGGTAACCGTACCGGGAATGGAGAGCATGAACCCAAGCCTTATGCAGCGCCGGGCGATTGCTCCGTCGCCCGAAAAACAGTGCATGACCCCTCTTTGCGATGAGTGTTTCTCCTCTTCAAGAATGGCCAGCAGATCTTCCCATGCTTCGCGGCAGTGGATGACGACCGGCAGGTCGAGTTTTTCCGAGATCTCGAGCATGGCGCGGAAAGCTTCCTGCTGGCGCGCGCGGTCGCAATCGGGATAGTGGTAATCGAGTCCGGTTTCGCCTATCGCGACCACTTTCGGAGAGGAGGCAAGTTCGGCGAGTTCATCGAAAACGGTTTCGGGAAGAGGTTGTGATGTTGCGTGCGGATGAAGGCCGACATTGGCATGGATCATGGGATGTGCGGCAGCAAGAGCGATGGATTTTCTGCTTGTTTCGAGATCGATTCCCGGATCTACGAGCAGCGAAATGTCCTCGCTGATCATCTGCCGTATTACGGCGTCACGGTCTCCGTCAAATTCCGGAAACGAGAGATGGCAGTGCACATCAACGTACATGGTTTTCGGCTTTCGTATCGGGTTCGGGGAAAATCCTGTTGTGCAGGAGTATAAGCATGCATGCGCCGATGGTGATCGCGGAGTCGGCTACATTGAATATCGGCCAGAGCGATACCCAGGATCCCATGATGGTTCCCTGATAAAGGTCGAAGTGGATGAAGTCGATAACCCTGCCGACCGTGAGACGGTCGATAAGGTTGCCGATGCCTCCGCCGAATATGAGCGAAAAGGGGAGCAGAAAGAGGGTCTTGCGGTTTCCCGATTTCAGTACGTAGAGGGCGATCATGAGCGAGATGCTCCCTACCAGCAGGATCATGATCGCCTGGGAGGCGAATTCGACTCCGAAAGCTATGCCGTTGTTTTCCGCATAGGTGAGTTTCAGCCAGTCCGGGATAATGGTGACGGTGCCGCGGTCTCGGAGAAACAGGACGGCAAGTTTTTTTGTGAACTGGTCAAGAAGCACGACTGCGGAGGCAAAGGTGAAAAACCATTTCATGAGCTGCTGAAAATTATCGTAAGGTTACTGAAGTTGCGGTTTACACTTTCGGGAGAAAAGGGGTTTCAGGATCTGGTTTCAATATGACGGAGCAGCTGCGTTCTGACCTCATCAACGGGCATGATCTCGCCTGTCCAGAGCGTAAAGGAGCGGGCCGCCTGCCCGATCAGCATTTCGATGCCCGTTATCGTTTTCGCTCCGGCGAGCTCTGCGGCACGGAGCAGCGGAGTGCGCAGGGGATTGTACACCATATCGTAAACGATCTGGCTGTCAAGCAGCGGATTTTCTTCAAGCGGTACGATGCAGCTGACGTCGTCGCCGGTTCTTCCTGCGGTTCCGATCGGAGTGGCATTGACAATGACGCAGCTGCTCCTGAAATGCTCACTTGTTCTGTTTTTTCCTGCATGGAGGTCGTCGAGGAGGCATATCGAAATGGTCTCTTTATGGTCGTAGCTTTCAAGCATGCGAATCGCCTTGAAAAGGTCTCTGACAAAAAGATAGATGATCGATGGCTGAAAAAAACGTCTGAATGCCTCGATGGCCGCCAGAGATGCTCCTCCCGATCCGAAAACGGAGACCGGCATGCCTGTAATGCGGTCGCGGTAAGGAAGCAGCGGAGCGGCAAAGCCCTCGATGTCGGTGTTGTATCCCGTCAATTTTCCGTCTTTGTTGACAATGGTGTTTACTGCCCGGATGGAAGCCGCTTCCTCTGCCAGATCGTCCAGCAGCGGCACGACATCCTGTTTATAGGGAATGGTAACGTTGAAACCGGCAATGCCGAGAGCCCTGGCTCCCCGCAGTGCATCGTCGAGCCGTTCGGGTTCGGCGATATTGAAAATGGTGTAGATAAACGGCAGTCCAAGCCGCTCGCATGCGGTGTTATGGATAAGAGGCGACCACGAGTAACCGACATTTTTGCCGATAAGGCCGAGGATTTGCTTTGAGAGCATCATGCAGCGTTTATTCAGAAGGGTCGCGTTCAGGAAATACCGAGCATTTTTCTTACCGCATCCTGCTGGTAAAGTTCCGGAAACGTGCTCTGGAAGAGCTGCTTTTTGTCAGGGTCTATCTTGAACGCTTTGCTGAGAGCCTTGAGGGTGCTGAGCTTGTCGCCCATGGCAAAATATGCCGCAGCGATTTCAAAGTGCGCATCGGCCGAGTAAGGCTGCAGCTTGAGCGATTGATGGAGCGCTTCGATTGATTCATTGAGCATGTCGTTTTCGCGCAGGACCATGGCGTAGTCGAGCCAGATCTGCGGATTGTCGGGCTCGAGGCGTATAATCTCCCTGTAGGTTTCCAGAGAATCGGGAAGCCTGTCGAGATTGTATGCAATTTCCGCTTTCAGCAGAAGAAATTCAATGCTGTCGGGCAGGGTGCGGAGGGCTTCTTCAATAGCCGTCGCCGCTTCTTCGTACTGTTCGAGGGCTTCATAGCAACAGGAGAGCGCAAACCACGCATCGCAGAAATCGCTGCTGATTTCAAGAGCGCGCAGGTAGTAGATTATGGCTTCGCCGTACTCTTCAAGTTCTTCATAGGCAATGCCGAGATTGTAGAGCGCGTTGAGATCGTCAGGTTCGTACTCAAGGGTTTTCAGGTAGCTTTCTGCCGCTTCCTCTATTTTTCCGGTGATTGCGAGCACATTTGCCCGGTTGTACCATGCGGAACTGAAGTCGTCGGCGATTGCCAGCGACATGTCGTAGGATTCAAGCGCTTCGTCGTACCGTTTCAGTTTGCTGAACACAAGACCCCGGTTGTACCACGCATTGATGTTGTAGGGATCGATGTCGAGAGTTTTGTCGTAGCAGTCGATACTTTCCTCGAGTTTGCCGAGAATGTCCTTGCAGTAGGCAAGTTCATACCAGGCATCGGAAAATTCGGGATCGATCAGGAGGCAGCGTTCAAAATCGGATTGCGCTTCGGAAAAACGATCCTTGCGCTGCAGGACTATGCCCCGATAGTAATGAAACTCCCGCTCTATCGATGAGTCAACGAATACATGCTCAAAAATTTCAAGCGCTTCGTCGAATTCGCCGGTATTGAAATAGGCAAGGGCCAGATTGAGTTGCATTTCGCCGTCGGCCGGGCTGAGCAGGACGGCTTCCTGAAAGGCCTCGAGGGCTTCGACGAAAAGCCCGTTGAGCGTTCGGCAGTTTCCGAGATGAAACCACGCTTCCGCATTATAGGGAGCAATAACTTCTATACGACAGGCAACAAGAAGGGCTTCCTGAATGAATCCTTCCTCGTTGAGCTGTATGACGAGCTCTATGAGTTCATCGGCATCGTAACGGGTATCGAGATCGTCGAGATCGGGCGGCTCTTTACGCGACAACCCGGATGCATCGTGACGGTCATCATCGAAAAAATCGGGCAGATTCATAAACTGTCGAAAAGAGTTTCAATTATCATCATGCATATCATTCGATAAATATAACAGAATTTTATTAAGAACAACACCCGCACGTTTCTGTCGCCTGCCCTCTCAGTGTCAGGGGTGATAAAAACGGTGGATTTTTTCGGCTGTATTTCTGCCCGCAGCCGAAACGAGTTCTTCCAGCGCCGCTTCCGAGACGCGCTCCACAGATCCGAAGTGCTGCAGCAGTTTCCGGGCTGTTTTTTCCCCTATTCCGGCGATATCGGTTAGTTGGGTCTGCAGGGTTCGCTCTGAACGAAGTTTTCGGTGATAGGTAACGGCAAATCGATGGGCTTCGTCGCGCAGCTGCTGCAGTATCCTGAGCGCCGGAGAGGTTTTGGGAAGATTGAAGGGATCGCCGACATGTGGAAGAAATATCTCTTCAAGACGTTTGGCAAGTCCTATGACCGGTATGTTCAGACCTGATTCGGCAAGAATGCGGTGGGCGATATTGACCTGTCCCTTTCCGCCGTCGACCACAATGAGGTCCGGAAACGGGAGTTCTTTTGAAAGGGAGCCGGTGTAGCGTCGGTTCAGCACCTCTTCCATTGCGGCATAGTCGTCCGATCCTTCAACGGTTCTGAGCCTGAATTTGCGATATTCGGATTTTTTCGGTTTGCCGTGTACAAAACAGACCATGGAGCTGACATAGTCAGTCCCCTGGAAATGGGAGTTATCGAAGCACTCGATCCGTTCAGGCGGCTTTTCCATGCGGAGCAGCTCCCGGAGATCGTTCAGTCCGGCATGCTCTCTTGCCGCTTCTCCCCGTTTCTGTTTCTGGATCAGATACTCTTCGAGATGGTGGCGGGCGTTCCGGTGGCACATGTCGAGCAGATGGGCTTTTTCGCCGATTTGCGGCACGACGATCCGTATTGCGGTTTTGCGTCCCGGTTCCGCCTGTTTTTTTGCGGCGACAAAGCTTTTCAGCGTTTCCTCGTTTTCGGCCACAAGCGTATGCTGCAGAAGTATTTCGTCGGGAATGGTGTCAATCGTTTCGAGATAGTAATTTTCCGCAGCTTTGGCCAGCAGCACGGTTTCGGTTTCGCCTCCGGTATTGTTCATGTAGATGCGCTGCGATCCGAGCAGCTTGCCTTCGCGGATTTTGAAGATCACGGCACAGGCGTCGTCTTCTCCGGCAGCAAGGGCAATAACGTCGCGATCCGCACCATCGGGGCTGACGACCTTCTGCCGTTCGGCGTAGCGTTTAAGGCTGTCAAGCTGAGATCGGATTTCTGCTGCGGCTTCGAATTTCAGCTCGGCGGCATGTTCGTGCATTTTTTCCGTGAGGGATCGGATGAGGCCGGACGTTCTGCCTTTCAGAAGCCTGACGACCTCTTCGATCATCTGCCGATAGTCAGCTTCGCTCTGAAACCCTTCGCAGGGGCCTTTGCATTTATGAATGTGATAGTCGAGGCAGACCTTGAATTTACCTGATGCGATGCTCTCTGCAGTGAACCGATGTTTGCAGCTTCTGAGGGGAAAAATGGAGCCGATGAGATCGAGAATGAGGCGGAGCTGACGTGCTTCGGTGTAAGGACCGAACCAGATCGATCCGTCCCGTTTTATGTACCGGGTGAGAAAAATCCGGGGGAACGGCTCATTGGTTATAACCAGATAGGGATAGGTTTTGTCGTCCTTGAGGTTGACGTTGTAACGGGGTTTAAGCTCCTTGATGAGATTGTTTTCAAGGATGAGCGCTTCGACTTCCGAAGATGTGATAATGACCTCCAGATCGGCGATGTGACCAACCATCACCAGGGTTTTGCCGTAGAGCTGACCGGAGTCGCGGAAATAGGAGCGGACCCTGTTTCTGAGATTTTTCGCCTTGCCAACATAGATCACTTTTCCGGAAGCGTTCCGGAACTGGTACACCCCGGGTGAGGTTGGCAGGGTTGCGATTTTTTCCAGTCACGGAGCTGTTTTCTCTGGCTGGCACGGTATTGCTGGTCTTCTTTTTATCGGTTGACAGAGGTTTTTCTTCCGGAAAGGTAACAATAAAAAAAGGCGCGGTTGGTTCCGCGCCTTTTTATGCAATAAACAGAAGATGTTCTCAGTGGGCAGAGGCTTCTCCGGCTCCTTTCGGGTATCTCAGGCTGTCGACCAGCTCCTGGATCTCCTGGGGAGGTGCAGGGGTGATGCGCGAAACGACCAGGCTGACGGCAACGTTTATCAGCATGCCGAGAGTTCCGATGCCTTCCGGCGACATCCCGAACCACCAGAATTCCGGCTTGTTCATGTCAGGGTTGATGAACTTGAAGTAGACGATGTAAGCCGCAGTGAATATCAGGCCGGAGAGCATGCCCGAGATGGCTCCCTCCTTGTTCATTCTCTTGGAGAAGATGCCGAGAATGATGACCGGGAAGAAAGAGGCAGCGGCAAGACCGAAGGCGAAGGCCACCACTTCGGCTACGAAGCCCGGAGGGTTGATGCCGAAGTATCCGGCAACCACGATGGCAACGCCGACCGCGATGCGGGCATACATCAGTTCACCTTTCTCGCTGATGTTCGGATTGATCTGCTTTTTGATGAGATCGTGCGAAACCGAAGTCGAAATGACCAGCAGGAGGCCCGCTGCCGTCGAGAGCGCCGCGGCAAGACCGCCGGCGGCCACCAGAGCGATCACCCAGTTAGGCAGGTTGCCGATTTCCGGGTTGGCGAGCACCATGATGTCCTTGTCGATGAAGAGCTCGTTGGTGTTGTCCGTGGGCTTGTTCGACATGAGAAGTTCTCCGTGCTGCCCTTTTTCCTTGGTGAATTCCGGTTTTTTGCCTTTCAAAGGGATCTCCGCCGCCGGCGTTTTTACCGGTGTACTGGATTTTGCCGTCGTTGTTCTTGTCCATCCAGGCAAGCAGGCCGGTTTTTTCCCACTTCTTGAACCAGCCGGGCATGTCGGTGTAGCTGTTGTTGCTGACGGTCTGGATCAGGTTGAGGCGGGCGAAGGTTGCGATTGCCGGCGCCGTGGTGTAGAGCAGGGCGATGAAGATAAGCGCCCATCCGGCAGAGATACGAGCGTCACGGACTCTCGGCACGGTGAAGAAACGGACGATAACGTGCGGCAGACCTGCCGTGCCGACCATAAGGGCAACGGTAATCGCAAACACGTCGATCATGGGTTTCGAGCCGGTTGTGTAGGCCGCAAACCCGAGTTCGTTATGAAGATTGTCAAGCTTGTCGAGCAGGTAAACGCCGTCAGTACCTGCGCCACCCATTCCGAACTGCGGGATAGGTGTGCCGGCGATCATGATTGAGAGGAAGATGGCGGGAACCATGTACGCGAAAATCAGTACCCAGTACTGGGCAACCTGGGTGTAGGTGATGCCTTTCATGCCTCCGAGCACCGCATAGAAGAAGACGATACCCATGCCGAGCAGGATGCCGGTGTTGATATCGACTTCGAGGAAGCGGGAGAACACCACGCCGACGCCGCGCATCTGGCCGGCGACATAGGTGAAGGAGATGAAGATCGCGCAGATAACGGCCACCGTACGCGCTACGTTGGAGTAGTAGCGGTCGCCGACGAAGTCGGGAACGGTGAACTTGCCGAACTTTCTCAGGTAGGGCGCGAGCAGCAGCGCGAGCAGCACGTAACCGCCTGTCCAGCCCATCAGGTAAACCGAGCCGTCGTAACCCATAAAGGAGATAAGACCGGCCATCGAGATGAATGATGCCGCCGACATCCAGTCAGCAGCGGTTGCCATGCCGTTGATGATAGGCGGAACGCCTGCACCGGCAACGTAGAATTCCTTTGTAGAGCCAGCTTTTGCCCATATCGCGATTGCGATATAGATCAGAAACGTAGCGCCTACGATGATATACGTCCACGTTTGTACATCCATAGTCGTAATACTGTTAAGGTTGAAGAAAATTGGTGAAAACGGTTCAGGAAAATCACTCCTCGCGGACGTCGAATTTCCTGTCGAGACTGTTCATCAGCGCGACATAGACGAAGATGAGCAGGACGAAAATGTAGATCGATCCCTGCTGGGCAAACCAGAATCCGAGCTTGAATCCGCCGATCTTGATGGCGTTGAGCGGCTCGACGAGCAGGATGCCGAACCCGTAGGATACCACAAACCAGGCGATGAGCAGGCCGATCAGGTACCCGAGGTTGATTTTCCAGTACTCCTGGAGTTTTCCTTTTTCCATGGTTTGAAACGTTTAATTGTTGTGCGTTGGCAAGAGTGAGAAATCTGACATTATAAATGAAAGTTACGGAAAAGAACCGCAGTATAATAGTTAATAATTGTTACGTATTTCTGCGCAGCCGATGCATTCCGTCGCATATCCATGTCGTTCATTCATGTTTTTCCGGCTCAGGCCGAAATAACATGAATTTTTTTTGGGGGGGGTGAAAAAAAAAGCCGCAGTCGCCTGCGGCTTTTTTTGTTCAGGCAAGCTGCGGTTTAGAAGCTGACCGTAGCAATGAGTTCGGTACGGAGTCTGCTGTAATCGTACTCGGCGGATCCAGCTTCTTCCCCAAGAGCCCAGTAACGGACTGTCGGAGTGAGGCTGAAGCTGCCCATGGCGGATTCGTACACCTTGTAGTTGTACTGCGCCCAGATGAAGAGGTTATCGTAATCGACATCGCCACCGTCAGTTTTGTCGTTGGTGTGGTTGTAGTCAACCCATGCCGTGAGCCCGTCATACTCGCCTTTCAGACGGAGCAGATAGCCGCTATAATCTACATCGGCAGCACCGCCACCATAAAAGGCAGAATTCTTGCCACTTTCATCATCAGCAGCGGTATAGAAGCCGCTCATGCCGATTTTTGCCTTGCCGGCAGGAATGGTTACGTTAGCACCAACAACGAAAGGAGATACATTTTCATAGACAAGCCCGTCAAGGTTGGTGAGCGCGACGATTGCCTGTGGTTCAACGGTAACGCTGCCAATGTTGGTTTTGTAGCTCAGGTGAAGAGCATAACCGTCGTTGAAGATGCCATTGCCCTCAGAAGGTAAATTATCACTGACGTCGTTATCGAGTACTATCAGCGTGCTGTTCAGCTCCCCGTCGCCGATTTTCACGCCGTAGTTCAGGCCGAAAATACGATCCATATTGTAGGTTGCTACCGGAATATCACCAACGCCGATAATGGATGTCGGACCATAAAAAGGAATCGGATACATGGCCAGATCGAAGATCGGGTTGTTCATGCTGTTGAGCGGAAGACGGCCCATCATGTAATGGCTGTTCTCCATCATGCGACCAAAGTAGAAATTGGAAATATCAATTTCGCCATCTTCTGTGTTGTTTTCTTTGACGGTGTTCCAGCCTCCGGCAGCGTTATCGCTGGTGAGCATGGCTTTGAAGAAGTAACCGCTTCCGAGGTCAGCCGAAGCTTTCAGGCGAACACGGTAGGCAAAGTTGAGATCGTCTTCAGTATCTACGTCGTTGAAATCTTCGAACTGGCCTCTCAGGCGTACCGACGCGTCACCGCCGAATTTCACTTCTGCAGTTGCAGGTGATGCGTAGCCGAGTACCGCAAACATCGCGGCAAGCGATAGCATTTTTTCCATAATGTTTTTCTCTGTTAGGTTATGTGTGTTTTGCCGGTCAAAATATCCTAAAAATGACCCTCTGCCTGGTCAGGGCAGCTTCTTTATTATGAGAAAAAAGAACAAGTGTGGTTTTTGTAAAGCTTTAAGTTAAAAAAATACAATGAAAAGCGCAAAAAGTTATTATTTACTCATTAATTATCTTTTTAACTATATGCTTATATAATAATTGTTGACATGGAACAATGCAAATTTATTTTTCGCTGTGGGGGGGCAGATCGTCGAAATCGGTAACGTTGTACTGTTTCACGAGATGCCGTATGTGCTCGGGTACGAGGACGTCGATGCGTTCAGGGGTGTAGTGTCTGACGAAGAAGTAGTTTCTCAGCGCGTGGATGTCGATGGAGTATCGGGCGAATTCGATGCCTCGGGGCCCTTTTTTTGCCTTGAGCGCGCTGAGCAGTTTTCCGAAAAAGAGAGGCATGGAGCGCCTGTCGCCAAGCAGGTGCGGCTGCAGGATCGGCCCTATGGTCGGTTGTATGGATGCCTTGACGGCTCCGAAGCTGTCGCCGCTTCCGGTTTCAGGTCTGACGGAGATGTCGTTTTTTACCAGATCGAACAGTTTTTTACCTTTATCGTTACGAACCAGAATCCACTGCTCTTTACCGGCAGCGGTATAGGGCGCCCCGAAATATCCTACGGTTATGTCCGCGAGGCTGTTGATGTAGTCGAAGCAGCTCATGCAGCTGTTCGAGAAGACGCCGACTTTGAGGACGGCGGCGGGAAGGCTGAAAAACGGAATCTTTTCTACTTTTCCGGTCGAGTGCACGATGTGCACCTTGTAGTCCTGCATGAATTCGAAGTTCAGGACGGTGTCGGGAGAGCGGCTGATATGGCGGAACACCCATTTCAGGTGGGCCGGTTCAAGGTTGTCCGTGCAGGGTATGCCGACGACATACAGTTCGACGCCGTCGAGCCAGGGATGCGTTGCGGCAAAGTCTCTCAGAACATGAATATGGCATGATGCCCCGACAACCAGCAGTTTTTTACCTTTTTTTCCTAGGCCGTATGCAGTGCCTGAAGCACCGGAGAGAGTACCGGTTTATTGCCCCTTGCGGCATGAACCTCTTCCGCAGTGGTCGCCAGAACCGCTTTTGGCTGAAAGGTCGTGCCCTGGAGGGTTACCACGCCGTCAACGAGACCTGTCTGAAGCGCTTTCGTTGAAATAGCTGTTATTATGCCGCTCCATTGAGCGCCTTCGAGCGGTTTTTTCATGACTGCGTTAAAGCGTTCGCGTACGATGCCGAAGCGCAGTTCATCGGCATCGTGCATGTTTCTGGTTCTGCCGAACAGCCTCTCTTCATGAGATCCAAGCCAGCCGGTATTGAATACGCAGCTTTTCAGGCTCTCTGCTGTTGCCCATGCATTGCCCATGCAGAGCCCGCAGCGGCTGCACAACGGCTCGTCAAATCTCGGATTTTCAAGTTTCGGTGGTGGATTCATAGAAGAGTAGGCATACTGAAAAAAATAAAGGGCAAAATAGGGATTCTCAAGCGACGCTGCAACAGAATAGGTTTTTCGGGTCTTGTTTATTTTGTTTATTGAATCTGCCTCGTGAACGCTTTGGAGATCGTTATCCGTTCATTTGCGCATTAATTCAGGGTTCATTCATCATCTTCCATAGTATGTCAAAGGTTACTCTCAGAGTCAGCGCTCTTTGCGTTCAGCATGATCGAGTGCTGCTTATCGAGCATAAAAGTTTCGCTCCGGACGATCCGGCCCTGCCAGACCGGTACTGGATTCTTCCGGGCGGAGGCGTAGAGCGGGGCGAAACTGTCGATGAAGCGCTTAAAAGGGAGATGATGGAAGAGACCGGGCTCGAATGCGAGGTTGGCCCGCTTTTGTTCATCAAAGAACTGCTCTATCCTTTCCCTGGGTCATGCCGGCCGGGAGGCAGGCATCATTCGGTTTCGCTCGGATTTCATTGCCCGGTTACGGGAGGAGAGCTGATAACGGGCAGAGATCCCGAATATGGCGACGATGAACAGATGATCATAGAGGTGAAGTGGGTTCCTTTCGATGAGCTGCATGGTTTCGAACTGTATCCGCCGTTTTTAAAGGAGTACCTTTTTGCCCATCGCAACGGCAGTTTCAGCGATACGGTACCGGAGTTTTATGATTCAAGCCGTTGAAATTGAAGATGTGGGCCGTGTGCGGTGAGCGGTGAGCTGCTTTCCGGCCCACGGCCCACGGCTCACCGCTCACAATTCTTTTATAAATCCACGATCATGCCGATGGTGCTGTAGCTTTCGGGGCGGTAGAAGTACATGCCGTGGCGGCTCATGCCTGAAAAATAGTTATAGGCTACTCTTACACGGTCCATGCCGAGAGTGGTGAGGCGCATGCCTGCCTGCAGATTCCAGGTTCCGCGGTATCCTTTGGTTTCTCCGTCCGCATCTCCTTTCCAGATCGGCAGCAGTTTGAAGTCGGCTGCAAGGTAGGTGTTGCCGGGCGTGGACACTTCGGCTCCGGCCTGGAAGGAGTGCGGGCTGATGTTGTCGGGAATGGTGTGCCAGAGGTACTGGTAGCCGGCATAAACGCGGTGTTCGGGCGAACTGAGCGCTATGGTGAGGTTGACGAACTCTCTGCTGAAGGTGAACGGCACCACGAAAGGACCTTCCTGAATCCATTCTCCGTTTTCATCGGTATGGCCGTCTTCGAAATGCGAGGAGATATGGCTCAGACGAAGTCGTGCGCTGAGTTCGTCGAAGGGCAGGGTACCGGTTTCGACGGTTTTTTTCCAGGTGGCATTGATACCGAAAAGGTAGTCGATGGTATCGACGGGAAATTTGAAGTTATCGGACGTGTTCAGCCGGGAGAACGTTCCGAAATCAACGCCGACGGCAAAAGTCCTGTTATCGTTCTGGTAAATATCGGCAGAGGTGCCGATGTCGAGCTGCAGCGCATCTTCGGAGAGCATGGGCATTACGGCGATTCGCGGCTCTGTCGGGTCGGCAAGCAGCGGTTTGAAGAGCGTATTGAGGGTCGGGTTGAGCAGGGGTTCGGCCGATGCCGTTCCGCAGGCTGCGGCACAGATTGTCGCCGTGATGAAGCATACCTTTTTAAGGAAATTGTTCTGTTTCATGGTATCCGATGGTGGTTTTTGGTTCAGGTTGAGAGTTTTGTTCATGATCACGATTTTATCCGGCAAGCAGAGTCTGCAGTACCGCCATGCGAACGGCGACTCCGTTCGTGACCTGTTCAAGCAGCATGCTTTTCGAGTACCCGGGCGGTTGTATCCGGTCGGCTACGTTGTTGGATATTTCGATCT
>FUWD013021112.1_pt1 | contig 12417 bp, 12 predicted proteins | sample 1063281 | NCBI WGS metagenome assembly FUWD01 (sample SAMEA79048168, study PRJEB19326) | metagenome | biome: marine
CACAACGCTCGTCGTGTCCTTTTCTTTTCTATCGGCGCATACGATAACCGCGCACTATGAAGGGGGTCCGAGGATTCCTTTTCCGAGGTTGCGTCACCCCGGTATCAGGTTCCGATCTCTACTTCCCCTTCCGGGCGCCGGGAACGCACACGGCGTCGGCGACGTCCGTACCATGGTTCTTTCGTTCCCACTCCGAGGAGTCGCCGTATGCGGCGAATCCGTCGTACAGCCGGTGCGGTGCGACCGGACGACTGATTGACTTGATCGGGCACCAGTACAGTTCGGTCCGGGCGCCCACCTCCACGAAATACGAGAACAGTCCGTTCAGGTAACTGCAGTACCAGCAGTTCAGCCGTTGCACGGGACCCAGATACCGAAGGTGTTTCCGATCGAATACGACGTATTTCGAACGATCGACAACCGCCACCCCATAGAGCGGGAACGCGACGCGGTTATAAATCGTCACGAACGTGTCCATGAGGACCGAAGGAAAGAAAACCGCGTAAATGAACGGGATCGACAGACAATGCTTGATATACCGTACGACATCAAATTCCCTCAAAAAGTCGTCGAGGGGGTTCCTCATTTCCTGAAAGTTTTCGAACATATTCGGATGAATCTGATTATTAACCCGCTCTCTAAATCGTTTCCTAAAATGAATACTGACATCCCGCTTTTCCCAAAAATTTCGGCTGCAAATGGTCTAAAATTCCTCAAAATATCTCGATATTCTTCAGAATTTTATACGATTTTCGCTCGAAATTTTTGAAAAAATCGGAATGGATTTAGAGAGCGGGTTAATAACCGGGTATCCACGGGGAGGGCAAACCCCTCCACCGGTACAGTATACGGAAATATATCAAAAATATCCACGACACCAATCTTCCTGTCAATGAATCCATAAAAAAATCCAAAAGGCCGACGCACTTGAAAGCCATCGGCCTTTTCTCGGACAGGGGACGTCTCCTATCCAACCCGAATAGGATCAAAGACGTGGACCGATACTATTTGCATCGCTCAAACGCCGGCAGATGACGGTCCTGCGACGCGTTCATCAGGTTCGTGAAAACGCCCGTTATATCGCGATATTCCCTCACCTTCGGGAGAAGCGTTTCGCGATACAGGGCCGCGTTCGCGACTTCCGCGTCGTATCCGGACTGGCAGGCCGTCTCGACGGTATCCGGTGCGGAAACCTTCCCGATCCAAGGATTTTCCGGGATACCGACACCGTATTTGTCCAACACCGCCCGGAGTGCCGCGATATGCTGCTCTTCGGCGCCGGCGATCATCGCAAACGGCCGTATGCGACCGAATTTCTCCATAATCGATTCATACACGGCCAGCGCCTTGTACTCATCATCCAGTGCGGACAAGACCGCGGACTTCGCCTCGTCGGAAAGGTCCCCGGCCGGATATTCGAGCCCATCCACCGAAAGGCACTCGTCCGCAAGACAGCTCCCGCGATCCGCCTTCCTCCCGAGACCCTCACCACCAGGCCCCTGTCCGGAAGGGGTCCCGATTACGCGTCGCGCCCCGGATCCGCTTCCGCCTTCCCGACCCTGCCCATCGGACCCGCGGCCTCGGCCGAATCCGCCGTCCATACCGGGAGCGCGACCCCCGAACGCACCGTCACCCTCTCTCATCATCGCGCCCATCCCGGTAACCGGACCGAAGCCCGGGCGTGCATCCTTCCCGACCCAGTACCCCGCACCAAGCCCGACTGCCGCCATGCCGACTCCGGCCAGCGCGGCCTTCTGCATCATCGTCAACGCCATCATACGCTTCCGTTACTGTTTACACGTCACTTGTACGTGCACAGGGTCGTTTTTCTTGCAGCGAACTGATAGAAAGTTATCGGCATTCCTTGTCCAACAAATAAGCGCGTCCGGCCAGCGTCAAAACGACGCGATCGAGCTCGCGGAACCGTCGCACCTTCTCCTCGCGCGACACATCGTCATCGAGCTTTGCCGAAGCGGTTCCGGGCCGTGGCGAGTACCGGGCCAGATACGCCTTTTCAAACTTCACCCGTCTTACGATATCAAGCGTGTCCTCGAAATCCCGTCGCGTCTCGCCCGGAAAGCCGACGATGATATCGGTCGTGAATCGGACATCCGGCACGGCCGACCGGATCTTTTCGACGAGCGACAGATATTCGTCGCGCGTATACCACCGGTTCATGGCTCGGAGTATCGAATCGCTCCCGGACTGAACCGGCAAGTGCAGCAGGCGATCGATATTCCCGTTTTCCGCGATGACTGAAATAAGCTCATCGGAAAAATCCCACGGGTTCGAAGAAATGAACGAGACCTTCGAGACTCCGGGTGTCGTGGCGACCGCCTTGAGGAGGTGCGGGAAGAGGGTCGGGATGCGGTGCTTCCCGAGATGCTTCACCATGACCGGAGCCACTTCCCGACCGTCGGGCAGGCGATATGATTCCCGATCCGCGATCCGTTTGCGAAGAAAGTCGGAACCGTACGAATTGACGTTCTGCCCGAGGAGAAGGATTTCGTCCTTCCCTTCGGCGACCGCCAGACGGACTTCCTCGAGAATCTCGGCAAACGGACGGGACAATTCTTTGCCGCGCGAATACGGAACGATACAATATGAGCAATAATTTCCGCAACCGTTTCCGATGACGATGGACGCGAGCCTACCGTCGGAACGTTTCGGTAGGTGTTCGAATCCGACCTCGTCGATCGGCAGAAGCGTCACGTCCGACAACCGGGAAACGACTTTCTTCGCCATCTTTCCCGACGGCTCACGTAAGACGGCGCCCACAAGACAGCCGGTCACGACTATCTCGGCACCTGGCTTCCCTTTGCCGCCCCGTATCCCACGGACAAGTCCGTATACGCGTTCCTCCGCCTGCTCGCGCACCATGCAGGTATTGATGACGACCAGGTCGGCCTCCATTAGGCAACCGGTCGGTTCGAAACCGCGCGCCTCGTACATGGAAGCGATCCGTTCGGAATCCGCGGTATTCTGTTGGCATCCGAACGTACGGATGAGGTATTTTTTCATAGTCACAAGTCACGAGTCGAAAGCCGGAAAGAGAAGTCAAATATCTCACTCGTTTTTTCCGGCAAGCTGTCCGCATGCCGCAGCGATATCCCCGCCCTGCGATTTCCGGATGGTCACGGTCACGCCGTCCGCCTCAAGCCGGTCCTGAAACCGATGTATGGCATTCCCGCTGCTTCCCGAAAGTCCGCTGTCGGTCGCATTATATGGGATCAGGTTTACCCGGACGTTTCCCATGCGCCGCGTCAGCGAGGCGAGCTTTCGCGAGTCTTCTTCCGTGTCGTTCACACCGGACAGCATCACATATTCAAGCGTGAGGTGACGCCTTTTTTCAGGAAACGCCTCCGCGTACCGCTGCGACCAATCGACGAGCCCGTCGAAAAATCCCGGGGCGGTCGTCGGCATGATTCCGGCGCGCGTCTTCTCGTCCGCGGCATGCAGCGAAATGGCAATACGAACCGGCGGCCACTCCGAATCGGCGATGAGGCGACCTAAAGAGGCAAGCAAACCAACCGTCGAGACGGTTATCCTCGTCGTGCCAATTCCCATGGGTCCGATAAATGTCCGAAGGGCCCCTCGAACTTCCTCGTAATTCGCAAGCGGTTCCCCCATGCCCATGAGAACGATATTCGTAATCTCCCCCGTCAGATCGGAATCGGCAACGAATTCCCGAAGAGCACGGACCTGATCGACGATCTCGTCTTGCGAAAGGTTCCTCGAGAAACCGAGTTTTCCGGTCGCGCAGAACGCGCAATTCATGGCGCAACCGACCTGCGTCGAGACACAGACCGTAAACTGTCCGCGACTGTTGCGCATGAGTACGGACTCGATCCGGTTCCCATCGCCGGTTTCGTAGAGCACTTTCCAGGCGTCGCCCGACACGCTCGGCACGATGACGACGACCGAAAGCGTATTCCACGGGACCGACTCGGAAAGCCGGTCGCGCATGACCTTCGACAGCGGTGTCACATCGTTCCACGAGCGAAAAAAAGGCGAGTATATCGCCTCGGTCGCCTGCCGCGTCCGGAACGCGCTCTCGTTTAAGAGAACGGATCCGATTCTCTGCTCCCTGGTCTCTTCCATATCGTGAAAGGATACGACAAAAACCGACCGACGTCAATCGTCGGCGAAATCCGAATAATCGCCCTGATGGGCAGTATCGATCAATCTACGGACTCGGTGCCCGTTACGGGAAGAAAGATATCATTTTCGACCCGCATATCAGTTCTATACGATTCGTTTCGGCGAGAGACGGCATCAATGGCATGACGGAATTCCTCCATACGGAAGTCCGTTTCCCGAAAGGTGGCGTCGACATAGTTCCGTTTCTCTTCGTCGGTCCAATCGCCACGATAGACGTTCCTATACCAGACCTGCAATCCGGAACCCATAGCGACGAGAAAAAGAAGAAGAAAAAACCATCGTGACCGCCTTGAAACGACCAAGAAGACGCTTTGTGCGGACAGGTCCGGTATCCCTTTTATTTCCAGTCTCATAGATTATTCCAGATAAACGATAATCGCGAATTCCGCCTCGACCTCGCGATCCGCCGACACAGCGACCCTTGGGACAGAACCGACTCGCGGAGCGGATGATGAAAAAATGTCATCTCGGACAGAGTCGGCCTCCCGCTCACGAACAATCGGACGGATAGACAAGGACAGCACGTCAAGAAAATATGGCGCGGTACCGACCTTATGCAGGAAGTTCACGGATTCCGGATACGTCCCGACGAACGTAAGCGTGAATCCGATATTTTTTCCATCGGAAAGGTCAGCCAAGAATCCGGACTCTTCGGGCCCAGACGTATCCGTCGCATGGGTCTCTTTCGGAAGTACGCGCGCCACCGGAACAGAAAGTGCCTTTTTCGATTCCTCGAGATCATCCCCCTTCGAAATCGTCACGCGCCCTCCCGTCGACTTCGCTATATCTTCCACTTCCCGTATAAAATCGACCACGCGATCTTCCGCAAGCAACAGTCGAAGTCGTGGCTCATCGGCATCGATCATGGCGGCCTGTTCACGGAATTCCGGTAGGCGCGAGATTTTTCGCAGATCATTGTCGGTCTTCGCATGAAACTTCTGTATCTCGTCGCTCTCGACCGCAATTTTCTCCTCGAGCGGACTCGTCGCGAAGAAATACAGCACCGCTGCGAAAACGACAAGCAGCGCCGAATAGGCGAGAAGCGGGCGACGCAGTGATAAGCTATTCAGATTCATGATGTTTTTTCACCGATGAGACATTCTTCAGAAACGGAAAAATCCAACTGAAACTCGACATTCGCCTCGGAAAAAAGGTTCGAAACGGGTATCACGAACCCGGTAAAGCATGGATCCCTTTTTAATGCGGATTCGAAAATCAGGAAATCCTCCCTCGTTTTGGCTGATCCGGAAAGGGAAACGCGGCTTCCCTTGGTAGCCAGCGCGCTCAGGGACACACCCTGCGGCACGAGCCGCTCCATCCGCACAAGGAAACTCGCCCAATCGGGGCCGGATTCCAAAAACCCGTTCGCCTGGCCGGCAACCATGTTCGCTTCGCGGAATTTGGTCTCGAATGCGGACAGCTCAGCTACTTCCGAACGGACGAGTTGAGACGTCTTGCCCGCAGACTCGATGAATTTCCGATTCTCGTGAACGATGAGGAATACGCTCCAGAGGACCCCGAGATAAAAAACGACGACCGAAATCAACGTGGCCGACTGACGGAAGAGGAAACGGTCAAAATGTTTCCGTCTGACAATCAACTTGTTTTCCTCCGGAAGGAGGTTAAGCAATACTTTCATATTCGTCGAGGCCACGAAGTGCGAGACCGATTACGGTGGAGTACTGGACGGAATGGTTCCTATCGATGGGAGGGATGCCTTTTCCGAATCGGACGTTTATCCAGGGATTTCCGAATTCGATGTTCTGTCTGAGTCGTCGTGAAAAATACGGCAACATACCCTGCGTATTCGCGCCGCCTCCGCAGAAAATGACGGCATCGAGCTCCTTGGAATACTTCAGGGTGGAAAAATAGAAATCGAGCGATCGTTCAATCTCGGTCGCGAGATTCTCCAGAATCGGACGAACGGCCTGAAGTTGCGGACTCGGTAAGGAAAGAGATCCGAGCCCGGTACTGATCTTGAGTTTTTCCGCCTCGTCAAAATTCAGACTCATCTGCTTCGCGATGGCCGCAGTCATCATCTGCGAGGAGAGTGGGACGCTCGAGGTGAAAACGGGAACGTTTCCGATCGCCATCATGAAACTCGTCCGTCGGTCCCCGATATCCACGATAAGGACCGTCTCATCCTTATGCTCTTCCGAAAGGAGACTCCTCGCCTGCGCGATCGATTCCGTCTCAAGTCCGACCGGCTCGAGACCGGCCCGCTCGAGTACACCATGAAACTGTTCCGCGGCCGAACGCGCGACGGCCGCGACTAGAACGCTCACCTTTCCTTTTTCCGGACAGAACGAATCGGGAAGGACCTGATAGTCATAATGAACCTGATCGAGAGAGAGGGGTATATTGGCCTCAATCTGCCATTTCACCGCTTCCTTCGCCTCCTCTCGACTCATTTTCGGAAGAGAGATGATTCGCAAGAACGCCTTCGTCTCCGGTAATGAGCAGATGACCCGATTCGTGCCAATCCGTTTCGGCCCCGAAGTCCGTACCAGCTCACGGATACTGTCCACGACGACATCCTCCCTGACGATTTCACCGTCGACGATGGCTCCCTGCGGAACCGAGACCGTACCGAAGCTGGCTACACGCTCCCGATCGCCTTCACGGGAAAACCAAAGCGCCTTAAGCGAAAGGTCGCTCATGTCGAGTCCGAACGGAGGCGGAGAAAAATCAAAAACCTTCCTTTGAAGAAAACCCATACGCTGTCCGTGTCCGTGTTGGTTTGTGTGCCGATTCCATTGACATCATAGCATAGGCGCGCACGGGTCACAATTCTTCCCACAGGTCGATCCGGTACTGCGTCCCAGTCGGAAAGTATGGCGGCGGATAATACAGAAGATTATTGTCGTAATAAAGGTTCCGGTCATGATACCCCGTCCCATCGGTATAGGCGAACCCGTACCGGCTATAGGTCGCGATCGCACCGAAAACGGTTATGACGCTCTTCAAATTGCCGTAATAATTCCGACCGACACGTCCCGACTGCGCGAGCAAGGCCGCATCGATCCGAAGATCGTTCTCACTGTCACGCGGAATCTCGACGTCTTGTTGCGCCATGATTCCGATGATATCGCTCCCGTCATAATTGGTATACCGAAGATCGTTCGGGATGAAAATCGACCGCTCTGACCCCGTACCGGCAAAATCCGCCGCGACGACCGTAACTTTCTGGCCGTCTATCTGTCCCGATATCCAGACGTGATCCTCGACGAAAATAATCCCGTCGTCGGGTATCAGATGATTCCTCGTGCAGTTATTGCCGCCGCAGCCCGTACATGTACCGGTTCCGGTATTCCTGGCATAGTACGTAGGCATATTGGTCGACGTGTTATACGTCCGTACCCGGCATTCGTCGAACGTCCCGTCCGTCCGGAGTATGATCCGACGTCCGTTTTCCGCACCATCGAAGTATACTCCGTGTCCCGACAAGGCCTCCGTCTTCATGTATCCGAGTTCGGAGCTCACGCCGTCGAAATCGACCACGGAAATCGGAAACTCCCTGCCGGCACCGAACACGTCAGACCGCTCCGAAACGGCATTCGGAGATGCTTCAAGCGGACGAAAGGAATCGTTCACTCCCGTCGATGGCGGACGGTTCGCATGCGTATGGACGCCGAACTCCGCGTTTCCAGAATGATCGGGATCACTGACGGATTCGACCGAACTCGTCACGACATTGTGCACGAACCCATCGAAACGGAGTCCGTCATTGACATGAATTTTCCCGAATACTTCCGTTCCGTCCCCGAACCGGACGAAATTGTCCGCAAGCACCGCACTCTCACTCCACGACGGTCGGCGGAACCTGACCCGGATTGTCCTGGTTTTTCCCGGAAACCGCGAGGACTCTCCGGTCGACTCGACGACCGCGATTGTCGAACCCGGTTCCGGAGGAGTGACGCGAAGCGTGAACGTCCCCATGATGCCGCCGGAAGGATCGGAAACCGAAACGACATGATCCGACCCGACTCCGTAAGGGGAACCGGAACTCCAGAATGCTTCGACTTGGGCGGCGGAACGACCGTCCGTCTGGTGCGCAAGATACCACTTATAGAACTGTATCCCCTGCTCGGCGGTCTGAAACGCCTGTTCGCGTCCGACGGCATAGGCGCCGTTTTTTATCTGCGAGGAGATGAAGGTAAGCATCGAAACGAGCAACATCGAAACGACCGTCATAATGACGAGCACGTATGCGAGTACCGATCCGTCGAGAACGCGTTTCCGTCTACTGGACATATTCGTTGAGGTTCCTGAGTTCGGCTATCGATTCCACGTTCGTCTCCTCCGGTGCGCGATTCGGGTTCACGTTGACAATCAGCCTGACCCTTACCAGACGCACATCCTGAATGCTAATCGGCGTCGGGAGCGGATTATTCACGGTGTCGCCCGGGTAATCATCGTTGTAATACGAAAAGACCGGCTCGGACGATTCGTTGGCGACATATGTTGCGACCACAGCGACGGACTGGTCCCCCGACGGATAGGAAACCGGCTGAGTCGCCGTCGGTTCCGTTATGCCACGCATCAGCGATCCGTTCTGAAGGAAGTAATGAATGCGCTCCGTTTTTCCGTCATCATCGATATCGATAAAGACCCGGAGGTCGAAATCGTCTCCGGAAACGACCGGATAACTCCCATCATCCCCTTGTCGGACTTTCCGAAGGTCGGCAATCGTCCGCTCGACCGCCCGTGACGCAGTAGTGGATGCGACACCCGTCTCCACTATGAATCCGTTCATACGATAGCTCCGTATCAGCAATACCGAAAACCCACCCATACCGAGCATCACGATGAACACGGCCGTAAGCAGTTCCACAAGCGTCATGCCGCGAAGAACCCTTCTCCCCTCCCAGTGTCCGGACGTTCGGCATGTCGATTCCATATGATTGCTATGACGCGGACATGGATATGGCCCGGTCCAGCAATCCTGAGCCGGTCACGTCCACCGAGCCGGTTTCCATTTCGAACCCGGAGGCGGTCACCTCGTATTCATAGGTGCCATCGGAAAGGCCCGACTCCGCCGACGGGAAATATGCCTTCCCGGAAATACCGGCTGTCACCGTCTCATCATATCCAAGTGCGCTGTTGCGAAGACGGACCTCGGCGCCTTCGAGAGGGATACTGTCCGAACCGTCAAAAAAGGTCACCGAAAACAACACGGAAGGAAGCGAATCTTCCATATAGATGAGACGCACGGTCACGTCACCTCCGGGAGGCACTTCGAAAGCGTTATCGGCATCGACGATGCCGGGCTCGAGTCCGAGATAGCGATACCCGGGAACGGTGCCGATAGAGGAGAACGCGTAGCGACCGCAACACAGGTCGGCATAGGCAGACTCGGAATCGGAACCCGTATTCCCGGAAGCAGAGAAGCCGTATACCGGGACCGGTGTCGGGGCGGGCGGGTCGGTCGGCGGTTCCGTTCCGACCTGGCTTCCGCCCGTGAGCGAGAACGGGACGTCGGGTATGCCGTTGCCGAACACATCCTCGCTTCGGACGGTAATACCCGAAACCCTATCGATGGTGAAGGCTTTCTGATTCATCCTTCCGATGACGGGAAACGGTGGGTTGAGCGGATCGAACGGCGAATCCGGATATCGGGGATAGGTCCGGGAACCACAATATCCGTCCTTCGTGACCTCGATGGAATAGTCATCCCCTCCCGGAGGTGTCCCGGGCCAGGACTGGTTTCCAGATACGTCCGTCTCCGCCGACAGATCGACGTCGTTCCCGTCATTCTCGATATGGACAAGCGCGCCCTGAATCGGCGTACCGGAAACGTCGAACACGTTTATGGAAAGCGTACCGGTATTCGAGGGTTGTTCGACGCCCTCCGGAGCGAAGGTGCTCCATGCGACTACCTCCTGCCCTCCTTCGGCTCCGGCCCAGGTGACTTTGACTCGGACCCGCTTGTAATCGGTCGGGATAGTATCCTCGGGCGATCCGGCCACGGTCCCGTCGAACGCATCGTCCGCGAACTGCGCGAGCGTATGAACGGTGAACGTCGCGCCCCGCGGACAACCTCTTCGGTTTCGAGGATGTCACCGGGGGGGATACCGTAATTCCATCCCCCGGAGCCGTCGGGCCGTTTGGTTCCGATCGAATCGTACGGGAGACTGCGGACCATCTCCATGCGCTCCGAGACGAGCGCTGCCGCGCCAAGCTTGCGCCGTACGTCAAGAATCCGCTTCGAACCGAGCGCGAACAACTGATAAAAAGTCAGCGCGATGACGGAAAACAGGAACAAAACGAGCGCCGCCTCGATCATCGTGAAGCCGGCACGTTTCCTTCGGCGACCGCATGTCCGATTGGTTCCCGTTTCGATCATGTCATTGTATGTTCTGCAGGACGCTGTACATCGGCGTCAGCATCGCGACAGCGAAAAAACCCACGGCTCCGCCGATGAACAGCATGAGGACCGGCTCGATGATGGACGACAGGTTCGCCGTTATCTGCGTGACCTCTCCCTCATAAAATTCCGCGAGCCGTTCCAATACCGTCTCGGTCTTGCCGGTCTCCTCCCCGACCTCGATGATCTGTGCGACCAGAATCGGAAAAATCTCCTCGTGGGACGCGATGACGGAACTGAGTTCGCGGCCCTTCTGGACCGATTCGATCGCCTCGGCAAGCGCCGCCTTGTAATAGACGTTCGAGAGCGTCCGGGACACGATCGACAGGCCATCAATGACGGAGACACCGCTTTTCAGCAGCGAACTATAGATGCGGGAAAAGCGGGCGCAGTTCACTTTCACGATGATACCGCCGAGCACCGGCGTGCGGACGATGAGAAAATGGAGCACCCGTTTCCCGGATGCCGTCACCGAAAGCACCCTTCCCCCGATGGCAAGCGCCGCGAACAACGCGATGCTGAGCAGCATGTTTTCGCGAAGGAACTCGGAAAGATTGATGACGAACTGGGTCATCGGCGGAAGTTCGGCACCCATATCCTTGAATACGCCGGTGATCTTCGGCAGGATATAGGTGAGCATGATGAACCCGATGATAAGCATCGCGATAACGATGACCGACGGATACATGAGGGCTCCGCGGACCTTGCTTTTGAGATCGTTCTCCTTCTCGAGCTGCAGTGCGAGAATCCCGAGGACCATCTCCAGATTCCCAGACACCTCACCGACATAGACCATGCTCGTGAACAGTTCGCTGAACACGGCCGGATACTTCGAAAGACCCTCGGAAAGAGACTTTCCGGCCTGTATGTCGTCATGCACCTCGGTAAGGATCTTCCGGAACGTCTTATTGCGCGTCTGGACGGACAGACTTTTCATGGCCCGCGAAACGACCAGTCCCGAAGATATCATGACCGCGAGGTTCCGCGCGAAAACCATCTTCTCCTTGAGCGGGACGGTCTGGATGCGATCGAGCAGTCTCACCCGGACCGCGGACGACTCCTTCACTTCCTTCGCGGACGTCAGAAGAAACCCTTGTGAGCGGAGTTCCGCCGCGAGCGCCCGCTCGTCCTCCCCAACGAGTTCTCCCGCTTTCGACTCGCCCGAAACAGCGTTCTTCGCGGTATAGAGGTATTTCGGCATACGGATGTTCGTGTTCGTTTCGCCAACAGTATACCACATCGTCACTCGCGACAGAAAACACGTGTTGATCCGATCGAGATTCATAGGTAGATAAGGTATCTATCCAGACTCCGTTCCTTTGTTATCTTGACGAGGGAACATCTGTTCCCTATACTGTTGGAATCGGGATATTGTTACATTGTTTTATTGTCCAATTGCTAAATCGCCTTATTGTTTCATGGTCACATTGACCGATTGCTTCATTGTGCTGTTGCTTCGTGGTTCCGCTCCGGCTCCCATTGAACATTGTGAATTGGTAATCATTCATTAGACCTCTTTCAAAAGTACCCCTCTTCCGCTATCATAGGATGAGGAACCGATTCAAAAACACAAACGTATGTATGACAAGGTATCAAAACTCAATCCGGAACAATTCAGGAGAAAGACCGGAGTGAAGCGAAAAACATTTAAGACCATGGTTCGGCTGGTATCAGAAAATGAAGCTGATAGAAAGAAAATCTCCGGAAGACCGTCAAAGCTTTCATACGAAGATCAGGTTCTTTTGACCCTTGAATACCTTCGTGAGTATCGGACCTATTTCAGTCTCGCCCAGATATACGGGATTAGTGAGGCAAACACCTACAAGATATGCAAACGGGTCGAAAATATCCTTGTCCGGTCGAAAGAATTCCGACTCCCGAACCGAAAA
>FUWD013358851.1_pt4 | contig 12404 bp, 12 predicted proteins | sample 1063281 | NCBI WGS metagenome assembly FUWD01 (sample SAMEA79048168, study PRJEB19326) | metagenome | biome: marine
TAGCCACTCGATCAACGTGAAGATCACATGGGCAAATCAGACTATTAGGTTTAATTTTTTCCATAAACCAAAATCTACACCACACTCATCTTGTCTCACCATCCATCTTAAAAACATGTTCATACGTTTGCAAGCGGATTTCCTTACAGGGTTAGGAATATGCTTATAGGTTCTCTTCGGATGGTCTTCTATTGAAAAAAAGTAGTTAGCAAAATGCATCAATCCAGAGTGGGCATTCCACGGATGTTCAGTACCATCCAAAAAGGCATCTTCCAAGGATTGATGCTGCTGATAATGCATCTTAAAAAAGGCAATAAAATACAATGCATCAGTCCCATTAAATGTTCTATGCTTAAACGCTAGGAATGGTTTTAAATCACTTGGGGAATGGTTGATAATAAAATCATGTGGGGCATTATCCATCAATGAAAAAAACGTTTTGCATTTGTTGATAATGGTAACTCGCTGACCCCATGCCAGCATTGCCGCTACAAAACCGGTAATCTCTATGTCCTGTTGTTTACTATATAAATGAGGGATGGAAATCGGATCGTTTTCAATAAATCCAATTTGATTGTATTCCTTGTATTTTAAGTCGAGAAATGCCTTGAGTGACTTATTAGAATTATTCATAATAAGAAACCTCAACTCTCGCCTTCGGATCAATGACACCCAATCTTTTAAAGCTTACTCGGGTCAATCGAATTAACGTATTTTTATTCAATCCAGTCTCGGGAAGTTTGCCAACTACTTTAACTAGTATTTTCTTATTATTCATGAGGTTGCGTACTTCTAGCATCGCCCCTATAGGTTGCGTTCTGTGAAGCGCTAGTGCTTTATCTGATTGCATTGGTGTATCAATAATTAAAGCGATTCCCTCTTCAAATACTTTTGCAAAACCACTCTCATCAATCGATTTTCGTTGTGAGCCATAAGGGAGTTTTGTTGTATTTGGCGCTATTGTTTGGGAAAGTGAGTCAATTTCCCCTCTAATTTGAAGCTTTTGACCAATTGCTAAATAGTTATTTGAAAGGTTATTCCAAAATAAAATACTATCCGGACTTACGATAAATTTTGATGCAATAGTTTCTATAATATCCCCATTTTGCACGAAGTACGTTGTGAAAGGAATACTCTTTTTGGCTTGACTTAATTTATCGAGAACATCAGAACCAATCGTTGTAGTCTCAGGTTGCTCATTTACCTCTAGACTGACTATCTGACTTTCATTCTCCTGAATAACTAATACTTGACCTATTTTAAGCGCATCACTTTGAAGCATATTCCATTGCCTCAAATCATCTAAACTGACATTGTATTTTCTTGAAACAGCATAAAGCGTCTCTTTAGGTAAGACAACATGCTGGGTTGACACTTCCCCTTTGGACTTATCAAGTATCGGTGTTACCATCAAGCTATCAGTTTCAATTACAGACACGCTATCAGCCCTAGTATCATCGTTCTGAGGTTCAACAGGCGCTTTTTTATCTACTCTAGCTTGTAGTCTCTTACCATACTTAGCAAAATCTTTTTCTACTGGAATAAATAATCGTTGGTGAAGGGATAATTGATTATCCTTAATATCATTTGTTGCTACTATTTTAGCGACATCTGACTGGTATCTTCTTGATAAACTATATAGCGTTTCCCCCTGATCTACTTCGTGAATAATGAACCATTCGCCCTTTCTTTTCTCGACCTCAATGGAGTCCAATGTGGAAGCCGCAGTGGTAATATTGAGAATGAGAAAGAATAGAAATAGGCATTTAGAATTCAATAGCATTTAATTGCGTTTGGTTTTTTATGAAAAATAACTTTTGATCTAATACAAAAAACGAGCCTAAAGCTTGTCCATTCAATTGTTCATCAATTATCTCGTGGTAAAGTTCAACATCATTTTGGAGTACAATTAATGATCTACTATATTTTTCACCACACGACAAATAATAACTGATGGCTATCGAACGATTATTTTCGAAATACTCTACTCCTAATGCTAATTGTTGATTTTTAAGTAACTCAGCTACCAATTGAAAATATTCATGTCCGGTAGCATAACTCGAAGGATATTGAATACTATTGATTCTCGGTTTAAGGATATTTTTTTGTTCAAAATGAACACTCTTTCCATTTTCTTTTAAGGACACTCCTATTAATAGCTCGTCCTGAATCTCGCTTAGTTGAAAATCATCAATCGTCCTTACTATCGTCTCCTTGGTCCAGTCAAATAGCAGTAAAGCTTTATCTATTGGATTTTGAGGATCCTTGTATTTATCGATTAATAGTAAATTTTCGTTTACCTCTACTAGTGATCCCCACCAGTCCGCCTCTTCAAATTGCATGTAATTTGAAATTTCCAGCGAATTGATATTAAAAACCAGATAGGACACTTCAAAAGATTCCTCATGGCGAAGCTCCAATGCAAGGTTTGCATTTGCCTCATCCAAGGCCATTTTCCATATTTTCCCATCTACATCAAAAGAAAAGGCTAATGCTTCATGTTCCAACAAATCAAATCAAGTATTTTTATAAATAATAATCAAAGTTAAACCTCCGTTGATGCTAAAAAAATCAGTATTCATATTTCTTCTGTTTTTTTCTATCCAAACAATTGGACAGAACATTCCTAAAGTGTTGCATTTAAAAGTACAATCTACGATTGATCCAAGAACTAATCGATATACAGAATTAGGGTTACAAAAAGCTGAGGAAATCAATGCAGATTATGTGATTCTTGAATTAGACACATATGGTGGTGCTTTAAATGATGCTGACGAGATAAGGACTAGAATTCTAAATTATGAAAAACCAATCTATGCTTTTATCAATAAAGACGCAGCATCTGCAGGTGCATTAATATCTATTGCTTGCGACAGTATTTACATGGCCAGTGGCTCTTCTATTGGCGCAGCAACGGTGGTTACACAAGATGGCGCAGCAGCTCCTGATAAGTATCAATCATATATGCGGTCTATCATGAGATCAACTGCAGAAGCAAAAGGACGTAACCCTCAAATAGCTGAGGGAATGGTCGATGAAGATATCGACTTAGATTCTATTGCCACAGAGGGTAAAGTGATTACATTTTCTGTTAGCGAGGCAATGAAATATGGCTTTTGTGAAGCACAATTAGAAAACATCGATCAGATTATGGCGCGCTCTGGAATAGATGAATACGAAATTGAAGTATTTTCATTGAGTACAGCAGATAAAATAATCGCATTGTTTCTGAACCCAGCAGTCAGCGGTGTACTTATTCTTATAATCATAGGGGGTATTTATTTTGAACTTCAGACTCCCGGAGTTGGGTTTCCAATACTTGCCTCAGTTATTGCAGCCATTCTTTATTTCACTCCTTATTACTTAAATGGACTCGCTGAAAACTGGGAAATTATTGCCTTCTTTCTTGGGGTTATCCTTATTGCATTGGAAGTTTTTGTAATCCCTGGATTTGGTATTGCAGGTATTCTTGGCCTGATTCTAACATTGGGTTCATTGGTATTGGTTATGGTAAACAATGATGCGCTCGATTTTTCATTTGTAAAAGCAGATGACTTATTCTACGCTGTTGTCACTACGCTCGCAGGTCTAATAGGTTCTTTCATGATCGTTTTTGTGGGTGGTGTGAGACTGACTGAAAGCAAAGCTTTTCAAAGAATTGCATTGAATGATGTACAAGAAACTAATGCTGGTTTTTCAAGTAGTTTTTATAAGTCCAAATTATTGGTTGGAAAAACTGGCATAGCAAAAACAGTCCTTCGCCCAAGTGGTAGAGTAGAAATTGGCGATGATATATACGACGCGTACACGAGAGGCGAATATATTGAGTCTGGAACCAGCATCGAAGTTATATCTGATGAGGGCACATCGCTTAAAGTCAAATCCATAAACCCAGAATCATGAAAATTCTGGGTATCATTCCTGCCAGATTTAACTCAACAAGATTACCCGGAAAACCACTGGCCAAAATTGGCACAAAGCCAATGATCCAACATGTTTATGAACATGCTATACAATCAAAAAAACTAGAACAGGTTGTCATTGCAACAGATGATGAAAGAGTATTTGATGCAGCTGTTGGGTTTGGCGGACAAGTGATGATGACAAGCATAGATCATCAGAATGGCACAGAGAGATGTGCTGAGGTGATTACAAAATTTAAGGATTACAGAAACTATGATTATGTGGTTAATATCCAAGGTGATGAACCTTTTCTTGACCCGCTGCAAATCGATGAATTGTGTAACCTATTAGACGGTCAAGTGGCATTGGCTACTCTAATCAAAAAAATAGTAGATCCGGAAATTCTCGATAAAAAATCGGTGATGAAAGTAGTGATCAATAATAAGAATGAAGCCATATATTTCAGTAGATCGCCTCTTCCCTATTTACGAGATGTAGAAAAATATAAATGGCTCGAAAATCATACGTTCTTTAAGCACATCTGTGTTTATGCTTATCAATTCAATGCGCTCAAACCATTAGTAAGTTGCCCATCTCCCCATTAGAAAAGCAGAGTCATTAGAACACTTAGTGGATTGAAATGGGTTTACTATCAAGTAGCAGAAACACTATCGAGTCGATGGGTGTTGATACCCCTGAAGATCTAGAAAATGCTAATCTCCTATTTAAATGATCAAAACTTTAAAAATAACCCTCTGGATTTTTGTCCTTTTAGCCATCGTCTTTTTTTGGATTTCCATTAGAAGTGCCGTTGATCAAGTAACCTATTCTTTATTAGCACTTGTGGCCATCGCCGGAGCTTTTGTATTAAATAAACTTTTAAAAAAGTATGAAGAAAAGGATCAAGGGTAAGTCCTGCCTTAATTGTTATAAAAAGTTAGGGCAAGACATTAATTATTGCCCTAACTGTGGACAAGAAAATAATACTATTCAACTATCCTTTGGTCAGCTCATAACAGATTTTTTTTCAAACTACATATCCGTAGACTCCAAATTTGGAAGAACATTCAAACCATTTTTAATTAAGCCTGGCTCACTTACAAAAGCTTTCATGGATGGAAAAAGAGTCAGTTTTGCCAACCCTATTAGGTGGTATTTAGTCATCAGCCTTGTACACTTTTTTGTGTTATCACAAATAACTAAAAATTTTAGTGATGAAGACCAAATGATCATTGACACTGGACAAAAATCCAACACTGGCATATCGTTTAGTCTAGAAAGTGACTCTTTGCAGATTGCTGACAACAGCAACCCAATTGAAAAAAATACCCTATCGGATGAAGATGGTTTTAATATTGAGGATGAAATGATTCTTATTGAACAAATGATTGAAAATGGGTATAAAAAAAATAAGATATTAGATTCCTTAAAATTGGAGGCTAAGCCTTTTTGGCAGAGACTGGTGCTGAAACAGGCTGTGAAACTATCTATGGATGATCAACAATCATTGAATTCATACATGCTACAAAATGTACCAATTCTTATGTTTATCCTATTGCCATTATATGCCTTAATCTTAAAATTATTCTTTAGAAAAGACTCTATATCAATCATTTGATCCATTCAATTTATATCCATTCTTTCTTCTTTTTTGTGATGACATTTTATTGGATTGTCTTTGCGCTGTTTGACAATGAGGTACCTAAACCAATTAATATGGCTTTTTTCATACTCTTGTTCGCACATAATTTTCTGTCATTCAAAAATTTATATGAAGTGAAAGCACGGCGAGCAATTGCCTCTTTGACTATTACAGGGATGGTGTATTCATTATTGTTATGTGTTGGGATGGTCGTACTGATATTAATAAGTCTACTTCTTTTTTAAAATTTGGATAAGCTTGTTTCCATTCTCATGCCGTTTAAAAACTCCTCTGCTTATATAAGGGAGGCGATTCATTCAATTAGCACACAGACTTACGATCGATGGGAGTTGATTGCAATAGATGATCACAGCACTGATCATTCACTAGAGTTGGTCAGAGAACACTCAAAAAATGACTTTAGAATAAGGCTATTTTCGGCTCGTGGTAATGGCATTATTGACGCATTGACGCAAGCATTGGAAGAAAGCCGAGGGATATTTATTACTAGGTTCGACTCTGATGATATCATGCCTCAGCATAGGCTCAAACTCATGATTAATGCGCTTTATCAACAACCCGAAAATGTAATCATTACCGGACTGGTAAAATATATTTCTTCAGAACCTATTAGCAAGGGATATTTGAAATATGAAACGTGGATTAATAAAATCGCCCTTAATAATAAACAATGGACCAATATATACCGAGAGTGCACGATAGCCTCCCCCAATTGGCTTGCATACAAAAATGCTATTGAAAAAATTGGAGGGTTTAAAAACCTTGAATACCCTGAAGATTATGATTTAATTTTCCTCTGGTACAAGCACCATTTCATTATTAAAACATTAACATCAATCACACTGCATTGGAGAGAACATCCAAGTAGAACATCAAGAATTTCTAGCAATTATAACCAGCAGACCTTTTTCAAGCTTAAAATAAAAAGGTTCATTGAAATTGACTATGACCCCTCTCGCCCCTTAGTTATTTGGGGAAAAGGAATAAAAGCTAACATTGCAAAAACTAATTTAAAAGCACAGGGTGTCCCTTTTAAAAATCATGAACTTCATGAGTACAAAAAAATTGAATTGGAAAACAATCCTTTCCTCTTGATCGCTATTTATCCTGATCAAGAGGAAAGAAATAAAATAGAAAGTTACTTTAAAAGACTAGAAACCACGATGACAATCGATTGGTGGTATCTCTAAACCCGACTAAACTTTCACAAGACTAAACTGCTTGAGGCTTTCGTCGTTGGCTTTGATAATAAGTTCGATCTCCTCTTCTCCTAATGCTGCGCTCAGAAATAATGATTCAAATTGTGATGGAGCCAGATAAATCCCTTTTTCTAGCATTGACCTAAAATAAGTCCCGAATTTTTTAGTATCACATGTTTTAGCAGATTCAAAGTCTTTCACCTTTTGATCGGTAAAAAACAAAGTGTACATACTACCAATTTGATTGATTGTATTGTCAAGTTCGTACTTTTCCAATGAAGCCCTCAACCCAATAAGAATTTCGTTTGTGGTTTCCTCAAGCTTTGTATATATCTCTGGATTGGCATTAAGGTGACTTAAAACAGCATATCCTGCAGCCATAGCCACTGGGTTGCCAGCTAATGTTCCTGCTTGATAAACTGGTCCAGAAGGGAAACGTAATCCATTATCTCGGCTTTACCTCCATATGCTCCAACAGGCATCCCTCCTCCGATAATTTTCCCTAATGTTGTTAAATCAGGAATTACATCGTAAAGCTCTTGGGCTCCTCCTCTTGACAATCTAAAACCTGTCATTACTTCGTCAAAGATCAGTATAATATTGTTTTTATCGCAAAGGTCTCTAAGTCCAACTAAGAACTCCCTAGGCGGTGCAATACAACCCATATTTCCCGCAACAGGTTCTATTATTATTGCTGCTATTTGACCTAGATTCTCCTCCACGACCTTGACCACTGTCGATAGATCATTGTATTTCGCCAGTAAAGTGTCCTTTGCCGTTCCCTTGGTCACGCCAGGACTATCGGGACTTCCCATAGTCATTGCACCACTACCTGCAGCAATTAGAAAGGAATCTCCATGACCATGATAATTACCCTCGAACTTGACAATCTTATCTCTTCCTGTGAAACCCCTAGCAAGACGTACCGCAGACATAGTAGCCTCCGTACCTGAGTTTACCATTCTTACCTTCTCTATCGAAGGAATCATCGCACAGATTAAGTCAGCCATTTTTACTTCCGCTTCACTTGGCGCTCCAAAGGAAGTAGATTTTCTTACTGCTTCAATTATAGCGTCTTCAGCTTCCTGAAATCTGTGGCCAAGAATCATTGGTCCCCAAGAATTGACCAGATCAATGTAGCTATTACCGTCTACATCATAAAGATAAGCTCCTTTGGCAGATTCGAAAAAAATAGGATCTCCTCCAACAGACTTAAACGCCCTTACTGGTGAATTAACACCTCCAGGTATATGATGAAGTGCTTGTTTAAATAAATGCTTACTCTTATCAATTTTCATATGACTCTCTATTCACAATTTCCAACTTCGAATTATTGAACTTCACCACTGGCACAACCTGATTATCATTAGCCGCTCCGTATTTTATACCTTCTAAAATATACCCTTTTCTAAACTTTCCTTCTCTCAAACCAATTTGGAAATACTCGCCATTTTCCTTTATCAAATTGCCCAGCTGCATGATGAGTTCATAACCGAGAAAATGGAAAAATGTTGGTTGCTCCGAAAATCTGCTATTAATCGCTGACTTTAAAATTTGGAAATTCTTCTTATTTATATCAACAAATTGTGCGTGCGCCAATTGAACGCCAATCCTATCGAGTTGTTCAAATGAAATCATGGTAAAATCGATCCATTCACCTAAACCATACAATTCGGTACTATCATCCCTCGTCTCAATGACGCTAATAAGATTATTCGCAAGATGATTTTTTCTGGTTGAGCCAAGAACGAAACCGATCGAATCTTTTTCCATGTAGAAGGTCTTTTCATAATGGAAGATTGGCTGTCCTTCACTGTCATAACTCACCAATTTAAGAAACCTTTTAACCTCCTCAGGTGTCATTTCTTTTTTATAAGGCAAGGCTCTTTGCTCTTTAAGTGCATTTAACACGCGCAATTCTTTATTACTCAAACGGCGGCTTCTAAGTAAACTTCCTTCCTTCCTCAATGAATCAGCTTCTGATTTCGTCCAAAAAACATCATATTGAGAAATTAATGTATCTAACCAATCCCTCGCATTGTCTTTGTTAAGTCCCTCATAAACAACAATCTGAAATGAGGTATCTTTTTCTAATTCCGCACGAAAAACACTTGCGAATAATGAGTCTCTTTCATTTTGCTCAAAAAAGATCATCCCTGTTTTATTTGTCACAGATTTTTTAACATGTTCTGCCAGAGCCACCGCCATTGTTTCGTAAGTAGGCATGAACAAAAATGCATAAGGGTTATCTCCGAGCACCTTGGAATTTCCTGAGATAGGGTTGATTTTATTGACTGTATTGGCCATTGAAAAATCATTCACTTTTTGATTTGGTGAGGTATATAAAGGACCAATGATCAGATCGATATTATTAGGATCATTTTTTTTGAGTATCTCATCTGTAACGTTTTCATCTCTTTTTGTATCAAATGGATATAGGTTAAGTTTTATCCCAAGAGAATCAATCGCTGCACTACCCAAGAGCATACCTTGATATAAATCAGTAACCAAACTATTATTTAAGACAATACCTGGTTCCGCCAGAGAGTCGAACATAAAAGGCATCATTACGGCTATATTATAGCTGGTTTGATAATTTTCAGGCAACATGCTTAATTCCCTACCTTCAAAGGCCCACTGTTTTATCAACAGGTCAACAAAATCTGATTCTCGCGACGCGATAGGTTCTTCGATCAGCTTGGAAATTAATATAGAAGCCAAAAATTTATTCTCATTCTCTGCATAAATGTATTTGAGTTGAGAAACCTCGAGGCTGAACAAATACTTGTTGATAAAATCTTCTTCAAGACGATCACTCCCTATTTCCTTAGAATATCTTTCCGCATATCTAATCCCTGAAATATATACTTTGCTCTCAAAGTTTGCCAGCGAAAGCCAGTAATACAATTCATTTTTTTGATTCCACGATGGATATTCTTGAAGCATTTGTCTCCACATATCCATAGCATTTTTGACGTTACCTTGCTTATAGGCGCTCATTCCATAATAAAACTTAGCGTAGATCGAAAAGGTCTTACTCTCTTTTAGTGAGGCAAAAGCTGCTTTTGCGGAACTATACTGACCAATAGACAACAGTCGCTTGGCCTCTAGGTACTCGTTCTGGTCAGACTGGCCATATACCAGACTGAATGAAAAAAATGAAAGTAATAGGATTAGGTTTTTCACAAGCTCAGTGGTTGAAATTCAGTTGGTAATTATTCCCATTCAATGGTAGCAGGTGGTTTTGAGCTAATGTCGTAGACCACTCTATTTACGCCCTTTACCTTATTTATTATGTTATTCGAAATTTTACCCAAAAATTCGTAAGGCAAATGACACCAATCTGCAGTCATTCCATCTAGACTGGAAACTGCCCTTAGCGACACGACATTTTCATAAGTACGTTCATCTCCCATGACGCCAACAGACTGCACAGGAAGCAACATAGCCCCTGCCTGCCAAACCTCATTGTATAACCCATCATCCTTAAGACCTTGAATGAATATATGATCAACTTCTTGGAGTATACGCACCTTTTCTGGAGTAACATCACTGAGTATTCTGATACCCAATCCTGGCCCAGGAAAAGGATGTCGGTTTAATATCCCAGATGGAATCTCCAATGCTCGGCCAACATTTCTCACGCCATCCTTAAAGAGTGTATTTAAAGGCTCTACAACTTTTAAGTTCATCTTTTCAGGTAAACCTCCAACGTTGTGATGAGACTTTATAGTCACACTAGGTCCATTTACAGAAACGGATTCAATGACATCAGGATATATAGTGCCCTGACCGAGCCACTTCACATCTTTGATCTTATGACTTTCTTCATCGAAAACCTCGATAAAAACCCTTCCAATGGCTTTTCTCTTTTCCTCAGGATCTTTTAAACCACGCAATGCCTCATAAAACTTATCTTTCGCATCTACGCCTTTCACATTGAGCCCAAGACCTTCATAATCTTTTAGCACCTGCTCAAATTCATTTTTCCTTAACAGTCCATTGTCTACAAAAATGCAATACAAATTTTTTCCTATGGCATGATGAATCAATGTAGCCGCTACTGAAGAATCTACTCCTCCCGAAAGGCCCATTACGACCTTATCGTTTCCAAGTTTTTCTTTTAATGACCGAATAGCATTTTCTGCAAAAATATCTGCAGTCCAATCTTGTTGCGCTTGGCAAATGTGAACAACAAAATTTCTTAAGAGGGTTTTACCATCGATGGAATGTGTTACCTCAGGATGGAATTGTATTCCGTATATATTTTTATTTTCTACTTGGAAAGCCGCAACAGGAATACTCTCTGTGTTGGCAATAACCTGAAAATTGTCCGGCAATCCTGTAATGGTGTCCCCGTGTGACATCCAAACCTGACTTCCGATCTCTATTTCCTTTAGTAACTCATGATGGGTATTAATATGTGCCAAATTTGCCCGACCATATTCTCTATGTTCGGACTTGGTTACATTTCCACCACCCTTTTTTGCTATAAGTTGAGCACCATAACAAACGCCAAGAATTGGTAAATCACCAAATATCTCTAAATCAATATCAGGAGCATCATCTTGCAACACAGAGCAAGGACTTCCACTTAAAATAATTCCTTTTGTGGCTTCATCTGGAATAGGGAAATTATTAAATGGATATATTTCACAATAAACGTCTAATTCACGCACTCTGCGTGCAATTAGCTGGGTATACTGGGAACCAAAATCAAGGATGATAATCTTGTCAGTCATTCCGCAAAATTAGCAGAATAGCCGAAACAGAGCGACGTAAATCAATAAGCATTTGAATTTACCTAAATTTTATGTTCTTTAGCCGTCTTTATGAGCGAAATGACAAAGGAAGAAGGGCGGCTTAAAGAGTCGCGAGATGGTAAAGATTGGAAAATGTGGGGACCTTATCTCTCAGAAAGGCAGTGGGCGACCGTCAGAGAAGATTATACAGAAGAAGGAAATGCTTGGGAGGCACTCACTCATGAGCAATCCCGCAGCAAATCTTACCGATGGGGAGAAGATGGATTAGGAGGGATTTGTAACGAAGATCAAAGAATTTGCTTTTCTTGGGCTTTTTGGAACGGAAAAGATCAAATAATTAAAGAAAGACTTTTTGGCCTTACCTCCTATGAGGGAAACCACGGGGAGGATGTTAAGGAATTGTACTATTATTTGGACAGCACACCTACGCATTCTTACATGCGCATGCTTTACAAATATCCAATCAACGAATTTCCATATTCACAACTAGTAGACGAAAATGCCGGGCGATCAAAACTAGAAAGTGAATATGAAATATTGGACACGGGTATTTTTGACAAAGATGAGTATTTTGATATTTTCCTGGAATATGCGAAAAATACCGAATACGATTTATTGTTAAAAGCGGAAGTTCATAATCGAAGTGATAAGGAAGCAGAAGTCACTATTCTTCCAACAATTTGGTTTAGAAATACTTGGTCTTCCGGCAGAGATAAAATAAAACCAGAAATAATTAAAGTTAGTGATCGGGAAGCCAAAATAGCGCATCATGCCTTAGGTACCTATCATGTATATTTTGACCAAAACGTAAGTGAAATAGTTTTTTGCAACAACGCGACCAACAGAAAAAAACTTTATGGCACTAGCAACCAATCG
>FUWD013022725.1_pt1 | contig 12399 bp, 13 predicted proteins | sample 1063281 | NCBI WGS metagenome assembly FUWD01 (sample SAMEA79048168, study PRJEB19326) | metagenome | biome: marine
ATCTCCTTGGATTCGCAGAAGTCGGCGAACGGACCGAAAAATATGACCGACCGGTCGAGAAAGAGCAGTTTCTCGGCATGTTCGCCCGCGTGCGCGATATCGTGCGTGATGATCACGATCGCGGTCCCCTGCTTTATCCGAAGCCCGTCGAGGAATCCGTAGAACCGGTCACGGGCCTCCGGGTCGAGCGCGGTGCCTGGCTCGTCGAGAAACAGGATGTCCGGATTGCCGACGACCGCGCGTGCGAGAAAGACCCGCTGCTGCTGTCCGCCGGAGAGTTCCCCGATGGGTCGATGTTCCAGATCGAGTATATCGAGCCGCCGAAGCGTTTCGCGGATACGGTTCCGATCGGAGGAGGTTTGTCGCTTCGGGTACGGCTTACCCGAAAGGAGTCCGAGTCCGACCACCTCTGCGACGGTCGCCGGAAACAGCGGGTTGAATACGTTGACGCGCTGCGGCAGATATCCGATTCTTCGGAATTCCCGGAATGCCTGAAGCGGTGTTCCGAAGAGCGAAATCTCACCTTCGTACTTGCCGTCGATCAACCCGAGTGCGAGACGGATCAACGTCGATTTTCCGGCACCGTTGGGCCCCGCGATAGCGACCGACTCGCCCGCCCGGACCGAAAAACAAACCCGCGACAACGCCTCGGAAGCATCGCCGTACCGGAACGAAAGATCTTTGATCGAAAGAATCTCGTCAGACATGAGCATGGGACGTAGAAGAATACACTGAGTATGACACCCCGCAGGAAACGGTACAATGGCCGGGCGCTACTTTGCGGATCCGCATCCGAGTCCCGTCCGGAGCTTCCCGAGGTTATCCTCCATGATGTCGAAGAAGGTCGTCTTGCCTTCGAAGGCGTCGCGCGAAAGGTTGCCAGCGGGATTCAGTTCGAGTATTGATGCGCCGGTTTCGGAAGCGATCGTTTCCGCGATGCGCGGACTGGCAAGCGTTTCAGAAAAGACATGCGAGAGCTTGAGCGTTCGCACCTGTGAAACGAGCGCGGCAAGCCCTTTCGCGGTCGGCTCGGCGTCGGGAGAGAACCCCTGTGCGGCGACATAGTCCAGGTCATACCGATGCGCCAGGTATCCGAAGGCATAGTGCCCACCGTAGACGATACTCCGCGTCTTGCACGCGGCAAGACCATCACGATACTTCCGATCAAGCTCTGAAAGCCGGACCGCGTAATCGGACGCCCGCTCGGCATATCGCGTCGCGTGTTTTGGATCGGCATCCGCAAGCGCTTCCGCGACATGCGTGGCCATGATTTCGGCATTGCCGAAATCGAGCCAGATATGAGGATCGTTCCCACCATGTTCGTGTTCATGCTCGGCTGCATGCATTTCCGATTCATGTTCCTCGTGTGATTCTTCCGACGCATCATGTTCTTCGGACTCCTCATGAATCGCGTGCTCCTCATGCTCTTCGTCTTCGGCAAGGAGCGATATCCCTTCGCTGCCATCGACGACGCGAATGTCATCGTGACCGATCCCGCGCAGCGTTTCTTCCGCCCACGGCTCCATGAATGCCCCCGTATACACGAACACATCCGCCGCCGCGATACGGGCGACATCGCTCGGTTTCGGTTCGAACGAATGCGGAGACATTCCCGGCGGAAGCAGCAGCGACACGTCCGCATCATCCCCGCCTATATACCGAGCCATGTCATAGAGCGGGAACAGCGTGGTCACGACGGCAACTTTCCCGGCTTTCGGACCGGCATCCCGTACATCCGAGACGGAGGAATAATCGTTCACCGAACGGGATCCCGCCCACATGGCAATGCCGGACAGGAGAACGACGGCCCCAACGACATACAGAATTTTCTTCAACATAGCGTTAATATTATTACACGTATTGAAACAGGTTAAACGGAGACTCCCCGACAATGTTGGCAGTATCCATAATACTCGAGTGAATGGTCTGCGACTTGGAACTGTTCATCCCGGAGCAGGCGTTCCTCCTCGCCATCAAGGTGATCCTTGAACGCGACCGACTTCACATCATGGCAACCGAGACAGACAAGGTGATGCCGGTGACCGAAGGCGAGTTCGAACATGCGCTTCCTGCCGGCCAATCGGACTTCACGTATGACGCCAGTTTCCTCGAGAAAACGCAGCTCACGATAGATGGTCGTCCGATCGGCCGTAATCCGTCGCTTCGCGAGTCTTTCCATCAGCATCGACGGCGTCAGCGGCGCCTCGGCCGTACCAAAAAAATCCAGCATGGCTTTCCGAACCCTGGTCATCCTTCCGTTTCGTTCCCGAATTATCTTTTCGAGTTCGTATGTCTCCATACCGGCATCATATACCACATCTTTTCATATTGCAACACCGTTGCATTAGGAAGGAACGGCAGACACGCCGGCGACAAAACCCCGCCTCTCGAAAGAAGCGGGGTTTGTACCGATGGAAACAATCCGATGACTAGAGGACCGCGTCCTTGGCGGCCTTGGCGAGGCGGAACTTGACCACGGTCTTGGCCGCGATCTTGATTTTCGCGCCGGTCGCCGGGTTCACACCCATGCGTGCCTTGCGCTTGGCCTTCACCATCTTTCCGAATCCCGGGACCACGAACTCCCCGTTCTTCTTGACCTCCTTGTACGCGAGTGCCGCCAATGCGTCGAGGGCGCCACCGATATCCTTCTTTGTCAGACCCGTCTTGTCCGAAAGCGTCGTCAACAGCTGCGACTTCGTCATCTTTGCCATAACGTTATGTTCACGCCTGTCCGCCGATGGCGGTCATGGACGCGAATTTTCTGTTACCATTTATTATTTCGTGCCGGATCGTGATGACCCCCGTCTCGCATCGACCTGCAAACATGGGGTCCGGAGCCGCCACTACCGCTCAATAGTACGATATTTGCTGGCCTTTTGCAAACGCGTCAAACAAATGCCCAAACTTTGCCCAAGGACCGGCAAGCCGACATTCAACGGCCTGTGCCCGATTGCAGTGCTGTCGCGATCTTTTTCGCCATCCACTCATACCCGAGGGCGTTCGGATGCAAACCGTCCGCAAGCATATCCATATATTCGAGCTTCATAAACTCATCGTGAATGTCGATGAATTGAGCCGCCTCCTTTTCACAAAATGTCCTGATCGCGCGATCATATCGTTCTATTCCACGGTTCGTATAATGCATTCCCGTGCCCCATGGCACAGGCGTCGTCAGACGTTCATCAGCGGGGGTCAGACCGACAAATACGGCCCTGTTCGCGTGTCGTTCGGCCATTCTTTTCAGAATTCCGAGATTAGCGATAAACCTTTCAAAGGTAACGTAATTACGGCCCTCATCCGATAGGTACATGGAGTCGTTCGTGCCTATCGCGATAACGATGGTATCCGGATTCTTTCCTTTGATATCTGCCTCAAACCTCTCTACGAGATCATCAGTGGAATCACCATCGACTCCCAAATTGATAATGTTCGCATCAACATGATTCAGATCGAGTCGACCCACCCATCCACCGCATGCATCGTCGATTCCCTCGGTGATGCTGTCACCGAAAATACAAATGTTCATACGGTCGCCATATCACTTCATGAAAATATCCTGACTTCTCGGGTTATTCCCCTCCACGCGTTCGACCATAAACCGGACAGCGTCGTTCATATTCGTCGCTTCCAATCGGATATCCGGATGTTTTTCGTGAAAGACCCGAAATATCTCATCCGCAAACGCCTGACCGACGACGGGAACCTTTTCGAAGTCGAATACGATGAACCGGAATTTCTCCAGGCCTGACAAAATACGGCGTGCCTGCGAACGCGATATATGCACGCCTCCGACGGTATACAGTTTCACAAGAATTTCGGTCTTGTCGAATCCGTAGTCGCTTTCATCATCGAGGTTCGCATACCGGCTGAAAACATCGTTTAGGTGGCTTTTTGTATCCGTAGAAAGAGTACATGTGACCCGAGTCCCCTGCTTCCGATTTCCTTTTCCTTTCAGTTCTTCCAGAAACACATCCTTCACGCGATTATCCACGAACAGCCGATATCCGTAGCTTTCCAGCGCGAACGTATCAACGACCTTGGAAGTGAAGAATATTCCTTCGCCGGAGTGCGACTTCGGCATGGTAGTCGTCTTACCCTTCAATAATTCCTGTATTGCCTCCAACTCGGACGTCAAATGACGCTGCCGCATGATGTTCCGAAAGACCCCGACTCCGAAATCGTTTATGATGAATGTTATCCGTTTCTCCCTGACAGAAACCTCGACGGACACCTTTTCCGATTTCGAATGTTCGATCGCATTATTGAGCATTTCCGAGAATGCATACGTGAAAATACTCCGTACGTTCTCGGGCTGATTCACGATGATTGGAAACCGAGATTCCACCTCATCGAGCACCTTGTGTTCTTCCAACGCCGTATTCCGGTATATCTTCGTAAACAGCGAAGGAAAGATATCCAGATGGCTTATCGCAAATTCCGGCAAGGCATACCTTGCACCCCTCGTCGACCCGACCTTTACGAGTTTTCCACCAGATACGAGCCCAGCGATCAGGATACTCGCGTACTGCCGGGAAACACCTAAAAGCGCCGTGACATTGACGGTCCTAATCATGCCGCCGAGACGCCTCGTTTCCTCTAAGATTTGGCCTTTTGTATCCATAATTGTAAACCAATTGTAATCTATATTAAATTAATTGTCAAGCAATTGTCAACTAAAATAGAAAAAGAATCCCTTACTAAAGGGATTCTTTTTACTTGCGTCCCACATCACCATCAGGAATCGCTTCCGTGCCAGAGTTATTCCTGACCGAATACGGCTGTTTTCGGCTGCGGAATCGAGGTATCGCTTGTATCGACTTTTCACGTCATTCATACGCGTCAAATAATACGGTCATCTTCGTCTGCAGGATAACATAGGGATGGCAAAATGCACGTCATCCGATCTCTTTTCCGATCGCGGACAATACCGACGCGACATATTTCATTTCTCCCTTCTTTTCGGACGGGATGATCTCTTCCGCCAAGAGCTCGGCACGCTCCATCGCCTCCTCGAGTTTCCGTCTGCCACCCGGAGTGATCATGACCAAACTGCTGCGGGCATCGTCGCGGTTCGCTTCCCGCTTCACGAGCCCGATCTTCTCCATAGGTAGAAGCAACCTCGTCACGCCGGACGCCGTCAGGCCGATTTTCTCCGCCAGATCGATACGTCGTATACCCTCGTTACCGGTCCCGTTCAGATGAAACAGAATGATGAGCTCGTTCAGGCCGAGACCGCCGAGCCCGCTGTCGAACCGGCGGTTCAGAATGGCCTGTATACGGGCCAGATCGATAACGAATTTCACGGTCGGATGAATATGGGTCATAGATGCATTCAAATATATACTTGACTACTCAAGTATATATACAAAATGGCATACTGTCAAAGCCATATCATAAGATAGTCCTCATTGATATTCCACCACACCGGATTGACATCAGTTTTGAACATGGTATAGTGTCGGGCCGGAATCTTCGGCACAGCAGGCTACTTAACATCAATTCTATGCGTCATGACTATCACTGATTTGAAAGGAAAAACCCTGGCCCTCCTCGCTTCAGGTGGCCTTGATTCGTGCACCATCACGAAATGGCTATCTATGAACGGGGTTCACGTCATCTGTATTACGGCCGATCTCGGACAGCCGGATGAACCGGACCTCGAGGCAGTGCGCGAGCGACTCCTCGCATGCGGCGCGGAAGAAGCTCTCGTCATCGACGCGAAAGAGGACCTGGTCCAGTTAGGACTAATGGCTCTTGCGGCACAGGCGCGATATGAAGGCGACTACTGGAACACGACCGGCATCGCACGATATGTAACGGTTAAGGCAGCACTCGAGCAGATGAGCCTTCGCGAAATCGGCATCCTCGCGCACGGAGCTACGGGACGAGGAAACGACCAGGTGCGTTTTCAGCTGGCCGCCAACATGTTGCGTCCGGATATCGAAATCTATGCGCCCTGGCGAGATCGGGCATTTCTGGATATGTTCGGCGGACGAAAGGAGATGATCAATTTCTGCGAGTCCAACGGCATACCGATAGTACAGTCTCATGAAAAACCGTATAGCACTGACTCAAATCTGCTCGGGTTAACACATGAAGCTGGCGAGCTTGAATCACTGATGACACCAGCCTTCTTCGTTGCCCCGGAAATGGGAGTGCTTCCGATGGACGCCCCGGACAAAGCGGAATATTTCTCCGTAGAGTTCGAGAAAGGCATTCCGGTGGCGATAGACGGTACAGAAGCATCGAAGCTGGAGGCGTTTAAGATCGCGAACGCGATAGGCGGCCGCAATGCTATCGGTATCTGCACACACCTCGTAGAAAACAGATTCGTCGGAATCAAATCCCGAGGCGTATACGAGGCTCCAGGCATGGAGCTCCTGGGCAAATGCTTCGAATTCGTACTGCAAACGACCCTGGATAGAAGAGCCCGGGAGCTTTACGACAGTCATTCGTCGTACATCGGAAAGCAGATATATGAGGGCTACCTCTTATCGCCCGGTGGAATCATTGCGACGAGTTCCGTCCAAGGATTTGCTGCTCTCGTCAGTGGAAAAATTACGGTTCAGCTCTACAAGGGAAACATTTCTTTTCACTCGTTCGAGGCATCCGAGACGGAAGATCTTACGCTTTATTCCGCTTCAGATTCCTCAATGGAAAAGGAAGGGTCGTTCGATCATGCTGATTCCGAGGGCTTCCTCCGGGTGCTCGGCGTAACGGCAAGAAAAATGCATCGACAGACGATCGAAATGGCGTGACGCCACAGGCATCGCTCACAACATCGGGGTCCTCACGGATTCCGATGTTTTATATTCAGAGGACTTGTCGCTATATTTTCGGACACCGAATAATACCGGTATGGGACATCCTGAGTGAAAACGAGAAAGCGGCGCAGGTCATATTCATACCTGGCCGCTATTTCCCTTTCTGGATATTCCATTGTCCGTTCGTCGGTGTATACAGACCGCTTCCGATCGTCCTAAACGGTATGTCCTGACATTTCCCGATCGTTTCGGACCCGACCCTCACGATACATACGGGACCGACTCCCTTTCGACTTGCCCGCAGAACGATCCGCGTGTGGACATCCTCCTGTTCCGAGATTTTCCGAAACCTGTCAGCGATTTCGCCCGGCCTCAGGAAATCCTCCACGAACGGATACGCGAGCGCGAACGGACTCAGATGCGCATACGGCATTCTCAGGCGCACGGTATCGACAAGCCCCTTGGCAGCCTCACTGATCTCGTCCTTCGTCAGTATCCCGGCTTTCCGACGAAGATACGCCAGCCCTTCACGATGTTCCGCGGGACAAAGTTTCTCCGCCTGCTCGAAAAACAACACCGCACCCCCGAGATCGGTAAGCAACCTGAAAATATGCCACCCGCCGATAAAATCCGGCAAGCTGAAGCACACTTCGGGTCGTAAGAGACTCCCCTGTCCGAGGACTCCGAGAAGCCACTGAACACATCGGCCTGGACTACCCCCTGTTACGACGTTCAATCGTATTTCCACGACTCCACCCCCCTTGAATATGTTAAGCCGCCATTGTATTCCGACAGATGAGTATGTATCATCCGCCGACGCGCGTCAATCCGCATAAAGTGGATCAGTTACAATTCAAATATATGATCGCAGCATTTCCCTTCTTGCGACCGCATACCTGCAATCCCGAAACGCGATGCCTTTCCATCGTACCAAAATTCAATCCTGCGAAGCCGATCGGTCCGAACGCTCGGTAGGCCGATTTTCAGCCGCTTTCGGCTTCCGGACGGGATTCATCATCGCGTTCTTCGATTTTCCCTCGAGTCGCGGCGGACGGGTAAGATGCGATTGCTGCCGCATTTCTGCTTCCTTGTCCGCACCCCTGATAAGTGTCTTTCTCATACGTTTGCGGGAGGGTCCGTGGCAACAGCCATCGTCCGCCTCCGATTAATGGACGTCCTGATGAGTACTCTCACATTCCCTTTTTCCGTAGCCGTCTCCAATCGGCGATATACAGGCCGCCGATCAGAAACGCGATGCCGGACAGTTGGACCGACTATGCGAGCGCGAGTCTCCAATCAAGCCCGCCCCGAAAGCCCTGCAGGGATACGAGTGCGACATAGAGCACACCCGCGGCGACGAATGATATTCCGCCGACTACGGGGCGCCTCCACGCGATCGCTATGAGAACCGCCAGAATGAATACCGGTATATTGTGCATCAGAAGGCCGACAAGAACCTCGCTCGCGCTCCGTCCCGACTCGAAGACATCGAGCGAAAACAGCGCCAGAAACGAAACGAACACGATCGAGGCTATCCTCGGCGTCCAATGGACGAACCTTCCGGATTTCCTGTCGTGTCCCGTTTTCATGCCGACATCCTAGCACAGGTGGCCCCGATGCAGAAGGGACTAAATCAGTCTTCGACCATCCGGTGCTGCTCCGGAGTCCATGCGGGAACACAGGGTACGAACATGGTCATGTTCCCGTCCCAATAATATTTTTCTCCGGCTTCGATAAGCGCCAGATCTCCCTCACGCAACACCTGTTCGACGCCCTCGACGACGAGCCTGCCGGATCCTTCGATGACGTAGGCCAGCTCCTTGCACGCAAGATTGACGGCCCGGCCGTTTGTCGGATACCGCCCCGACAATCGTATCACTGCCCCGTTGATATCCGCGTCACCGAGATGATATTCGTTTACGGTACACGCATCACCGTTTCGGAACTCTTCGGAACCGTCCTTTTGTACCATCTTCATATTGATGAACTTGATTGATTATCGGCCACGGACTACGATATCCCTCCACTGTCGCGAATCAGACGATCACCCTTGGCAATAATGGCGATATCCTCGTCGTTATCTCGTAATTGATAGTGCCAAGCCTTTCCGCGATCTCCTCCGCGGTGATGTGTTCACTGCCCTGCTCCCCCAGCAACACGACCTCGTCCTCTCTTCGTACGGATACGAGGTGGCTCACATCGACCACGAACATGTTCATCGCGACCCGACCGAGTACCGGGCACCGCGATCCTCCGATCAGGACCTCGCCCGCGTTCGACAGGCCGCGGTCATATCCGTCGCTGTATCCCTGCGGAACGATAGCGACCCTCGTCGGTTTCTTGGTGACGTACGTCAGTCCATAGCCGATGAAATGACCCGCGGGAAGCGTCTTTACCTGCGCGACATGCGTCACCCATCGCAGGACCGGCTTCAGATCGAAAGCATCGCGACTAAACCGCACCTTCAGGTCGTCCGAGGGCCACATCCCGTAGAGTCCTATGCCGGGCCGCACCAGATCCGACCCCCCTCCGTCCGTCTCATACACCATGATTCCGGAACTGGCAGACAGGTGGGTCTTCACATGCGGATACCCCTTCGCCCGGAAATCAGCGACCACACCCCGGAATGCAGCTATCTGTTTTTTCGCATGAGAGAAATCCGACGTGTCCTCGATGTTCGCGAAATGCGAATAGATCGCTTCCACGCGGATATATTCGCAACGCCGCACAATATCGATCATCGCTCCCGTATTTTCGGGAAGCACGCCTTGTCGCCCGAGTTCGGCATCGATTTTCACGTGCACGGTCACCGCTTTCCCGAGTCCTCTCGCCGCCGCATTCACTTCCGATATCTGTTCGGCATCGTACACCGAAAGCGTTCCCTCAAGACGGAGCGTCTCCTCGATCTCATCGGAAGCGACATACCCAAGCACCAGTACCGGTTTTCCCGTCACCTTCCGGAGCGACCTCAACTCCGACAGGTCATCGACCTGAAAACGATCCGTAACCGTTTCCAGGATGGACGCGACCTCGTTCTGGCCGTGTCCGTACGCATTCGCCTTTATCACCGAAACGACTTCGGTACCCGGGCGCGTCAGCGACTTCATCATCTGAAAATTGTGGAGCAGGTTCTCTCTCGAGATTTCTATACATGAAAGCATACGGTAGGCGCATCAAACGGACTGTATCTTCGATTATATTCCGAAACGCCATAAGAGCGCCACAACGCCGCTTCGTGACTTTCCGTTCAGAATGTGGCTACTCAGGCCGAAACAAGGTATCCTGGTCATATCAGAAATATCCAACCCCTATGACAAACGACCAAAAAATGCCGGTGCTCTTCATTGGCCACGGCTCGCCGGAAAACGCGTTCGAAAGCAACATCTTTAGCCAGACATGGGCTAAGCTGGCAGATTCCATCCCCAAGCCGTTGGCAATCCTGTCCGTTTCGGCGCACTGGACCGCCTCGGAAAACTGGAATCGTGGCACGACCGCGGTGACCGCCATGACGGAACCGCGGACGATACACGACTTCTACGGTTTTCCCGAATTCTATGATGCCTACACGTACGAGGCGCCGGGATCGCCGGAACTGGCGGCCCGAGTCATAGAACTCGTCACAAGCGTCTCCGTCGAGGAAGATTCCGAATGGGGACTCGACCACGGGACCTGGTGCGTCCTCAAGAATATGTATCCGGATGCGGATATACCGGTCATCCAGCTCAGTCTCGATGAAAGCCTGTCACCCGAAGAACATTTCGAGATCGGCAAAGAACTCGCCCTCCTTCGGGAAGAAGGCGTGCTCATCATCGGAAGCGGCAACGTCGTGCACAATCTGAGCGCCCTCTCCCCGGAAACGCATCCCTGGGCGGCCGCATTCGACGATTTCGTAAAACAATCGCTCACCGATATCGATACCGACGCGCTCCTCGGCTATGAGAAGCACCCGGCATTCGAAATGGCACTGCCCACGGACGAACATTTTCTTCCGCTCCTGTACGTCGTCGGTGCCGCGGGAAACGACGAGCCCCAATTCTTCAATGAGCTGATGTTCGCGGGGTCCATATCCATGCGATGCGTCGCCTATTGGGACCGTCATCTGTCATTGTAGACGCCACTATCGAAAAACATCCCCATTGAGGGGATGTTTTCATATCCAGATGGACCGTCAGGCTGCCGCGGCCATGAATCGAAGGATATCTTCCGCCACGTTCCTTGTCTGACCGTGGGTCGGCTCGTAGTGGATGTAGAGGTCGGGCTTTCCGTTTATCTCAAGGATGTCGAATGTCTGGGAGGAAAGATCCAGGGAAATGTCCTCGCACATGATATCGATGCCGACGAGCTGCTTGCCGACGGCCTTGGATGCCTCTACGCAGATCCGCTCGACCGACTCATGGACGTCATCCGTCACGTCGCTCGTCTCTCCGCCTTCCGCGAGACAGGAGCTCCGCTTGATATACGCGATCCCGTCCTTGGGCATAACGCTTTCCAGCGCCACCAACTGCTCCTCCAGCAAAAGGTCGAGTCCCTCGTCGAATTCGGTGCGTCGCCTGGTCGTATTCTGCTTCTCTTCGATGATCTGGCGTATCGTGGAGACCCCGTCCCCCTTCGCGTACGGCGGAATCATCTCGAGCGCCCCGATCACCTTCTCATCGAGCACGAGGACACGGTATTCCCTGCCGAAGACCATCTCCTGTGCGACCATGCTCCCATACTTCGGCAGCTCCCGCTCCAGCACGACTATCGCTTCCGCGACATCCTTCACGAATGGGAAAATTCCCAAACTTTGCGACCCTTGGGCATCTTTGAGAATGATGGGGTATTGAAGCGCTCCAAGCCGCGTTTCCGCCTCGGCACGCTCATAGCTTTTCCGGTAAAAACTCTCCGTTTCGGGGGTCGGCAACCCGTTCTCTTGCAGCAGTTTATGCGTTATATCCTTGCACCGCGTCAAATGACTGCTGACAAACGATTGGCGGGTTATCGCCATTTTACGGTCGATAAGAAGACGTTTTCCCAAAACGTCCGCATAGAAACAGCCCCGTTCCGGTACAAGCTCGACGACGGACCCGCCCATACCGAGTACGGCGGACTTGATGACTCGGAGATTCTTTATCATAGATCTGGTCGTTCAGGCGGCACCGACCCGTGGCCGGACAGCAACCGCAATCGGGTTAGCTGATTTTGAACGACGTGCGAAAGTCGCGAGAAACAAGGCGCGTTTCTCATCAGTCATTAAGAATACAACGAATCGTATAAAAAGTCAATATTTGAGTCCGTGAACCCAGAAATTCCCTTTTCCCATAAACAAAACAAAAAGAGCCTGGTATTGTGGAAGTGTACAAAACAAACACAAAAACCATATGCTCTCTTTGCAATCCCATCATATCGTGAATCTGTACGTTTGGGTAGACGATCTGGTACCGGATCGGTTACGTGGTGCCGGTCGCCCGTCCCTTCTCTCGGAAAGTGAACTCATCACCATCCTCATCTGGAACACGCTTCTGCTCCGTCAGAAGACGATCAAGGACATGTATCGTTTCACCCGGTGCCACCTCTCAGGCGAGTTTCCCCGACTCCCGACGTACAACGCTTTTCTCGAACAATGTCACAAGGTGGCTCCGATCATGTTCGAGAT
>FUWD012817805.1_pt1 | contig 12388 bp, 7 predicted proteins | sample 1063281 | NCBI WGS metagenome assembly FUWD01 (sample SAMEA79048168, study PRJEB19326) | metagenome | biome: marine
GGCATCTGCTAAAGTACTTCGGGCAATCGTGCCCCTGATGCCCATGTGATAAAGTTTATTCTGCATGCCGAGCAGGCAGGTCGTGATGTCACGAATACTCTCCCGATAGGTCAGCTGAGCAAAGAACAGGCAGAGATATTGATCAAGACACGTGAATGACTGAACCTTATAATTCCCCTTGTAACGATTAACGCACCGGCGGAATTGATGCTGCGGCAAATGGTCCAGCAGCTGCGCGAAAACAGTTTTTCCTGTATTCATCGATCATTTCTTTGCTGAGAATTATGAAATGATCAAAGATAGCAGGCGATTTGAAATCGATAACGCGAAAAAGTCGCCGTATATTATTCTCTTATAACGCTTTGCAGGGATTTATTTTTTCAACAACCGGACACTAGTGATCAAACACATAATCGTTTGAAATGCTGAACTCGCGTGAGGGTGCCCGGTCATGACCGGCTCCCTTATCGGAGTCTGCTGTTGCCAGATAGGTTCCGCTTCGTAATCCATCCACACGGTAATAGCCGAACCGGTTCGTAACGGCTGTTGCGACAATCTCGCCCTGTACGTCGGTAATCTTTACAAGCATCCCTGCAATGCCTATGCCGTTCCTGTCGGCAACCTTTCCTGCGGCTCCGTACCTGGCGTAAAGAGGGATCTTTATTCCTGTGACGGCACCGTTCCTTATCTCCACCTTCATCTCCTTCTGTTCGCTCACCAGCTCAATCGGCAGGTTTTCCCGGTCGATGGATACCCGGTAGATTCCCGGTGGAAGCCTTCCGAGAAAAAAGTCTCCGTTGAGCTGACGCTGCTGTATGCTCCTTCCGTTCATGAGGATTTTGATGTCATTGATGTCGGATGAGGAGAGGGTTGACGAGCTCTGGATATCCAGCGACCCTGCAAGGGCCCCTCTCGTTAGAGTCACTTCATTCCGGTTGATGGGTATGAATCCACGGTTCGACCAGCCGAGATCCCATGAGAGGGTAATGGATGCGCTTTTTCTGGATTCATCGGTTGCGTTGAGGGGAATCAGCGTGCTGGTGGACAGATTAGCGGCATTGTTCATATTGAAACTGTACTGCATGGCAAGTCGCATGCCTGTGTTGATGTGGCGGCTCCATGAACCCGAGATCCCGAACGAGCCTCCGGAATAAGAAAGCAGGGTAGCCACGATATCCCGTGAGCTTCCTTCTGGATACCAGTCGAGGCCGAGGTTTGTGACCGCATCGCTGGTACTGAAGGAATAATCGTTTACCAACCTCACATTCAACTCCCTGGATATGTCGTGCTGGTAGTCCAGTGATATGACCTTATTATCGTATATTCCCTGCACCCTGTCATGCCTGCCGAGCCTCAGGCCGGTTTCATAGCGGTAGGTCCGGTCGTCATGGGGAGTAGCCGTCATACGCCACCAGCTGAAGGGAGAAAGCGTTGCGGCCGGGAGAAGATAGCTGTGTACAAGGCTGTCCGCACTTCTCTGGTGGCGACCGATGGTCTGAAGGGTTATTCCTTCAGCCGGTCGGACAGTCCAGCGCATCGAGTGGCTTTCTTCCCGGGGTGCGGTGTCCGAGCCATACCCCTTGTCATGTCGGGTTCCCCAGTATGAGAGGTCCCAGCTTCTGTAGCGCCCCTCAAGCTGTATATCGGCCCCGGATCTTTCGTTGGAGCGGGCAAGGTAGAGTGCAGAGGTCCACCTGCTTCCAATTGAGAGTACGGCCCCTGTCAGCAGGTCCGCTGTTCCTGCATCGGCGTTCTGCTGGACTGCGGTTTCCAGAGTTACCCTCCGGCTCACGCCGTACAGCATGTCAGTAAAAGCTTCGGTGTTTCGGCTCGACCCATGCTCACCATCAAGGATGTTGCCGGTGCGGCCGGCACCGCCACGAACCATGACTTCTCCGGCGGGAAGCGATCGGCTGGAAACTGACTGGCTGAAGTCGATCGTTTTTATCGGGTTTTCATTGATGGATCGCAGATAGACATAGACCTCAGTTCTGCGCAGGTCACTATCCATCCTTACGTTCGGAAATGTGAATGTCCCGTCCAGATTGATCCTCTGGCGTGCAACCACCTCACCATCGAACCGTAATTCTGCAATGCCTCCGGGTGGCGCTGAGCCTTCAAGAGTGCGTAACTGGTTTGAGTCGAAATTCAGGAACATGTCGCTGCCGTAAGCCTGTTCGGCATCGAGTTTGCGGATGATCGAGCGGTTGTTCCACCCGAACTGAAGGCCGGTCATGTAAGTGGAGCCAAGCAGGGAGTAACTTCCCGAATAGCCTGTGCCGAGCCGGATGGCAAGGTTCCTGTTGAACGTGGTCCAGTTATAGCGTGAAGCGGTCATTTTTTCTTCCGGATCACCCCTGGCCGTCATGCTCCAGACCCCGCCGAGAACTCTTCCTGAAGATTCAAGGAGAATGTTTTTGTTTGTCGTGCCCTTGAAGTCGTGATCTGCCTGAGCTTCAATGCCGATATAGGAAATAGTGCCGGAGGGGGCCTTGACATCCGGCTCTTCACGTTTCCGAACCTGCCTGGCTCCCGGGCGCCACGGGATGTCGAGCATGACGGCAAAAAGGGACGGGTCGAATGAGGGTTGAGCGAGGAACGCGCTTTTCAGGTCATGGAACGATATGCATGGTTCGGATTCGAACGACTCAAGAGCCGAGGTGTCGAATGTCAGTGTTCCGAGATCAGTGGGATAGCTTACAATAGTGCCTGTCCTGCCCTCTTCCTGGAGGCCCGATTTTTTCAGGAACGGTTCGAACGCAATCCAGTACCCGCTCCCGGTTCGATAGATGATGGCTTCGTCGAGGAGCGTTCCGTTGAAATAGATTCCGACGAGTAGTGTTTCAGTCTTTTCCTGCTGTTTCTGCAACGGCTCCGCTTCAACTGGCTCCGCCGCAAGGAGTACCGGCTGTGCAGCTGGATACTGGAGAAGGGCGCAGGCAAGTGCTATTCTCCAGTATGCCGTGAGGTTTTTAAGGCGGAGGACGGACACAGATGGGTGGGGGATACGCGTTACTGGAACAGCTTTTCGATCGTTGCGCCATCGACTGTCCCCTGAACGGCTATCACATAGTTCTGAGGGTCAGCGTCGGGGATGGGGATGGCTGTAGCGATACTTCGCTGCGTTCCGGCAAGGACGGGGCTGTTGTTCAAATTGCCTGCCCTTATGAAACCTTCGGGTTTTTCCTCTCCAGGTTTCAGGTTGACGCATGCGGCCATGCTGCTGAACCCTGGAAAAGTTCCTTTTCGCCATATCGCGTAACTGCCTTTCATACGGGTGTGCACGTTTCCCCTGTTCATCAGTTCGGCATGGATTGTTTTTCTGTTCCTGTCAAGGGTAAGTGCAGTGAGAGTCCCTTTGTGCACAATCGGCTCTGCATAGGCGTATATTCCAACGCCGAGCCGGAAGAGCATTTCGACTCCGCCCTTCGTGGTCGACGAGGGCTGTTCATTGAAATAGATAATAGCCCGGTGTTCGCCCGGCTCCGGTTGCACGCGAGGCCGGATTGAGAAGCGGACAACCTGTTCTTTTCCCGGTGCGATGGTGAATGCGAGAGGGTTAATGACCATCCACTGGTCTATTGATTGCGGTGATGGCGGGCTTTCCTGCAGTGTATTGTTCCCGTCAAGTGTCCAGTTATAGATTTCGACCTTGAGGGTGACGGGTGTTTCTTTCAGGTTTTTCAGCCGGATTGAGCGGGTTGCAGGTTGTGCTCCGATAGGAATTTCGAACATTGACGGGGAAACCGCAATCTGGCCCGGAGGTTCAGCCGCCGGGATGTCGGAAAAGAAGTTTGTTGAAAGCACCAGGCTGAGGGCAAGGACTTTGATGAATTTCATCGGGCTTGGGGCTGGGCTGTTTTACTGCATTACCGATGCCTTTCTCGGCAATGATGCATATAAAATGCAATATAGCCATACGGACGTGTTCTGGCGTTGTTTTTCTTTTAGAGAATGCGTGTTATGTGTGTGACAGGGCCGACTGAGCGTGCTCAATGTATACCTGCTGTAGCACAGAGGCAGAGGTTCTGTGCCTGATGAGGCACACTGTACATCAGGACGTCAGTTTTTGCTCTGCAGCACTTTGGTACTGTCGGGAACGGAAGGCGTTGAGGGGGAAGAGAGCCCGGCAGTCGAAGTATTTGCACGCTGCTGAGTCAGGTACTGCAGGAATGATTCCGACACATTGACCGATATCGTGGCTGTAGCGGATCTACGCTCAGCTGCATGGGTTCCATTCAGCATTGTAAGGGCCAGAATGCACAGAATGGTGCCGATAAGGGCCATGATGGAACGGGTAGTCAGCATTGGAGGTGTATGTTTCCAATCAAGTATTCCATCATAATATACGATCCCGTTGTAAAATAATTGTCAAAAGTGATGATGTATCATGTTTTGCTGATCGATTCAAGCCAGAAAAAGTGTCCATCCACCCTAGTTGAGCCGGAAGTTGATTGGCGTTACTTTGGTCGTGATGGTGACGGGATAGGTCCCTGATGCCATTGTTTCTGTAAGGGAGAATGAGATGGCTGCAGCTTCTGCCTGGAGCCTGAATGCGTCACGTTTATCATAGCTCCATTGACTTTGATGAATGACCGGGGGGGTAAAGGTTACGGTGATCTTTGACGTCCTTTCGTCATTGAAAACATCCACACGTTGTACTTCGCTGGAGAACTCCTTTCCGTTGATGCTGTAAGAGGCGGTGTACTTTGGCGACTTGCCGTTGGTGGTCTTAAACGAATCCGTATGCCAGAGATCATCAATGGTGCGGGTTCTGAGCTCTGTGGAATAGGGTGTCACGTCTTCCTGAAATGAGAGCTCCCCGTCAAACGGGTCCAGCAAAGGCATGTCGACGGTTGCGTTCCCGATACTGACGGCTCCGGTCGGCCCTGAATACAGTTCGCCTACCGTGATGGAGAATTGAGCGTTCTGGAGAAACGTGATTGATGTACTCTCGTCTATGTCTTTCTCCTCATTGGCCCTGGCATTCAGTGGCGTGCAGAGGATCAGTACAGCCAGCAGTGCCGCAGTGAGGATTTCGTGCTGTTTTGGTCGATGCATTGGAGCCTTTTTTGACAGTTATGGCAGCAACGCCTTATGACTCAATGTACGTAACAATGCTGAACCCATCCACACGGTTTCAGCATTGTTACATACAGCATTGCATGGCCGTGGCTTCAGATGGTTTCAACCGATAAGGTGAAGGTGCCGGTGTGTGCGCCGGACTTGGTCGTGCTGCCGAAATCAAGGTCCATGATGACATTGCCGCTGGTTGCTGCGCCGCCTGCGCCTCTGAGGGCTGTCGTGATAACTTTATCAGCGCTCACCCCACTGGATGAAACTTTCCAGTTGGAGGCGCCAATGGTGGATTTATTATCAGCATTCGTCATATCGGTGCCCTCGATTGCAACTTTTGCCGTACCGGAAGGGGAGAGGCCTGCGATGGACCATACGTTGTTCAGTGTAACGGTTTTCTTTGCACTGCCAAGGGCTGTAGCTCCGGCTATTTCGGCATCGTATGAGACTGCACCATCAGGACCCAGCTTGGCGTCGAAGGTTTTGGCCTCATCGATGCCCGTCGCTGACGATGATGCCGTGAAATTAAGGTTGATGTTCTTGTAGTACCGCAGAACGATGTATTCGGGCATGGTGACCGTCATTGTCGTGGTGCCTGTGGTCGTGACGGCAGCATTTGCGGATGCAGGAGCGAGGCCTGCGGCAAAAATGGATGCGGCGAGGATGATGCGGGAGATAGTTTTCCTGGTTGACATGGCAGTAGGGGTTTTCTGTGTTGTGTGTAAGGGCTCAGTTATGGCTTCCCTAATACAAATCCTGTGCCAAACATTTAAAACCGGGTTGTTCTGGTAAAGAATATCCCGCGTCATTGCCGAAAACCTGCACCGGGTGGGCCTGTACGAAAACGGCAACCCATAGGGGGCCCCGATGAGCGGCTACGTTTTAGATGGGTTCATAGGGCGGAAGCAGTTGTGGCGTACTGATACAACTGTGCCAGCCTGCTTCAGGGGTGCCACAATGACTCATATGGGCTGCGGAGGATCGGCCGGATAAGCCGGGGAGGGTATATGCGGAGGGATGAAGTGGTGCTGTACGTCAGTCCTCGAAGTCGAACATCTCTTCAATCGCTGAAGGAATCGCATCACGGACCATCGAGGCGGAAACAAGGCTGGATACGTCGGATGCAAGATCACCGGCACGACCGTGGAACCATGCTGCCGCAGCAGCGGCTTCGGGGAGGCATTCGCCTTTGGCGGCAAGGGCTGCAACCATACCTGAAAGGACGTCGCCGGTACCGGCTGTGGCCAGGGCCTCCGTGCCGCTGGTGTTCAGAAGAACAGGACCTGATTTTTTTGCGATGATGGTCGGCCTGCCTTTGAGCAGGACTGTTGTCGAATACGTATCGGCAAATCGGGTGGCGGCAGCCAGCGGGTCTTCGGCCACCGATCCGGAATCGGTGCCGGTCAGGCGTGCCAGCTCTCCATAATGGGGCGTGATGAGCACTTCCGGCATTGCAGAGAGCACGTTCTGAAGGCCTGCTTCGGCAATCGCGTACAGCGCATCTGCATCGAGGATGAGCTTCTTTTCGAAAATGTCGGGGTGGCTGAGGAGCGCTTTTACGAGGTCGATGGCGTCGGGGCTCCGGCCGAGTCCCGGACCGATCAATATCGCCTCTGACCATCGTGCTTTTTCCTTCAGCGTGTCCATGTCCCGGCCGATGACGATTGCTTCAGGCACGGCGATATGCAGTGTGGTTGCCAGAGACGGCGGAACGGAGACCGCCACATACCCCGCCCCGGTCTTTACGGCAGCACCGGCGGCAAGCAGCGCGGCACCGCCCATCGAGCTTTCTGCGATGCTGGAGCCTGCGATGATGAGCACTTTTCCGTTCATGTGCTTCGCACTGCCTTCCGACCTGAGTGCAAAATGCCCAGCGGCAAAGGATTCGTCTATAAGAAATGCTCCGGCATCCTCCGCGAGGAATTCCGGAATGGAAATCTCCGCCACATGCACTTCTCCACACAGCTCCGGTCCGTCCTGCAGAAGCAGTCCTGTTTTCATGAATGCCATGGTGATGGTGAAGTCGGCCATAACGGCCGGCATGGTGGCATGGCCGCTGGTGGCGCTGAGACCGGTCGGGATGTCGACAGCCAGACAGAGGGCTTCTGAGCGCTCATGCAGGGCGTTGAGCAGTTCAACGCCTTCAGCAAGGGGAGAGGGGAGCGGTGCACCCGGAGCTTCAAGACGCAGTCCGGTGCCTGTCATGGCGTCTATGGTGACGCTGTACTCCTGTTCGGAGACAAAGGGGATGGCTTCCTCTATGCTGTTGAAAATGCGGAGCGGGAGTCCCTCCTCTTCATAAGCACGCAGGATCGACATGTTTGCTTCGGCGGCGCCCCCGGCTGCACCCTCAGGATAAAGAAGGACAAGATCAACGGCACCTCCACGGTTCAGGATGTGGCGCGCAATGACGAACCCGTCGCCGCCGTTGTTGCCTTTTCCGGCAACAATGAGAAACTGCAGTCCTTCGGGCGAGTCGAGGCTGAGTTTTTCGAGCATATACCCTATACACTCCTTTCCGGCAAGCTCCATCAGGCACATGGGGCTGATATGGAGCTTCTCGATAGCAGCCCTGTCGGCCTGCTGCATTTCAATGGCGGTCAGGACTGGCTGCATCGCTTAAAGGAGTTCGTTCAGGTGCAGGGCGTTTTCAAGTGCATCGTAATAGGCTGCCGACAGTTCTTCAGTAGTAAAGCGGAGGGTCTCATGGCCATCGACGGCAAGGGATGCATCAGCAGGAACCACCTGGCCGATGACGCGCACCGGGACGCTGTGCCGGATTGCTTCCTCGATGACTGCACGGGCGGCATCGGGGGCGATAGTTCCGACAACGCGACCCTGGGCCTCTGAAAAGAGCTGCTCCTGTACACGGTAGGGTCCCGATCCGCAATCTTCAAGATCGACCTGGAACCCGAGCTGGCGGGATTCGTCCATGATGGCTTTTTCGGCAAGGGTGACGAAAAGTCCGCCGTCCGATACGTCGTGAGCGGAGTGGAGGAGCTTCTGTTCGGCCAGAGTCACGAGAAGGTCCTGCAGGTTCTTTTCGTGCTGGAGGTCTATATCCGGAGCATCGGTGCCGGGCGTGCCGTACTGCATGACCTGGAATTCCGAGCCCTCGAGCTTCAGGAGGGGATCGCCGAAGAGGATGATGGCGTCGCCGGCGGTCGTGAAGGCAGAACCGACGAGGTTGTCGATGTCATCAAGCAGGCCGATCATGCCGATGGTCGGTGTCGGGTAGATGGCTGCCCGCCCGCCGCCATGGGTGGACTCGTTGTAGAAACTGACATTGCCTCCGGTTACCGGGGTGTTGAACGCCCTGCAGGCGTCTCCCATACCCTGTACGGAGGTCTTGAACTGGAAGTACACCTCGGGCTTGTAGGGATTGCCGAAGTTCAGGCAGTTGGTGATGGCAAGCGGGCGGGCGCCGGAGCATGCGATGTTGCGCGCGCATTCAGCAACGGCGATACGTCCCCCGGCCAGCGGGTTCAGGTAGACATAACGCGAGTTGCAGTCGGTTTTCATGGCAAGGCCCTTCTTTGTGCCGCGGATCCTGATGACGGCGGCATCGGTATGGCCGACAGGGGTTACCGTGTTGGTCTGCACCATTGAGTCATACTGGCGGTATACCCAGCGTTTGCTTGCGATGTTGGGCCTCTTGAGAAGCTCGAGGGCAAGGGCACGGAGGTCGAGTCCCGCATCGGGTTTGAGTGCGGCGGGAGCGGTGTCGGGCTTTTTTTCCACGGCTTCGCGGATGTAGACCGGGGCGCCGCCGCCGAGGACGAGCGATTCAGCCGGAATGTCGGCGACCAGTTCTCCGTGGTGCAGCACCTTGACATGGTTGTCCGATGTGACGCATCCGACGACAACAGCCTGGACATCCCATTTTCTGTAGACGGCAATGATGTCGTCCTCATGGCCCTTTTCGGCGACGATGAGCATCCTTTCCTGGGACTCGGACAGCATGATCTCATAGGCGCTCATGCCTGCTTCACGGGCAGGAACGAGGTCGAGGTCGATAGTGATGCCACCGGTGCCGTTCTTTTCGATGCCGCGGGCGCTCATTTCCGACGTGGAACTGGTGATGCCTGCTGCACCCATGTCCTGAAGGCCTGCGACGTATCCCGTGGCAATGGCTTCGAGGGTGGCCTCGAGCAGGAGCTTTTCGGCGAACGGATCGCCGACCTGCACGCTCGGCCGTTTGTCTTCTGAGGCTTCGCTGAGATCTTCAGAAGCGAAGGTGGCTCCGTGGATGCCGTCCCGGCCTGTAGAGGATCCGACGATCAGCACCGGGTTGCCCTCACCCTCCGCCGTGGCGCTGACGGTCTTGTGGTGCTCGACAATGCCGACCGACATGGCGTTGACGAGCGGGTTGCCGGTGTAGCAGTCCTCGAAATAGATTTCACCGCCAACGGTCGGTACGCCGAACGAGTTGCCGTAGTCGCCTATGCCGCGGACGACACCGTCGACGAGGTAGCGGACCCGGGGGTCTTTCGGCGAGCCGAAGCGGAGCGAGTTGAGCGAAGCCACGGGCCGTGCGCCCATGGTGAAAATGTCGCGGTGGATGCCGCCGACGCCGGTGGCAGCGCCCTGATATGGCTCTACGGCCGAGGGATGGTTGTGGGACTCGATCTTGAAGGCCACGGCGAGGTTGTCGCCGATATCGACAAGCCCGGCATTTTCCTCTCCGGCCCCGGTAAGCAGGGCTTCGCCTTCACGCGGAAGGGTTTTCAGGACGGCAATTGAGTTTTTGTAGCTGCAGTGCTCGCTCCACATGACGGAGAAGATCCCAAGTTCAGTAAACGTGGGGGTGCGGCCGAGTACCTCCTGTATCTTCTGGTACTCTTCTGCATTAAGGCCATGTTCGGCGGCAAGGGCAAGATTGACTTCCGGTTCGATCGTTTTCATGCTTGGTGTTCGATATTCCTTGGGGGTGATCACGCCTCTCGGCCGTGACAGTTTTTGTACTTCTTTCCGCTTCCGCAGGGGCAGAGATCATTCCTGCCCGGTTTGTCGTGGTCGGCCACAACCGGCTGCTGTTTGGATGCCTGCGCTGCAGGTTCGCCATCCGGCTGCGCATTATAAACGCTGCCTGCCTCTTCGTGCTGAGCCATCAGCTTTTCCTGCTGGATGGCTGCCCGGCGCCGGCGCTCTTCGATTTCATGGGCTTCATCGGGGTGGACGGGAAAGAGCTTGAATGCGAGCGACAGGGTTTCCAGCTCGATTTCATGAAGCAGCAGAATGAAGAGATTGTAGGCCTCCTGCTTGTACTCAAGCAGCGGGTCTTTCTGTCCATATGCACGCAGGTTGATGCCTTCGCGAAGGGTATCGATTTCGCGGAGGTGCTCCCGCCAGTGCTTGTCGATGACGCTGAGCACGGCATACTTTTCGATCTGACGCATGATGTCTTCCGGCACTGCCTCTTCCTTGCGGCGGTAGAACGCGAGTGCGAGCTCGTATAGACTGTCGGCCATGGGAGCGATACCTTCCCGCTCGAAGGTTTCCCGGTCAGGCTTGAACTCGATTGAGAGCTCCCTGAGGACCTGCTCTTCAAGGGCGTCGACATCGTGCGTTTTATGGTGCTTTTCGACCGTGGTGTCGCAATAGTCGCGCAGCAGGTCGAGGATGTCAGAGGTAAGGCGCTCCTTTTTCAGGCCGTCACGCCGGCGTGTGTAGATGACCTCGCGCTGCTGGTTCAGGACATCATCATATTCAAGGAGGCGCTTGCGGATGGCGAAGTTCTGTTCTTCGACCTTTTTCTGCGCCCTCTCGATCGACTTGGTGATCATGGAGTGCTCAATGACGTCGCCCTCTTCATGGCCGAGGCGGTCCATCACCGAAATGACCCGGTCGGAACCGAAGAGGCGCATCAGTTCATCCTCAAGCGAAACGAAAAACACCGATTCACCGGGATCTCCCTGACGTCCGGCCCTGCCCCGAAGCTGGCGGTCGATTCGGCGGGACTCATGGCGTTCGGAGCCGAGGATGAATAGGCCTCCGAGGTCACGGACCCCTTCGCCGAGCTTGATGTCGGTGCCGCGGCCCGCCATGTTCGTGGCAATGGTGACCGCTCCCTGCCTGCCGGCTTCGGCTACGATTTCAGCTTCACGCTCGTTCTGCTTGGCGTTGAGCACATTGTGCGTGATGCGTTTTGCCCTGAGCATCCTTGACAGGGTTTCCGACACCTCGACGCTCGTCGTACCGACCAGCACCGGCTGGCCCTTTTTCTGAAGTTCCTCGACTTTTGCTGTAATCGCGTTGTATTTCTCGCGCCGGGTCTTGTAGACGAGGTCGTCCATGTCCCTGCGCACGATCGGACGGTTGGTGGGGATGGCCACCACATCAAGCTTGTAGATTTCGTAGAACTCAGAGGCTTCGGTTTCGGCCGTGCCGGTCATGCCGGCAAGCTTCTTGTAGAGGCGGAAGAAGTTCTGGATCGTGACGGTGGCCATGGTCTGGGTTTCGCCCTCGATCTTCACGTTCTCCTTGGCTTCGATCGCCTGGTGAAGGCCATCGCTGTAGCGGCGCCCGGGAAGGATGCGGCCGGTGAACTCGTCAACGATCATCACCTGACCGTTCTGTACCACATATTCATCGTCTTTCGTGAAGAGCGAGTATGCTTTCAGGAGCTGCGCAATGTTGTGAAGGCGTTCGGAGCGTTCGGCAAACAGCCTGTAGACCTCGTCTTTCCTCGTGATTTTCTCGGGGGCTGCAATCGAAGAATCAGCGTCAATGGCGGCTATCTCCGTGCCAACGTCAGGAAGGAGGAACAGGTCCTGGTCCTGATGGCTCAGTTTGCTGAGAAATTCGCGGCCCTTGTCGGTAAGGTCGATGGTCGAGGCCTTTTCATCAACGGCGAAATAGAGTTCATCATCGACTTCGTGCATCCTGCTTGATTTATCGCGCAGGTACTCGTTTTCCGTGGTCTGGATGAGCTTTGCGACTCCCTGCTGGGCAAGGATCTTGGTGTAGCGGCTGTTTTTCGGCTGGCCCCGTTTTACCCGGAGCAGGGCAAGACCGGCTTCGGGGTCAGGTTTTTCGTTCTTCAGACCCTTTTCTGCTTCGTTGAGGAATGATGCCGTCAGGTGCTGCTGCGCCCGCACCAGCTGTTCAATCCAGGGCCGTATTTCCTCGAACTTGCTGTTGTCGGCGTTGGGGACAGGGCCGGAAATGATGAGCGGGGTCCTGGCTTCGTCGATGAGGACGCTGTCGACCTCATCGACGATGGCGAAATAAAAATCCCGCTGTACCATCTCGTCCTCGGTTCCTGCCATGTTGTCGCGGAGGTAGTCGAAGCCGAATTCGTTGTTGGTGC
>FUWD012835933.1_pt1 | contig 12386 bp, 13 predicted proteins | sample 1063281 | NCBI WGS metagenome assembly FUWD01 (sample SAMEA79048168, study PRJEB19326) | metagenome | biome: marine
TCTATCTTGCTTTTGCAAAAACTACTCATCTGTTTAAAAAACAAATAAGCCATAGTCACGGCATTCACTCAAGTGCAAAAATTGGTAATTCAGAAATATCAAAATCTTGTGTTATTGGTGAAAATGTTGTTATCGGTGAGAATTGCACAATCTCAGCTAATAGTGTAATTGAAGACAATGTGATTATTAAAGACAATACTTTCATCTATCCAAATGTAAGTATTTTGCAAGGTTGTTTAATTGGTGAGAATACAGTTATATCTTCTGGAGTGGTTATTGGATCAGAAGGTTTTGGTAATGCAAGAGACAAACAGGGTCATTGGCATGCAATTGCACATCTAGGTAATGTTGTTATTGGAGATAATGTAACTATTGGTGCCAATACTACTATAGACAGGGGCACCTTAGAAGACACTCAAATACATGATGGAGTTAGGCTAGATAATCTAATACATATTGCACACAACGTAGTTATTGGTCAAGATTGTGCAATTGCTGCAAGTGCTGGTATCGCAGGATCTACTATACTAGGTAAGCGCTGTATGATCGGCGGTATGGTTGGTATTGTTGGCCATCTTAATATATGTGATGATGTTATAGTCAATGCCAAAAGCACAATTGACAAGGATATTGCATCTCCAGGAATATACACTGGAATTATGCCTTTAATGAGTCACAAAAAATGGCAGAACATTGGAATGTGGTTATTAAAACTTGATAAAATCACGAAATACTTAAACATTAAACTAAAAGATTTAAAGGCAAAATAATTATGGAAATGAATATTAATGAAGTAAAGAACTTTCTACCACATCGCTACCCTTTTCTATTGGTTGACAGGGTTTTGGAGTTAGAAGTTGGCAAGTCACTAGTTGCAATTAAAAATATAACGTTTAACGAGCCTCAGTTTACTGGTCATTTTCCATCACAACCAATTATGCCTGGAGTTTTAATTGTTGAAGCATTAGCTCAGGCTACAGGAATATTAGCGTTTAAATCCGAGGTTGGCAAGCCAGTTGATGGACAAATTTATATGCTTGTAGGGGTTGATAAGGTTAGATTTAAACAAATGGTGGAGCCAGGTGATCAGTTGCGCTTAGAAGTTGAAGTGATAACAGTTAAACGTGGAATATGGAAATTTAAATGCAAGGCTTTAGTTGATGGAAAAACTGTCACTACAGCTGAGCTTATGTGTACACAAAAAGCAGCTGAATAATTAAAAATTCTTGAGGAGAATAATGTGGCAATAGATCCTAGTGCAATAATAGATCCTAGTGCAAAAGTTCATAAAAAAGCTGAGATATGTGCATATGCCATTATTGGGGCTAACGTAGAAATTGATGCTGGAACTATTGTAGAATCTCATGCAGTAATCCAGGGTCCAACAAAGATTGGAAAAAATAACCACATATACTCTTTCGCATCAATTGGTGGTGATCCTCAAGATATAACTTACGAGGAGGGTCAAGAATCTAATTTGGTAATTGGCGACGACAACCTTATTCGTGAATTTTGCACTATTAACCGCGGAACAGAAAAAGAAAGCTCTATTACTAGAGTTGGCTCAAACAATATGCTTATGGCTTATGTACATATTGCCCATGATTGTGAAATTGGCAACCATATCATTATGTCTAACAACGCCTCATTAGCTGGACACGTAAAAGTACATGACTGGGCAATTTTAGGTGGCTTTACTCTGGTAAAGCAATTTTGCTTGATTGGTATGCATACATACATTGGTATGGGTTGCCAGGTAAATAAAGACATTCCTGCCTATATGGTGGCCTCAGGTACACAAACAAGAGTTAGAAGTATTAATGCCGAAGGTATGCGTCGTAGAGGGTTCTCCTCGTCAGCCATAGCCTCTATCAAACGAGCTTTCAAAGTGGTTTACAGGGAGTCAACTGGTAGATTGCTTGATCAAATGTTAAATGAACTAGAGATTTCCGAATCTGACTCTCCTGAAGTAATGCAGTTTGTAAAATGTATTCGTAGCTCCAAAGTTGGCATTATGCGCGGACCTACGGAAGAGTAAAACAGCAAAGATCAATGGATAGGTCATTTTTAAAGTCAAGCAGTGTTGTAACTGGTATGACTTTTCTTTCACGCATATTGGGTTTGGTGCGTGATTATTTTATTGCTAGATATTTTGGCGCCAACGCTCTAACTGATGCATTTTTAGTAGCTTTTAGAATACCAAATTTTCTCAGACGTTTATTTGGTGAAGGTGCATTTTCTCAAGCCTTTGTGCCAATTCTAGCAGATACAAAGGCAAACAAAAGTGAAGAAGATGTACAAAAGGTTATAAACCATATTGGTACAAAGTTCTTAACCATTCTTATTGTTATTACCTTAATTACCGTTATCGCCGCTCCAGTTGTCATATTCATGTTTGCCTGGGGTTTTTACTTTTCTGAAGATCAAATGCAGTTTAATTTAGCATCTGATATGCTCAGAATTACTTTTCCTTATTTGTTGTTAATTTCTCTTACTGCTTTTGCTGGTAGTATTCTTAATACTTACGATAAATTTGCGGTACCAGCATTTACACCAGTATTGCTTAATATTTCTATGATATTAAGCGCAGTATACTTATCTCAACATATGGACACTCCAATTATGGCTTTAGCATGGGGAGTATTTTTTGGTGGAGTTGCACAATTATTATTTCAAATACCATTTTTAATAAAAATAAAAAAACTTCCTAGGCTTGCACGCGGTAATCATCCAGCAGTAAAAACTCTAAAAAAGCGTATGCTTCCAGCATTATTTGGAGTATCTGTATCACAGATAAACCTACTAATTGATACTATGATAGCTTCAGTTCTTGTAAGTGGAAGTGTGTCATGGCTGTATTATTCTGATAGATTATTAGAATTACCGTTGGCACTTATTGGTATTGCTCTAGCCACAGTTGCTCTGGCAAAGCTTAGTACTCATTTTGCCAACAAAGATAGTGAAAAATTTAACAGAACTATTGAGTACTCTATCAAAATTGGATTGTTACTGGGCGTTCCGGCTTGTGCTGGTCTGGTAATATTGGCAGAACCTCTAATTATCACTTTGTTTCAATATGATAAATTTGACGCTTTTGCTAGCTATCAATCATCATTAAGCTTAATGGCTTATGGTTCTGGGCTTGTTGCTTTTATTATGGTTAAAGTTTTAGCTCCGGTATTTTTATCACGTGGCGATACCAAAACCCCGGTTAAGGTTGGAGTAATTGCCATGGTATCCAACGTATTTTTAAATGTTATTTTTGCTTATTATTTTGCACATATGGGTCTAGCAATAGCTACATCAATTTCTGCCGTTATTAATGCATCACTACTTTATTATTATCTAAACAAACAAAATATTTTCAATGTCTCTACAGACTTATATCAAATATTTTTTAAAATTATAGTTGCAAGCTTTATAATGACTATCTTTATTTTGACCTTTACATACGAGGTTAATTACTATTTAAACGCCAACGTTTGGCTCAGGATATCTTCTATTGCTACAATTATTACAATAGCAATAATTGTTTATTTTGTGAGTTTAAGAATACTAGGTGTAAGGATGAAGAGACTATGAGTACAGTACAATGTGTAAAACTTAATCAAGAGCTAGAAGGACTAGATAGAGCGCCATACCCTGGCGATCTAGGGCAAAAAATACTCGCCAACGTTTCAAAGCAAGGATGGCAATTATGGCTTGATTATCAAACTATGTTAATTAATGAAAATAACTTAAGCATGATGGATGATAGCGCACAAACATATCTAAAAGAACAAATGGATAAATTCTTTTTTTCTGCAGAAGGAGCTGATAGCGTTCAAGGCTATACTCCAACAAAATAATGTCTAATCTATTTGTAATTGCAGCCCCTTCCGGATGTGGAAAAACTTCTCTTGTTAAGGCCTTGATTGAGCAAACTAAAGATTTGTGTGTATCCATATCTCACACAACTCGTACAGCCAGACCTGGAGAAGAACACGGAAAAAACTATTTCTTTGTATCTAAAGAAGAATTTGATCAAATTAACAAAAACAATGGATTTATTGAATCCGCAAAAGTATTTGATAATTATTACGGTAGCGCCAAACAAACTGTAAAAGATTTATTAAAATCTGAAACTGATGTTATTTTAGAAATTGACTGGCAAGGAGCTAGACAGGTAAAAGAGGCTTTTACTAATGCCATTAGTATCTTTATACTTCCACCTTCTAAAGACGCATTAAGGAAAAGATTAACCAATAGAGGGCAAGATAATCAAGCGATAATTGATAGAAGGATGCAAGATGCAGTAAGCGAAATGCAACATTTTAGTGAATTTGACTATCTGGTTATTAATGATAACTTTGATAAAGCTCTTGAAGATTTATCAATTATCGTATCTTCTCAACGTCTTAGTCTTGAACAGCAATCTAATAAAAACAAGGGTTTGCTTAAGCAATTGATATAACATATAATATCAAGCCTCAATAATATTAACATTCAATTATTTGCAATAAATGAGTCCAGAATTAGCCTTACCAGTTACTAGAAGCTCTTCGAGCTTAGAAGTTCAAAAATACCCCCCTATTCTTAGTGCAGAAGAAGAGCGTGAGTTGGCAATTCAATTATACGAAAATCATGATTTAAGCGCGGCAAGAAAACTAGTTCTATCACATATGAGATTTGTTGCATTTATTGCTCATGGATACAAAGGCTACGGTCTTGAACAAGCTGATCTGGTACAAGAAGGAACAATTGGCCTTATGAAGGCTGTTAAAAAATTCAATCCTCATAGGAATGTAAGATTAGCCTCATTTGCAGTCTATTGGATTCGTGCTGAGATTCATGAGTTTATCTTTAAGAATTGGAAGATTGTTAAAGTAGCTACAACCAAAGCACAGCGCAAACTATTCTTTAAGCTTAAGCAAGCCAAAGCACAAATATACAATTCACTCACCAAAGATCAAGCTGATGAGATTGCCAATGATTTAGGCGTTCGTCGCAAAGATGTACTGGAAATGGAATCACGTTTGCAGTTTAATGATGTTGCCTTTGAAGCACCTGACGATGAAGATTATAATGCTCCAGAGCATTATTTAACTAATAAAAACACGCAAACACCTGAGCAGCTATTACTAAGCAATGACTCACAAAAAAATCAACAACAACAACTTTATAAAGCTTTATCTTCTCTAGATGAAAGAAGTTTAGATATTTTACAGTCTAGATACTTGAAAGAAGAAAAAACAACCCTACATACTTTAGCAGACAAGTATGGTGTTTCTGCAGAAAGGGTTCGTCAACTTGAAAATAAAGCCATGCAAAAGCTAAAGGTTAGCCTACAAGATCAAGATCTTTAATCTAACTATACAAGCTTAAACATTCAAGCTTTAATCTAAAATTTATTGTTTATTAATTAGGAGAAAAAATGAACATTCATCCCACGCGTGATCGCGTAATTGTTCGTAGAACAGAAGAAGAAAAAACAACAGCAAGTGGTTTAATTATTCCTGATTCGGCTAGTGAGAAGCCCTCTGAAGGGGAAGTTATAGCCGTTGGAAGCGGTAAAGTTACAGATAGTGGTGAAATAGTTGCTATGGAAGTAAAAGTTGGCGATCAAGTACTGTTTAGTCAATTTGCTGGCACTGAAATTAAAGCTGATGGCGAAACACTTCTTGTAATGAACGAATCAGATATTGTTGCAATTATTAAGTAAAGGAGAATTAAATCATGTCAGCAAAAGATATTAAATTTGGCTCAGACGCCAGAAACCTTATGTTGGACGGCGTTAATATGCTGGCCAATGCAGTTAAAGTTACATTAGGCCCAAAAGGCAGAAATGTTGTTTTAGATAAATCTTATGGAGGCCCTACTATTACCAAAGATGGTGTCTCTGTAGCTCAAGAAATCTCACTTGATAATAAATTTGAAAATATGGGCGCTCAAATGGTTAAAGAAGTTGCCTCTAAAACTAATGATATTGCCGGTGATGGCACAACAACAGCTACTGTACTTGCGCAAGCGCTAGTTGTTGAAGGCGTTAAATCTGTTGCAGCTGGAATGAATCCAATGGACCTAAAGCGTGGTATGGATAAAGCAACAAAAGCTGTTGTTGATGCCCTGCGCGACCTATCACAGCCATGTGATGATACAAAAGCAATTGCACAAGTTGGTACAATTTCTGCAAACTCAGATTCATCTGTTGGTGATATTATCGCCGAAGCAATGGACAGAGTCGGTAAAGCTGGTGTTATAACTGTTGAGGAAGGTTCTGGTTTTGAAAATGAGCTAGATGTAGTTGAAGGCATGCAATTTGATCGTGGCTACTTATCTCCATATTTTGTAAACAATCAAGACACTATGAGTGCTGATTTAGATACACCATACATCTTACTACATGATTCAAAAATTTCTAATATTCGCGATCTATTGCCAACATTAGAATTAGCGCAAAAATCTAGTCGTCCAGTATTAATCGTCGCTGAGGATATTGAGGGTGAGGCATTAGCAACACTAGTAGTAAACAATATACGTGGTATTGTAAAGGTTGCAGCTGTCAAGGCTCCAGGTTTTGGTGATCGTCGTAAAGCTATTTTGCAAGATCTAGCAATCCTAACAGGTGGATCGGTTATTTCTGAAGAAGTGGGCTTGTCGCTCGAGGCTGTTACAGAGGAACATCTTGGTAGCGCTAAGCGTATTGAAGTTGGCAAAGAGAACACAATTGTGGTTGATGGTGCTGGCGTGAAAGATGATATTGATAGTCGTGTTGCTCAAATTAAAGCACAAGTTGAAACAACAACTTCTGATTACGATAAAGAAAAATTACTTGAACGTCTAGCTAAATTATCTGGCGGTGTTGCGGTTATTAAAGTTGGCGCTGCTACTGAAGTAGCTATGAAAGAGAAAAAAGACCGTGTTGATGATGCCCTTCATGCGACTCGAGCAGCAGTTGAAGAAGGTGTTGTTCCAGGTGGTGGTGTTGCGCTAGTACGTGCAATTAAAGCACTATCTGATCTTAAGGGTGATAATCACGATCAAGATATTGGTATCGCTCTAACCAAGAGAGCTATGGAGGCTCCACTTCGTCAAATTGTTACTAATGGCGGTGGAGAAGCATCGGTTGTATTAAACACAGTTTCTAATGGTGAAGGAAATTATGGATATAACGCAGGAAATGAAACTTATGGTGATATGCTTGAAATGGGTATTCTTGATCCTACAAAAGTAACACGTGCAGCATTACAACATGCTGCAAGTATTTCTGGACTTATGATTACTACTGAGGCAATGATTACTGAAGTTCCTCAAGACGCTGCAGCGCCTGCAGCTGCTCCAGACATGGGTGGTATGGGTGGCATGGGAGGCATGGGAGGAATGATGTAAAAATCAACACTCCTTTTCTCTATAAGTTGCGTTAAGTTTTAAAAATATTTAGTAGTTTAGATTTGCCAAACTCATTATATATTTCATAAACTTGCCTTACTTATAAGAAAAAATACTGGTTATTTTAGTTAACCACAAAAGCCTCGTTTTTACGGGGCTTTTTTTTGGTATGATACTTGTCAAAATATATTCTTGGGCTGGTTAAATATGAGTAATTACGATTCTTCTTCAATTGAGGTATTGGCCGGATTAGAGCCAGTAAGGAAGCGCCCGGGAATGTACACCGAGACCGAGCGCCCAAACCACCTGGCTCAAGAGGTTATTGACAATAGTGTAGATGAAGCCGTTGCTGGTCATGCCAATAGAATCAATGTTGTTTTATACAAGGACGGCTCGCTTTCTGTTGAAGACAATGGTCGTGGAATGCCTGTTGATATTCACTCAAAAGAAAACAAACCAGGTGTTGAGGTAATTCTTACTAAGCTTCATGCTGGAGGCAAGTTCTCCAATGACTCGTATCAATTCTCTGGAGGGTTGCACGGTGTCGGTATTTCTGTAGTTAACGCCTTATCATCTTTAGTAGAGATTTGGATAAAAAGAGATGCAAAAGAATACTATATTAGCTTTACAGGTGGATCTATAAAAACAGAGCTAGAGCAAATATCAACCGTTGGTAAACGCAACACCGGAACAACAGTAAAATTTGTTCCTGATGCTCAATTTTTTGATACTGATAAATTCTCAGCAAAGAGACTACGTCATAATCTTCGCTCTAAAGCTGTACTATGTCCTGGACTTGAAATTAATTTTCACAATGAAATTGATGAAACAACAGATAAATGGATGTATGAAGAAGGGCTTAAAGATTATCTGTCTATGTCACTTGATGGCTTAGATTGCCTACCAGAAAAGCCATTTATTGTTAATTATGAATCAGATGAGCAACAGCTTAATTGTTCTTTGGCCTGGACTGAATATAATTCTAATGTAGTTGCAGAAAGCTATGTAAATCTAATTCCAACTATAGGCGGTGGAACCCATGTGAACGGATTAAGATCTGGACTTACTGAGGCCTTAAAAGAGTTTTGTGAGTTTAGAAATTTGATTCCCAAAAATATCAAACTAACCCCTGATGATGTTTGGCAAAAAATTGCCTACGTATTGTCTATTAAAATTTTAGAGCCTCAATTCTCTGGACAAACCAAAGAGAGACTATCATCAAGAGAATGCGCTGGATTTGTATCAAGCATTGTAAAAGATGCATTTAGTCTTTGGCTAAACCAACACACAAGTACAGCAGAAAAAATAGCTGAACTAGCAATAACAAATGCCCAATCACGCCTCAAAACTAACAAAAAAGTGGTGCGCAAGAAAATTGTTAGCGGACCCGCCCTTCCAGGAAAATTATCTGACTGTATTAGCAATGATCTTGATCAAACTGAAGTTTTTTTAGTTGAAGGTGACTCTGCAGGAGGATCTGCAAAACAAGCTAGAGATAAGGAATATCAGGCTATATTGCCATTGCGTGGAAAAATATTAAACACCTGGGAAGTTGATTCAGAACAAGTGCTATCTAGCAATGAAATACACGACATTAGTGTTGCAATTGGATTAGAGCCTAATAATGACGATATCTCTGGATTAAGATATGGCAAGATTTGTATTCTTGCGGATGCCGACTCTGATGGTGCACACATTGCCACCTTAATATGCACATTGTTTGTTAAGCATTTTCCTAAGCTAATTAAAGATGGTCACGTGTTTGTTGCTATGCCTCCGCTATACAGAGTAGATGCTGGCAAACAAGTTTATTATGCTCTTGATGATGGTGAGCGAGACAGCATTGTTAGAAAAATAGAAAATGAAAATAAGCGTGTTAAAATTCAAGTTCAGCGCTTTAAGGGTCTAGGTGAGATGAACCCTTCTCAGCTTAGAGAAACAACCATGTTTCCTGATACCAGACGTCTAATACAACTAACATTAGACAATCCACTGCAAGTATTTCAAACCATGGATATGCTTCTAAGTAAAAAGCGTGCAACAGATAGAAAGAAATGGTTAGAAGAAAAAGGCAACTTAGCTAATGTCTAACAACAAGGCTGTAATCTTACTATCTGGCGGACTAGATTCAACTACTACGCTAGCAATTGCCAATTCATTAGGGTACGAATGCTATGCCCTTAGTTTTGACTACGGTCAAAAGCAAAAATCAGAGCTAAAATCAGCTACAAATATTGCTAATATCTTTAATGTTGTTGAACATAGAACAATGAAAATATCATTATCTGATATTGGTGGCTCTGCGCTCACCGATAAAAATATAGATGTACCTAAATTTATCCAGAGTGATGAAATACCGGTTACTTATGTCCCTGCTCGTAATACAATATTTTTGTCTTATGCTACTGCCTGGGCAGAAGTACTAGGCTGTCAAAACATATTTATTGGAGTTAATGTTGCAGACTATTCTGGATACCCAGACTGTAGAAAAGAATACATAGATGCTTTTGAGGCTATGGCCAATCTAGCTACCAAACAAGGAGTAGAAGGTAATAAATTAAAAATACACACCCCTCTTATTAAATTAAATAAATCACAAATTATTACACAAGGCATAGAGCTTGGAATCGACTATTCACTTACAACAACATGCTATCAAGCAGACAAAAATGGCAAAGCCTGCGGTATGTGTGATGCTTGCGAATATAGGAAATTAGGATTTAAAGAAGCGCACGTAGCTGATCCTACAAAATATCAATAATTTTTTAAATTTAGTCTTGTATTGGCTTTATTTAAAGATAAAATATCAATTTTATAATCTATTTAAAGGGAATAACAAATGAGCATTGAGGAAAGAGTAAAAAACGTTGTAGCTGAACAATTAGATGTAAGTGGTGATATTGATAATAACGCCTCTTTTATTGACGATTTAGGCGCAGATTCTTTAGATACTGTTGAATTAGTAATGTCTCTTGAAGAAGAGTTTGACTGTGAAATCCCTGACGATCAAGCAGAAAATATTACAACTGTTCAACAAGCAATAGATTACGTTAACAATAATTTGTAATTTCCGTTTATTAACTTAAACGCTAAGGCGCTTTATTCTTTGAATTTAGCGCCTTTTTTTATATTTTTTTAGATAAGTATTATGAGCAAAAGAAGAGTTGTAATAACAGGTTTGGGCATAGTTTGCCCAGTTGGCTTAAATGTTAAAGAGTCTTGGGATAATATCCTAAATGGTAACTCTGGTATTGCCTCTTTATCAAATATTGAAACTGAGGGTCAGTCAGTTAAATTTGGCGGATCTGTTAAAAATTTTGAAATTAGTGATTATCTAAAACCCAAAGATGCTAAAAAAATGGATACTTTTATTCATTATGGTATGGCTGCAGGTATACAAGCTATAGAAGATAGTGGTATCGAAGTAACTGAACAAAATGCCGAACGTATTGGAGTTGCAATTGGAGCTGGAATTGGTGGATTAGGCACCATTGAAAAAACAGCAGATTTATTTAGAGAAAAAGGCGCCAAGCGCATCTCGCCATTCTTTGTACCCTCTTCTATCATCAATATGATTTCCGGCAATCTGTCTATCAAATATGGACTTAAAGGGCCAAACTTTGCCATTGTTACTGCCTGTACTACTGGTACGCATAATATTGGCGATGCCTCACGTTTAATTGAATATGGCGACGCTGATGTGATGATTGCTGGCGGTGCTGAAATGTCAACCACTAATTGTGGCCTTGGAGGTTTTGCTGCAGCTAGAGCATTATCAACCCGTAATGATGACCCTGCAACTGCTTCACGACCTTGGGATAAAGACCGTGATGGTTTTGTACTTGGAGACGGAGCCGGTGTTGTAGTGCTAGAGGAATACGAACACGCCAAAGCACGTGGAGCTAAAATTTATGCTGAAGTATCTGGCTATGGAATGAGTGGCGATGCTTATCATATGACTCTACCTTCAAAAGGTGGCGAAGGTGCAGCACGATGCATGAAAAACGCAATGCGTAATGCAGGCGTAAATGCTGATCAAATAGACTATATTAATGCTCACGGAACCTCTACTCCCGCTGGAGATCAAGCTGAAACTGACGCTGCTAAACTAGCATTAGGTGATCATGCTTACAATATTGTAATGAGCTCTACCAAATCAATGACAGGACATCTACTTGGAGCTGCAGGTGGAATTGAGGCTATATTTACCGCACTCGCCATTCAAGATCAGGTTGCACCACCAACAATCAACATTATTAATCAAGACCCTGATTGTGACTTAGATTATGCTGCCAACGAGGCACGAGAAATGAAAATGAATCATGCAATATCTAATTCATTTGGATTTGGTGGCACTAACGGCACTATACTTTTATCCAAAGTATAGATAAAAGTATTATTTTTCTAGAGTTAGATCAACACCTTTAATTTTATCTGCATCAGAAATTAATTCTTTTATAAATTCATATACTGTTACAGCGCCGTTTTGAACACTATTTAAAGCTGCCTCTTTGTTAACCACTAAAGACCAGCTCTCTTCAGTTGATACAAACTGTATGGCTCCACCAATTAAAGCCAGAATAATAATAACACTTAAGATAAATTTAATCATTTTTTAAATATGTTTTAATATAATTAAACGTGAATTTTACACAGTTTTAAAAAGTTTTAGCCGATGATTCCGTTAGCGTGCAATAACGCATCAACAGTCGGTTTTGAGCCTCTAAACTTAATATATTGATCCATAAAATCTAGACTCCCACCCACTTCTAATATCTTGTGCTGAAAATCTAGTGAAGCATTAGACCCTATTCCACCCTGGTCTTTTACATAATAGTAAGCATCGGCTGCTAATACCTCTGCCCATTTGTAGCTAAAATAACCTGCAGCATAACCACCTGCAAAAATATGACCGAAAGTATTTAAAAATCGATTTTCGTCAATACTATCCATTAATGCTGTCTGCTCTCTAACCTTTGATAAAACTTCATAAGTATCAATATTAGATGTGTGCGTTT
>FUWD013187717.1_pt1 | contig 12385 bp, 12 predicted proteins | sample 1063281 | NCBI WGS metagenome assembly FUWD01 (sample SAMEA79048168, study PRJEB19326) | metagenome | biome: marine
GAATAATTATTTTTTTATATGTCATCCAATAATAAAAACTACTGACAAACCTTTGCCATTTTGATGTTTTTGACAGCAGTTTGTCAGTAGTTTTTTACATATAAAATTAGTTCAAATCCCGAAAAACACCATCTACTGACATATTTCGTGTCAATTACTGACAAAATGAGTGTCAGAGAATAATTGTATAATATATAATAATAAATATAAAAAATAATTGACAGACCTTCAAAATAAATCCCATATTGGCATCGGATGTCATAATTATTCAAAATAATTCAAAACATGGCATTCACGGAGGTTCGGTGTCCGGTACATTCTTAGGTTCGATAGGAAGCTCGATCACAAATAGACGGGTGAGTATTCCTCAATCATTCAGAGAGCTCATTGCACTTTCTGCAAGAATGCTGGTCGTTGCAGTGCGCGGTAGAAACAACACGATCTATATTTATCCAATGGACGTTTGGAAGAAGCTGGAAGCAGATCTGGAGCAGGGAACGGATAACCAAAAACAACTCTTGAAGATGTTCCGCATCTATGCTACTGTACTCAAAGTCGAAGGACCGGGACGCATCCTGTTACCCAAAAAATTATTGGAGATGGCTGAGATAGAAAATAAGATCGTTTTCCTGGGTGAAGGCAAGTTCTTTTCAATCTGGAATCCTGAAAATTTCCAAAAATACGAAGAAGAAATTGCTCAGCGCTATGATGAAAAACTACAAGAGAATGAATTTCTCTTATAAATCTGCAGGAGGAACAATGAAAGTATCCATCGGACAGATCATGCAATTTAAGAAGATCAAGGGAGTGAAACTTCCGGAAGGACCTTTTAAGATTGTAAATTTTGATGAGGTGCCGCAGGATATGGAATTCGGTCTCTTTGCTTATGAGATTGGCGGGAATGTTGCTCATTATATTGATGTGAAAAAGCTCAAGAACGGCTCAGAAGAAGAAAAAGAACTGCTTGAAAAATTTAAAATGTATTCATCTCTGCTTTCTGTAGAAACCCTTCCTCACCTCATGCACCCCAAAGATATAGTTGATATCGAAGAAGTGAATGATCATATTTTACTGCATTGCGGCAATCGCTACTTCTCGATCTGGGATGGAGATAATTTTAAACGTTTCGAAAAACATCTCAGCTATAACCTGCATCAGGGTCAAACCCACCAGTACGTGCAATGAAATCCTTTCACATTCCTGTTCTTAAAGCCCAATCGATTGAACTCCTGCAAATAAAAAAAGATGGGGTCTACGTTGATGCCACTCTTGGCGGTGGGGGTCACACGGAAGCGATGTTCGAGCATGAAAAGGATATTCGTGTCGTTGCTTTTGATCATGATAAGGATGCAATCGATTTCGCACTGAAACGCCTATCAAAATATTCGGATAGAATTATATTTGTGAATAAAAATTTTCTTATCTTTCATCTGCGCTGGCACTTAACAGGATTACAAAAATTGACGGAATTCTTTTTGATCTTGGTTTCTCATCCCATCAGATCGACCAGCAACGTGGTTTTAGTTATACTCAGGATGATGAGCTCGATATGAGAATGAATCGCAACAACGGGAAACTCACCGCTTATGATATCGTAAATTTTTATCCAAAAGATAAACTGGAACAGGTTCTGCATGACTACAGCGAGGATAGATTTTGGAAACGTATCAGTAACGCAATTTTGCAGGCAAGAAAAGATAAAAAGATCGAAACAACAAAACAACTCAGAGAAATTATCGAGAATGTCATTCCAAGAGATAAAGCATTCAAAACTTTATCGAGAATTTTTCAGGCACTTCGAATTGAAGTGAACAAAGAGCTGGAAGCGCTTGAAAAGGGATTGAAATCTTCTGTAGAAGTCCTAAAAAAAGGCGGAAAGATCGCAGTTATTTCTTATCACTCTCTCGAGGATCGGATCGTAAAACGATTTTTCAAATATGAGAATCTTGAATGTATATGTCCGGCATATTTACCCCGCTGTGTGTGTGAAAAAGAAGTAAGATTGAAGATCATAACAAAAAAACCGATCGTTCCAACCGTGGAAGAGATCAAGGAAAATTCACGTGCACGAAGTGCAAAATTACGCGTCGCAGAGAGGTGCTGATGAATAAAAAACCACCCATACTTTTTATCATTTTTATTTCATTCTTTTGCTTCATCGTGATTTCCAGTTTGCTCCGCTCTCTCTTTCTTGAACAGCAAAGAGAACTCTTAACCATCGAGCAAAAAATTCAGGATAGTCGGGATATTATTACTGATCTGAAAAATGAAATCAGCCAGTTGTCCCTGGATACCCGTATTATAGAAATTGCCGGCAGCATGCTTAATATGGGTTTTCCTGATCCAGCCAGCATTATCAGTGTTAAGAAAAATCAAGTCTCATCAGATCAAGTAAACTACTCTTTATTAAACTTTATTTCTCCGGAAGCTATTGCTGCGGATAAATAGCACAAAATCACTGTCCCATGCAGGAAAATAAGGGTAGGATTACATCAATAAAAGTTATCTTCATTCTTATTTTTTGTGTTTTTATATTTCGATTATTTACCATCCAATTATTAGACGTATACGGCTTTTATAACAATTATCAAAGATATAAAAATAAGAAGACCATCATACCCGCAGAACGCGGCTTTATCTATGACAGATACGGAATCTCATTAGCAGGGAACAAGAAATTATATAAACTGGAATTCTGCCCAAAGCTTATCAAATGGGAAAAGAAAGACTCTCTTTCGACTGTTGATAGGGGGATAGTCTATAATGAAATAATTCATATTGTCGCTCAAAATACAGATAAAACTCGTGACGAGCTTGCTGGCAGGATATCCACTTTTGAAGAGGATTTTCCTTACGGCTTTGAGCTGGTTACTCAAATTGATGCAGCTCAGAAAGACAGGATATTAAGAGCACTAAACGACCAGGGGATTCACGGAGTGCTCGATTATAAGCAAAAATCGGAAAGGGTCTATCCAAAAGGCGATCTGGCGGGACCCTTAATTGGATTTTATGAATATGATAATGACCACGCATTGTGTGGAATTGAGCTTGTGTCCGATAACGAATTGACTGGTCAGGATGGTTGGTCCGAAGTGATACAATATGGCACGGGTGATGATTTTCATTTTGATGACATGCCTTTGCAGAAACCGATTTCCGGCAAATCTGTCTATCTCACTATTGATGCCCACCTGCAGGCAATTCTGGAAAAAAATCTTTTACATGGTATTGAGGAATATGAAGCAAAAGGTGCGATAGGAGTAATAATCTCACCCCGAACCGGTGAAATTTTTGCGATGAGGGGAATAAATCGGGATTATATTGGGAGTTCAATACGAACCAGCCATACGCTTCCGATCTATCCAATCAACTGGCAGTACGAGCCGGGCTCCACTCTTAAGCCGGTCACAGCACTCATTGCAATAGAAGATAATATATATCATGCAACTGATATAATCGATTGCAGAACGAGGAAGATCGGCGGGCGAACTATTTCCGATGTGAAACCGCTTCAATATTTAACATTCAAGCAGGTGCTTTCAAAATCAAGCAATTGTGGGATTACGAGGGTTGCAGATAATATCGAGCCCTATAAATTATACAAAACACTGACAGACCTCGGATTTGGTCATAAATCAGGTATTATTCTTAATGGTGAAAGTGCTGGAGTTGTTCGGCACCCGAGCAAGTGGTCGAAATATTCACTGCACTCGCTCTCTTTTGGTCAGGAACTGACCGTGACAGTCCTTCAGCTTGCATATGCTTATGCCTCACTGGCGAACGGTGGTAGAATGCTACAACCGATAATAATCTATAAAATTGAAGATGAGGAGCAGAACATCCTGTTTGAACCGCAAACAATAGTAGTAAGACATGTATCCAATCTATGGGCTCTTGACACACTTAGAAGTTATTTAAAGGCAGTTGTTGATGAGGGACACGGGATAGGAACCAAGCTTGGATATATTTCTATCGCAGGGAAAACAGGTACTGCGGAAAAACTCGATCCTGAAGGTCATGGATACCTTAAAGGTGCCTATATCACGAGTTTTGTGGGATTTTTCCCTGTTGAGGATCCCCAGATCGTAATGGTGATCTTATATGATGAACCGAATTACGATCACCGGTATGGAAGCATTTCGGCAGTTCCGACCTTCAGAAAAATTGTTGAGGAAATGACCGTCCTTCCTCATAATGATATTCTATACATTGCCAACGAAGCCAATCGGGAATATGTGCTCGTTCCGAAATGCATTGGAAAATCTGTGAAAGAAGCAAGCCAAATTTTGGTTGAGCACAATATTGACTTCACGAGTTTTGGTGACGGTGAAGTAGTGGTAGATCAGTTCCCTAAACCAGGCGTGACAATGCTGGAAGGATCTTCGATAATCCTCCAAACAGGATTTCGAATACTCACACAAAATAATCAGAATGCAAACTTGACGCATTAAGCGAGGATCAAAGTCTAAGGTTTCTTTATGAAAAATTTGAATATCAAGCAAATTATTACAGCGCTCAAAGCAACTACTACTGCAACGGAAAATGCAGAGATTAACTGTGTCATACATGATTCTCGAGAGTGCAACTTGCATTCCGGTAAGGAGATACTTTACTTTGCAATACGTGGAGAGCAGGTTGACGGACATGATTTTGTTCAGGAAGTCCTCTCAAAAGGGGCATCTTTTGCGGTTGTAGATCACGAGCTCAAGGATGACATTGATGCAAGAAAACTCATTTTTGTTGAGGATACTGTAAAGGCATTGAATGCGCTTGGAAAATATTATCTCAGTCAGTTTGATATTCCCAAAGTCGCAATTACCGGTTCAGTAGGGAAGACTATTTCAAAAGAATTCATTGCAAATGTGTTATCTAAAAAATATAAGGTTCATAGAAGCGAAGGGAATCTCAACACAATTATCGGACTCCCAATAACGATTTTTGACATCGAGGATACACATGAGATAGCAGTTCTTGAACTCGGCACAAACCATTTTGGAGAGATAAAAACTCTCACAGAAATGGTTGAACCCGATATAGCAATAATTACGAATATCGGTCCCTCGCATCTGGAATTTTTGGAAAGTCTTGAAGGAGTATTCAAAGAAAAGAACGATATCTTCAAATATTCTCCGGAAAAAACTCTGAAAATATTTAACGGCAATATTAGCTATCTTCAGAATAATAAAGGCAACAAATCTTACTTTTCCTATGGATTTGATGATGATAACGACCTTGTCGTGAGGGATATAACTCGAGTAGATCACAAGTATTCATTCTTGGTAAATGATGAAAAATATTTTATTTTTAATGATGTGTATCACAATGTGCTCAATGCGATCCCTGCGATAATTATCGGGAAACGTTTTGAACTTTCTCACGAACAAATTCAGCAAGGTTTAGCGATCACACCTGAAGTCGGTTTGAGAATGGAGATCAGGGAGAACGCAATAAAAAAATGGACGATCATCGCTGATTGTTACAATGCCAATCCAGTATCAATGGTCTCAGCATTGGAATATTTGCATTCTCTTCATCACAAAAATAAGATAGTGATTCTCGGTGATATGCTTGAGCTGGGTGAAGAGAGTCAAAGGTATCATGAAGATATTGGCTTGCTGGTAAGGGATATGGGTTTGAGGAGATCGGTCGCTATTGGAGATATGGCAAGATTTTATAAATTTATCACACATTACTCATCTGCAGAAGATTTCATAGATCATTTCTCGGATGAGACGTTTCCTGAGGATGCTGCAATATTGGTTAAAGCATCCCGGGGTATTGCGTTAGAAAAATCATAGAAAGGCTGGCAACTTAATGTTTTATCATATTTTGTATCCCCTCGTGAGGGTTAATATCATTTTTAATGTTTTTCAATACATTACCTTCCGCGCGATCGGTGCATTTGTCACCGCACTTATTTTATGTTTTATTTTTGGTCCCAAGATCATCAAATCCCTGAAGAAGCATCAGGTTACGGAAAATATTAGTAATCTCCTGCCTGCCACACACATGAAGAAGAAGGGTACACCTACGATGGGAGGTATCATAATTGGTCTTGGTTTGATCGTCTCCAGCTTGCTCTGGAACAATCTTACAAATCCCTATGTGCTTATAGCACTGCTTGTTACGCTATGGCTCGGCGGATTGGGATTCCTGGATGATTATCTGAAAAATGTACGGCACATAGAGCAGGGACTTGTGGAAAAGTACAAGATCGCAGGTCAGCTTGTTCTCGGAATTCTTATCGCGGTTACTCTCTATTTCGGTTATCAGCAAAGCCATTCGATCACCTATATTAGTATTCCATTTTTAAAGGATGCCTCTATCTCGCTTGGTGTATTTTTCATTCCTTTTGTTGCACTTTTTATCACCTTTTACTCGAATGCAGTCAACCTTACGGATGGATTAGATGGGCTGGCAGCAGGAACTATCGCTCTTGTAGCTTTCGGTTTGGGTGTAATGGCATATGTTAAAGGGAATATTGTGATCGCAGATTATCTTAAGCTCGAATTTATATCTGATGCAGGGGAGCTGACCGTTTTTACAACTGCAATAATTGGCTCGATATTGGGCTTTCTTTGGTTTAATATCAAACCTGCTCAGGTGTTCATGGGAGATACCGGAGCGCTTTCCATGGGAGGTGTCCTTGCCGTAATGGCTATTCTCCTTAAAGAAGAGATATTCTTTGTATTGATCGGTCTTGTGTTCGTTGTAGAGGCGCTTTCCTCACTGGTTCAGAGGTACTATTACAGGCACACCCGCATAAAACATGGAGAAGGAAAACGGATACTTCTATGTGCTCCGCTCCATCATCACTACGAGTTGAAGGGCTGGTCCGAAAGCCAGATCGTGATACGTTTTTGGATCGTGACAATGCTCTTGACAGCTATCGGACTTGCAACACTGAAGCTGAGATAATATGTATTGGAAAGATAAGAAAGTTGCTGTTATCGGTCTTGCCAGAAGCGGTCTTGCTGCTGTGCAGAAGCTCAAAGAGATTGGTGCTGTACCTTTCTTATCAGATATACGTTCAATAGAGGATTTGAAAAATATTCCTCCAATGATGAAGGATTTTGAATTTGAAGCAGGGGAGCATACCGAGCAAGTTCTTCAGAACGAGCTTATCATTGTGAGTCCCGGGGTTCCGCTTGATATTCCAATTTTAAGAAAAGCTCGTGAAAGAGGAATCCCGTTATGGAGCGAGCTGGAACTCGGCTTTCAGCTTACAAAAGACACTTCCTCAAAGATCATTGCAATAACCGGCTCAAATGGGAAGAGCACAACCACTTCGCTTATCCATCATATTTTGAAAGAGAGTGGCAGGAATGCACTTCTTGCCGGAAATATTGGATTGCCATTCACATCGTTTTCAATTGAAAAAGGCGTATATGATTACATCGTATTAGAAGTCAGCAGTTTTCAACTTGATGGGATAAGGCAATTCCGACCCGATATTGCAATTATGCTGAACATCACTCCTGATCACCTGAACCGGTATCATACTTTTGATGAATACAGGAGCTCGAAATTACGAATTTTTGAAAATCAGACCAAAGAAGATATCGCAGTTTTAAATTTTGATGATAATGAATGTAAGCGATTACGCGACATTGGTTTATCACAAAAAATATTCTACAGTGTTCATGAAAAAGTGAATGAGTATGTATGGTTTTATGACAATCAGATTGTGATAAATTCAGGAGGCAGAACCTTGTCTTTGAGCTCTAATGAGCTTCCAATAAGGGGATTACATAACATCAGCAACGCAGTTGTTTCCTCTCTGGTTGGTGTGTTATGCGGACTGAAATCCGATCAAATAACCGCAGCTCTCAAAAATTTCAAGGGCTTGGAGCATCGTCTTGAATGGGTAGCTGAGATCGGTGAGAGAAATTTTATTAATGATTCAAAAGCGACAAATTGTGTGTCTGTTGAGAAGGCATTGGCAGCATTCGATAAGCCGATAAATCTTATCATGGGTGGTTCTGACAAAGATGAAAACTTTTCGTCCCTGATTCCACTCATACAAAAAAATGTGATAAATCTTATCGTGCTTGGAGAGACCAAAGCCCAAATCGTTGACACGTTCAAAAAGTATGTGAACATAAACGAGGTTTCTGGACTGCAAGAAGCAGTGGACATGGCATATAAAATTTCAAAACCCGGTGAATATATTTTACTTTCACCTGGGTGCGCCAGTTATGATATGTATGATAATTTTGAGGAGCGCGGAAAGCACTTCAAACTGCTTGTTCATGAGATAAAAAAATGAAGATTTCGACTAAATTTCTGGAAGATTCGCTGGTCTACATCTGCTTGATCTTGGTTTTGATCGGCTTGTTACTCATCGGCAGCATTGATTCTTTTCAGTTCAAATCGAGAAATATCGTTCTGCAAAGCTCATGGATTTTTGTGTCTATTATCTTCTTTTTTATTTTTTCTCATATACATCTTCAGCGATTGAGAATTCTTTCATTTCCTTTATTATTTCTCGGACTTATCGTGCTTGTAGCAGTATTTATACCGGGAATAGGGAAAACGGTTAATAATTCATCACGCTGGATAAATTTTAGCAGATTCACCTTTCAGTCCAGCAACCTGGCAAAGTTGATCTTTATCTTTTACCTGGCTCATTTCTTCGCAAAAAATCAGGATATTCTTGAAAAATCGGAACCAAGATATTTCCTTCGAAATTTTTCCCCCATCATTTTTGCCCTTGTACTTTATGTCGGCCTGATATACTTTGAACCGGATCTCAGCACGGCGGGTATTCTCTTTCTTATTTTTCTGAGCATGCTTTTTATCGCAAAAGTGAAACTGTCCACGATCACATTGATATCTGTGAGTGTCCTTGTTGTGCTTGTAGTGCTCATATCGGTTGGTCCTTCATATCGAAGAGCCCGGTATGTTTCGTTTGTGAAATTTCTTACAGGCAAAGAGGTGCAGATTCAAAATCATAATGACACGTTCTTTCAGCCGAGAGAGTCCCTTATTGCACTTTCTAATGGCAAGTTAACAGGCAGAGGATCTGAAGAGGGGAAGGCAAAATTATATTACCTGCCCTTTGCCCATTCCGATTATATTTTTTCCATACTTGGTGAGGAATATGGGTTTGTAGGAAGTATCATGCTTCTGTTGTTTTATCTGCTTCTGTTACTTAATTGTTTCACTTTAGCGCAGCGTGCCCACGATCCTTTTTATTCATTTCTGATCGCAGGATTGGGATTCGGAATTGCTTATAATATTTTTGTAAATGTCGCAGTGGCAGTGAGTCTGATTCCTTCGACAGGTGTGACATTACCATTCATAAGTTATGGCGGTTCAGCGCTTTTGATCGACTCTATCGCTATCGCAGTAATTATCAATGCAAGTAAACGTGACCGTTATGAACGACTTGATAAGGATCTTCAATATGCATAGAATTGCTATTGCAGCAGGTGGAACTGGCGGACATATCTTTCCGGGTATTGCAATTGCTCGTGAACTACAAAAGCAGCTGGATGAATGCGAAGTAATATTTATCGGATCAAAGAACGGTATAGAAAATAAGTTACTGAAAGAATACGGATATCAATGCATTCCGACGAATGTGCAGAAATTATACAGATTCTTCACATTTAAAAATTTGCTATTTCCATATTATATGCTGAAAAGTATTGCTGAGGCACAGGATATTTATAGGAAGTTCAAAATATCAATTTTTGTAGGATGCGGGGGATTTGTCAGCGGAACAGCAGGTTATGCTGCAAAACTGCAAAGAATTCCAATATTTTTGCAGGAACAAAATAGCTATCCCGGTTTGAGCACACGTTTCATTGCACCTTATGCTCAAAGAATTTATCTTGGAAATCACAAAGCAGGCGATTATTTGGAATGTTGCAAAAATCGAATTTATTATACAGGGAATCCAATTCGTACACCGATAAAGATTTCCCGGGAGAAAGCGCTGGAAATACTGGGATTGCAAAACAAAAAGACAGTTTTTATTTATGGTGGTAGTCTGGGTTCAACACCGATTAATAATGCAGTGCTTCCGATTCTCGAGAAAATGATGCAAAATAATCTTCAGGTGATCTTTCAGACGGGTAAACGTGATCATTCAAGAATATTTGAACTCTATGGAAAAAATGAAAATCTTATTATAAAACCATTTTTTGATAACATCGACATTGCCTATTCTGCAAGCGATCTTGTTGTGTGCAGGGCTGGGGCGATCTCACTCTCTGAAGTTGCATATTTTGGAATCCCTGCAATTATTATTCCTTTTCCATGGGCTGCAGGGGATCATCAGGTTAAAAATGCAGAGAGTTTTGGAAATAGAAATGCAGCAGTAGTGATAGAAGAAAAAAACCTTTCATCAGAAATATTATTTCATGAGATCGTGAATATCTTGAATAATCTGGAGAAATCCAAAAATATGGTACATGCGATGAAGTCCCTTGCAAAACCACAGGCAAGTCAGGATATTGTCAGCGATATTATTAGCACGTTAGGAATAGAATGTTAGGAAAAACAAAAAAATTGCATTTTGTCGGTATTGGCGGTATTGGTATGAGCGGAATCGCCGAACTGCTCATAAATTACGGTTACATGATTTCCGGCTCTGACCTGTTAAAATCCCACGTGACCGAACGTCTTGAAAAAATGGGTGCTGAGATCACATATCAGCATAAAGCATCCAATGTTCATAAAGACGTTGATGTGGTTGTGAAATCTTCTGCGGTTACAAATTCCAACATCGAAATAAAAACAGCGGTAAATAGGAATATTCCGGTCATCAGGCGTGCTGAAATGCTCTATGAGCTTATGAGAATGAAAATGGGTATAAGCATTGCAGGCACGCATGGAAAGACAACCACAACCTCAATGACAGGTATGATACTGACCGAAGCCGGGCTGCTTCCTACACTCGTGATCGGTGGAGTGGTAAAGAATTTTGATAGTAATGCTGTTCTTGGAAAATCAAAATACATGGTTGTAGAAGCTGACGAATACGACCGTTCATTCTTGTCGCTAACTCCAATAATAGCAGGTATTTGCAATATTGAAGAAGAACATGTGGACTGTTATCCGACTGTGGAGGAACTTGAAAATGCATTTCTCCAATTTGCGAACTCTGTTCCTTTTTTTGGATTGATCGTTGCATGCATTGATGACCCGGCAGTGAAACGTTTGCTGCCAAGATTTGAAAAGCGATTATGTACTTTTGGATTGGATAAAAGTGCAACAGTTCAAGCGGAAAATATTAAGTATTCAAATTTTGAATCCGAGTATGATCTCATATATGCAAATAAAAAACTGGGAACAATTAATCTCTCTTTACCTGGCGCACATAATGTTCAAAATTCACTCCTCGCTGCTTCCATAGCACTCGAGCTTGAAATACCTTTCATAGATATCAGGAACGGTTTGCTGAAGTTCAAAGGTGTTTATCGTCGGTTTGAACGAATAGGTCTTGTGAATGATATTCTCGTATATGATGATTATGCCCATCATCCAACAGAAGTGAGAAAAACACTTCAGGGCATAAAAGAAGGTTCTGTTCGAAGAATAGTCGCTGTGTTCCAGCCACATTTATTTACCAGAACAAAAATGTTCTATAGAAAATTTGCGGAAGCTCTTATGATTGCGGATGTTCTCATTATCAATGATATTTATCCGGCACGCGAAGATCCGATCGAGGGAGTGACCGGAAAACTTATTTATGATGTAGCGCGCGAACTCGGTCACAAAAAAGTTTACTTCATAAAAGATAGGGAGGATATCCCAACCGAGCTAATGAAAATGGCCAAAAGTGGTGATTTTGTGATCACCATGGGCGCTGGAAATATTTTTGAGGTATCGGAAAAATTTGTTCACCTACTCGAGAAGCAAAATGAAGCTCAATCCAAAAAAAATAATGAGAGAAAGAAAAGCTTAAAGATGCCACAAAGACTCGAAGACACAAAGTTGTTTGATATAGTAGTCGAAGTTGGATTCTTGGTCGACTTTGCGCCTTGGTGGCAAGAAAAAATAATGAAAGAAAGAAAAGTTTAAAGATGCCACAAAGAACTCGAAGACACAAAGTTGCTTGATGTAGTAGTCGAAGTTGGATTCTTGGTGACTTTGTGCATTTGTAGCAAATAAAAATAATGATTAAAAATTTGATTTATTCATTGAAGAACATCATTTGTCGTGTGTAAAGAAAGAGGTTTCTTTAAAATTACTTACAACCGTAAAATGCGGTGGAGAAGCTGATTATCTTATAGATCCTGACAGTTATGATGAGCTTTCGAAAATATTCGAATTCATCTGCAGAAATAATATTCATTACAAAATTATAGGGAATGGTTCGAATATTTTAGTTTCTGATTTGGGATTTCCAGGCATTGTCATTTCACTGAAGAAT
>FUWD013023127.1_pt1 | contig 12382 bp, 14 predicted proteins | sample 1063281 | NCBI WGS metagenome assembly FUWD01 (sample SAMEA79048168, study PRJEB19326) | metagenome | biome: marine
GCAGCACGGTTCACTTCCTTTACCCAAAACACAGGATCTCTGCAGATTCCATCTCCGTATCCGGATGACGAAACTGCCTTGACGACCCGGTATGAGATGGAAAGAAAAACTAATTTCACTGGAGGAAGTTCTGGGTTATATTCCCCCATATCTTATGATGTCGGGATTCATGCAGAAGGCCTTGGCCCTGCACTCCGGACCTGAAATAATCATGCTTGAACAGAGTGATCTTGAAGAGTTTGTCTAACATGCAGAACTCTTGACCTGCAAAACATACGAAACGTTATGAACCGTGGCAACCAGCAGAAGTCAGCCCATGTGACTACCCGAAGACTTCTCGATATGAAGGAAAACGGGGAGAAAATATCGGTGCTTACCGCCTATGATTTCACTACAGCCAGAATTCTCGATCGGGCAGGGGTTGACGTCATTCTTGTCGGCGATTCTGCCAGCAATGTGTTTTCCGGCCACAACACGACCCTGCCTATCACCATTGACGAGATGATCTATCATGCGAAGGCCGTGGTCAGGGGCGTCCAGGCTGAAACAAGCCGGGCTATGGTGGTTATCGATATGCCGTTCATGAGCTATCAGCTCTCGAGCGAGGAGGCATTGCGCAATGCGGGTAAAATAATGAAAGAGCATGAGTGTGATGCTGTGAAGATGGAGGGAGGACGGATTGTTGCCGATACGGTCAAAAGAATAACCGATGTCGGTATTCCGGTGATGGGACATCTGGGCCTTATGCCCCAATCTATTTATAAATATGGCAGTTACAGGGTGCGGGCCCAGGAAGGGCGCGAAGCCGAACAGCTGCTCGAAGACGCAAAACTGATCGAGCAGGCAGGAGCTTTCGCCGTAGTGCTTGAGAAAATACCATCAAAACTTGCAGAGGAAGTTACCGCTCAATTGACTATTCCGACCATCGGAATCGGCGCAGGGCCATTCTGCGACGGGCAGGTGCTTGTGATCAATGATATTCTCGGACTTAATCGGGAGTTCCGTCCCCGTTTTGTGCGTCGCTATGCCGAACTGGATGCAATTATAGACGGGGCGGTCAGGCAATATGTAGATGACGTGAAATCAGGCAGCTTTCCTTCTCCTGATGAGAGTTATTAACATCATATGCTTCTTTCGGCAAGCTTTTCAGTGTTTGCTGAAAGATTGTGACTTTATGGTTATGTTTCACAAAAAGCGCTTCCGGAAAGCACAGTAAATGTCCGGTTGATCGGGATCCGCTCTTTATGGTTGCTTTCAACGGAGATCTTTCAGGAAAGACAGCAAACGCTGACAGTCAGACTACTTATTTTATGGCAGACGAAGGAAGAGAGAGTCCCCGCAAACGATATCCTCCCGTACTTAAAACCGATTCGGACGGACGATTACGAATACTTCCGTTTGTATCGCGTTCATTTGTGCCTTCGCTCTTTACGGTCATGAACATGGTCAGCGGCTATATCGCCATTGTGATGTCGGGGGAGGGGAGTTTTGCCCTCGCCTGCTGGTTCATTATTCTTGCGGCTTTTTTGATACCATTGACGGTTTCGTCGCGAGGGTGACAAACGGAATTTCCGATTTTGGATTCGAACTCGACTCTCTTTCCGACCTGGTCTCTTTCGGTGCCGCGCCGGCTTATCTTGTCTATCGTTTCGCTCTCGAGGGGATGCCGTTCAATGCCGGTATTTTTCTGAGTTCATTGATAATGGTCGGCAGCGGGCTTAGGCTTGCCCGTTTCAATATTACGCTGATGGGGTATCATAAAGAGTCGTTTTCAGGTCTTCCCGCTCCGGCCCAGGCACTGACCTTTGCAGGTTTTGTGCTCTGGATGCTCGCAGAACCTGAATTGCTGGCCGAAGAATCGCTTCGCACGGTACTCTTCTGGCTTGCTGCCGTTCTCTCTTTTCTTATGGTAAGCAAGATCAACTACGATGCGCTTCCGAAGCCTACGCTCGATGCGTTCAGGCGGCAGCCGATGCAGCTCAGTCTCTATGTTATTGCGTTGTTCTGCGTACTTGTCTTTCAGGCGAAGGCTTTTTTTCTTGCCATGTTATTGTATATTCTGCTCGGGGTTATCCGCTCGGTCGGTCTTTTGTTCCGGCAGTGGCAGACTTGATTTTTCAAACTATCCTATGTGCAACAATGCCCTATAACGCTAAAATAAAGGTTACCCTGCGTCAGTCCATTCTCGATGTTCAGGGAAAAGCTGTTGAGCATGCCCTGAAGAATCTGGGATATGGAACAGTTGATTCGGCAAGGATCGGCAAGTATATCGAAGTAAGCATCAATGAAACGGACAGGGTAGAAGCTGAGCGCATCTGTAACGAGATCTGCCAGAAACTTCTTTCGAATCCCGTCATGGAAAACTATGCTTTCGAACTTGAACAAGTAAATTAAATTTCGGAATCCGATTATGGGCGCTATTACTGCAGGGATTGTTGTTTTTCCCGGTTCAAACTGTGATCACGATACGGAGCATGCCGTCGCCTCTTTCAGAGGGATACGTCCGGTTATGCTCTGGCATAACGAACATGATCTTCAGGGAGTCGATTGCATTATTCTGCCCGGCGGCTTTTCCTATGGCGATTACCTGCGCGCGGGTGCGATAGCCCGTTTTTCACCGATCATGCAGGAAGTGATCGAATTCGCGCGAAAAGGGCACCCGGTGCTTGGCATCTGCAACGGATTTCAGGTTCTGCTTGAAAGCGGACTGCTTGAAGGCGCGCTTTCGAGAAATCGCGATAAAAAATTCATCTGTTCCCGTACCACCATTACCGTGGCCAAAACTTCGACATTGTTTACCTCCCGCTACCTGCAGGATGAGGTGCTCTCCATTCCTGTCGCTCATGGCGAAGGTAACTATTTTGCTCCTCCGGAAGTCATCGAAAGGCTCGAAGAGCATAATCAGATCGTATTCAGGTACTGCGACGCCGAAGGGAACGTCGTTCCGGAATCCAACCCCAACGGTTCCCTGCATAATATTGCCGGTATAATCAACAGGGAGGGAAATGTTCTTGGTCTTATGCCTCACCCTGAAAGAGCGAGCGAAAAACGTCTCGGTTCAGATGACGGACGAAGGCTGTTCGAGTCGATTTTCGACTATATCGCCGGAAGGCAATAACCGGATAAACATAAACCCTTCGTGACGCAGAAGCTCAAAGTATTTTCATGGCTGCTGTTTGATTTTGCCAATACCGCATTCAGCGTCATGATGGTTACCTTTGTTTTTCCGCTTTATTTCAAGAATGTGATATGCGGCGGGGCTCCCTCAGGCGATGCAATGTGGGGGGGAAGCGTCAGTGTTTCCATGCTTTTCGTCGCGCTGATCTCCCCGGTACTCGGCGCCGCTTCAGATTATTCCGGCAGGCGCAAGCGGTATCTTTTTTTCTTTACCCTGCTTTCGGTGCTTGCAACGGCATTGCTCGGCTTTTCGGTTCCGGGAATGGCTATTGCCGCGGCACTGCTTTTTGTAGTAGCCAACATGGGATTTGAGGGAGGGCTGGTTTTTTATGATGCATATCTCAAGGAGATAGCTTCGGATAAAAGTATCGGCAGAGTATCCGGTTACGGTTTTGCGATGGGATATCTGGGCTCGCTCACCATACTGCTGCTTATGATGCCGCTTCTCCGTGGCGGTATTGTACTTGAAAACGCGTCCAATATCCGTACCGGTTTTATGTTGACGGCGCTTTTTTTTGCGATATTTTCACTTCCTCTTTTTATCGTACTCCGGGATGAAAAGAAGCGGGATGGTCGCGCTGTTTCCGTGGGATTGATCGTACGTTCCATAAAAGAGGTGAAGCATACGGTTCGACATATCATGCATTATCCTGATCTTGCCCGTTTTCTTCTCGCCTATTTTTTCTACAACGACGCCATTCTCACCATTATCGCTTTTTCATCGATTTATGCCCAGAATACGCTTGCGTTTACAACCAGGGAACTGATTATCTTTTTTATGCTGGTGCAGACGACGGCTATCGTCGGGTCGATTGTATTCGGGTTTATTACCGATCGGATCGGCCCGAAAAGAACCATTGTCTTTACCCTGATGATCTGGTTTGGCGTGGTTCTCGCTGCGGTATTCGCAGACAGCAAAGAGCTGTTTTTCGCAACCGGCATGCTGGCTGGTATGGCGATGGGGTCTTCGCAGGCAGCATCCCGCTCGATGATGGCTAAACTGACTCCCCGTGAACATGTTGCCGAGTTTTTCGGTTTTTATGACGGGACCTTCGGGAAGGCTTCGGCGATAGTCGGCCCTCTTGTATTCGGAATGGTTTCGGCACAGGCCCACAGTCAGAAAGCGGCGCTCTCTTCACTGCTGGTTTTCTTTGCGATTGGTCTTGTTCTGATGCTGCGGGTCAGGTCGCAGAGTATTCCGGTGAGCGATCCTCACTCGATAACGGGTGCAACGCGTTTATAGCCGGAAAGAGCGGCCATCGGATCCGAACCGAAAGCGGTTGTTCGGGAGACCGTAAAGAGAAAAATTATGACACTACAGCCAGTTAACGCTACATGGAGCTTTGCGGAACTTCAGGTGTATTTTCGCAGACTGATGCCGTTTTTTTTAAAAATCTTCGGCATGACAACATTTTTCTTAGCGCAGGTTCCCTTGCTTTTCAGACGCTTCTTTCAATCGTGCCATTTCTGGCAGTAACCCTGTCGGTGCTCAGGATTTTCCGTTTTTTGCCAGTCTGAACCGTTATCTCGAAGAGTTTATTTTTCAGAACTTCATTCCCTCAGCCGGCGAAGATCTCAGAATCCATTTTGAAGCCTATATCGGCAAAACCTCCACGGTTCCGCGTATCGGAGGTCTGCTGCTCTTTATCATTGCACTCTCGCTTATTTCCACTATAGATCGTACGCTAAATGATATATGGAAGGTTCGCGCACCAAGAAAACCTATCCAGGCATTCACGCTTTACTGGACGGTTCTTACTCTCGGCCCCGTACTGATAGGCAGCAGCCTGGGTGCAAGTTCCTATGTCTGGTATACCGTTTTTACCGAAGGGCCGTTGCTTGAAATGAAAATACGACTGATCTCATTTCTCCCTTTTGTCAACTCGCTGCTGGCTTTTCTGCTGCTCTACATGCTGGTGCCGAATCGCAGGGTGAAGTTGCTGCATGCTTTTTCAGGGGCTGTGGCTGCAGCGCTTCTTTTTGAGCTTTCAAAAAAATGGTTTGTGTTTTATGTCAGTCGCTTTGCTACATTTGAGCATATCTATGGCGCAATCTCGGCTGTTCCGTTGCTTTTTTTCTGGATTTATATCGGATGGCTTGTCGTACTGACCGGAGCAGAACTTGTATTCAGCATCGGAAACGTGCTTATGCCATCGGTGGAGTTTGTTCCTAAAAGGCTGTTTCCGGGACTGGCGCCCCTGTTTTCAGTGCTTGCCACGATCTGGCGCGCACAGCAAGCCGGTTTGCCGGTTCATACCGGATCCAGGGTTGTGAGGGGATCCTTGTCTGCGATTGCAGCGGACAGGATAGTCGATCTGCTGTTGCTGAAAGGGGTGGTGCACGAGACATCGGGAGGTGAGCTTGTCGTAAGTGCGGATCTATACCGAATGACCTTGTTCGACCTGTACAGTCTCATTCCCTGGGAGTTTGCGGTACATGAAGATTTTGACGGATATGATGATGACGGTTCGGAAACGTTCGCTTCATTAGAGAAAGATGTGACGGTATGCCTTAAGGAAAAGATGGCTCTTCCCGTTGCCTTACTATTACAGGATTCAACCATTCAGTGCATATGAGTTATCAGGTTATTGCGCGGAAATATCGGCCGGCGACATTTGACGATATTACAGCGCAGGAACATATCACCCGAACTATCCAGAACTCGCTTCGCATGGGCAGGCTTGGTCATGGATATATTTTTTTCAGGACTTCGTGGAGTAGGCAAAACGACAGCGGCAAGGGTTTTTGCCAAAGCGGTCAACTGCCAGAGAATCATCGATGATCCGGAATACCTCCGGAAGGTAACCGAGCCTTGCGGGGAGTGCGAGAGTTGCAGGGACTTCGACGCCGGAACCAGTCTGAACATTGCCGAATTCGATGCCGCGTCGAACAACAGCGTTGACGATATCCGAATGCTTCGGGAAAATGTTCGTTATGGCCCTCAGAAAGGACGTTATCGTGTTTACATCATCGATGAGGTGCACATGCTTTCGATAGCGGCATTCAACGCATTTCTGAAAACGCTTGAAGAACCGCCACCTCATGCGATTTTCATTTTCGCTACTACAGAGCTGCACAAGATTCCAGCCACAATCGCTTCCCGCTGTCAGCGCTTTAACTTCAAACGTATTCCTCTGCAGGATATACAGAAGCAGCTGCAGACCATCTGCGATGCCGAAGAAATTTCCGTCGAACCGGATGCGCTTCAGCTTGTGGGACGTAAAGCACAGGGCTCCATGCGCGATGCCCAGAGCATTCTCGACCAGGTCATTGCTTTTTCCTTTGACCGGGAGAGCGACGGAGCCATCAGTTACGCCAAGGTAGCCGAGCTGCTGAACTATATTGACGACGATCATTTTTTTGCCGTAACGGACGCGGTTCTTGACCGCAATCCGGCGAATATGATCGAGACCGCTCAGTTTATCATTCAGAACGGTTATGATGAACAGGATTTTCTTGAGAAGCTCATCGAACATCTCAGAAATCTGCTTATGGTACAGAACCTCCGCTCAACAAGGCTTGTTGAACGCCCGGATGCCGTAAGAGAGAGGTATCTGCAGGATGCTGCAAGATTTACGCCTGAAACGGTCATGCAGATGATAGATCTTTTGCTGCATACCTCGAAAGAGTTGAAATTTCAGTTCGAGTACCGGTTTCGTTTTGAACTCGCCCTGCTCAAGCTCATCGATATCGCTGCGGTAAAGGTCGTTACTGCTCCTGCGCCTGAACCCGCATCATCCGGCCTGCAAAAAAAAAGCCCCTCCTGAACCGGTAGTCACCCCACCCTCCGGGACGAGGGGCGATTTCGAGCCGAAACCGCCAAGGAGCGTTACTCATGCTGGCGGCAATGAACAGATGAAAACGGATATCGATCTCGGCACATGGCAGAAAAAACTTTCCGGTTTTGGTTCGGGTTTTATGCCATTATCGCATCGTAAAAACGCTCCGGCATCCCTGATTGCGGAATCTTCTCCTGAATTGCTTGCTTCACTGCCTGATCTTGAGTCCCTGAAAGTGGAGTGGCACCAGTTTCTCGAAGCGGTTGCCCGTGCCGATCACAGTGTTCTGAGCGCCCATCTTAACGCATGCGAACCGATTTCATGCAGCGATCGGGGGATATTTACGGTTTCATGCTGCAGAAAGTTTTCTTACGAAGAACTGTTGCAGGAACTGCCCGCGCTGCAGAAAGAACTCGCATCGTTTTATCGGTTGCCTTTGCATCTTCGTCTGGTTTACGATGCAGAAAAAGATGCATGCACAAAAGAGAAAACGGTCTTCACCCTTTTTCAGGATCTTTCCCGTACAAATGAAGTCGTACAGTTCATCATAAGGGAATTCGGAGGCGAACTGCTCTATTGAACCGGAAGGCCCGGGTTTTATAAATCAGCAAAAATTCATCATATTCAGTCTTTTCAGGCAAATCTTTCGGACAATTCATTTATCACCTTATCCAAGAGAAAAGATATGTATAGAGCTGAAGAGAGCATGATGCCTCTTGAAAACCGTTTTCGGACAGATTATTGCGGTCTGCTTGGAGTCGGCAGTGAAAACCGTTCCGTCAGGCTGAGCGGCTGGGTTCACAGAAAAAGAGATCATGGCGGACTTATTTTTATTGATCTGAGGGATCATACCGGGCTTTGCCAGCTGGTTATTCTGCCGGAATTGCAGATACTCTTCAATGCTGTCGAACATCTGCATGCAGAATCGGTCATCTGTATCGAAGGTACTGTTGTTCTGCGCAGTCCTGAAACCGTCAATCCCCGTCTTGCCTCCGGTGAGATAGAGGTTGTGGTCAGCAGTGTCATTGTTGAAAGCGATGCGCAGCCACTTCCTTTTCCCGTTGCCGACGAAGTGCCGACCTCCGAGGAGTTACGCCTGAAGTATCGTTTTATCGATCTTCGCCGCGAGAAGATTCATGAAAACATTATTTTCCGCAGCCGCCTGACGGCAAAGGTTCGCCGTTACCTCGAAGAACGGGAATTTATCGAGATTCAGACGCCGATTCTCACATCGAGTTCACCGGAAGGTGCCAGGGATTTTCTTGTGCCGAGCCGTCTTCATCCGGGAAAATTCTACGCATTGCCACAGGCACCCCAGCAGTTCAAGCAGTTGCTGATGGTTTCGGGTTTTCCTCGCTACTTCCAGATAGCTCCATGTTTCAGAGATGAGGATGCCCGCGCCGACCGGAGTCCCGGAGAGTTTTATCAGATAGATATGGAAATGGCTTTTATCGAACAGAACGACCTTTTCGAGATTCTTGAAGGTATGTTCAAACATCTGACCGAGACCATGTCGCAGAAGCGGATCACGCAGTTTCCGTTTCCCCGCATCAGCTACAGGGAGGTGATGAACCGCTTCGGTACCGATAAGCCGGATCTGAGAATACCTCTTGAAATTCAGGATGTGACATCGCTTTTCGTCAACTCTTCGTTCAAGGTGTTTGCATCGAATACCAAAGAAGGCACTTGCGTCAAAGCGCTGGTATTAAAAGGTCGCGGCGGAGAATCACGCATGTTTTACGATAAGGCCGAAAAACGTGCCCGCGAACTTGGTTCGGCAGGTCTTGCCTATATTCAGTTCAGGGAAGAAGGTCCGAAAGGTCCGATCGTAAAGTTTCTCGGTGAATCCGAAATGGAGGTACTGAAAAAGCAGCTTGGTCTTGAGACAGGCGACGTGGTGTTTTTCGGCGCAGGCAAATGGGAGGCTACCTGCAAGATCATGGGTGGTATGCGGATCTATTTCGCCGATCTCTTTGAACTCGACAAGGATGAACTCTCCTTCTGCTGGATCGTCGATTTTCCCATGTACGAGTACAACGAAGAGGCAAAAAAGATCGATTTTTCGCACAATCCGTTCTCCATGCCCCAGGGTGAAATGGAGGCGCTAGAAACCATGCAACCGCTCGACATTCTCGCTTATCAGTACGACATTGTCTGCAACGGCATTGAACTTTCCAGCGGTGCTATCCGCAATCACCGCCCGGATATCATGTACCGGGCGTTCGAGATAGCCGGATACACCAAAGAGGAGGTTGACAGCCGTTTCGGTCACATGATCGACGCCTTCAAGCTTGGCGCGCCGCCACACGGAGGCATTGCTCCAGGTCTGGACAGAATGGTCATGATCCTTCGGGACGAGCAGAACATTCGAGAAGTCATAGCCTTTCCGATGAACCAGCAGGCCCAGGATCTCATGATGTCCGCACCTTCCGAGGTCATGGCTCAGCAGTTGAAGGAACTCCATCTCAAGATTGATCTGCCGCCGGTAAAGGAAGGAAAGTAGGAGGGAGATTGTGGGCCGTCAGCCGTGGGCGGTGAGCCGGAAGCCCGGCGAGTGAACGCGCAGGAGTATCGTTCGCTTCGCATTGCGGGAGTAACGCAGCATTGCATCGGGCGGGGGGCTGTGGGAGGTGAACCGTGAGACGGGGATGATCGACGTATATTGTATCAGGCACAAAGGGGCTTTCGGGCTCCTTTGCTATTGCCCTGAAAATACGAGACGCGATTTATTGTTGTAACCAGATCTGAAAACAGACACGAAACATATAGCATCGGACTCCTGATTTACTGACTTCATCCTGTTTTTGTCAGACTTCGAAGCGTATTTCTGCAAGTAAAAGAAATTCGATATGAAGGGCTCCTTGCATCGATTTATCAATAGAAATCGCGTTGATTCAGTGGCTTCGATTTCAAGAGTTCTTCATGGTAATGAATGGAGAACTTGATTGTATTCACGTTATTGCCGTTCAGGTAAGAAACAGAAGAAACGACAGTTAAGGTAACTCCGGCTTCTTAACCTCTTTGGTTTTACTTTTTTCTGTTATACCTTACAGTTGCTTATGCCGCAGCCGGTTTGGGGCAGGAAGGAAATCGTTGACTGATCGAAGGATCTTTCGTGACCGGGAAAGTTACGATTCCTTATTTGTCCGATTATATAGTACTTTACAGGTCACGTATTAAAATCTTAACAACAATGGAGGTCCGTCATGAGGATTAAAGCTTTACTGCTGTTTTTGTTTCTTTTTTCAGTCTCAGTGTTTTCTGAGGGATTTGCACAGGAAAAGCCCCGGATCGGGGTGCTGAGGTTTACAAACAACACCTATGCTGGATGGTGGCATGGAGGCGTCGGACATGAGTTGCAGGACATGCTCATTTCTGAGCTTGCATCGACGAACAGTTTTCGGGTACTCGAGAGAAGAGAACTCGATGCAGTACTCAATGAGCAGGATCTCGGCGCATCCGGGAGGATTAATCCTAAAACAAGAGCGAGATTAGGCAAGATTACCGGCGCAAAATACCTCGTGGCAGCTACGGTATCGGCATTCGAGCACAATACGAGTGGCGGCGGCGGCGGTATCTCCTATGGCGGAATCAGCCTTGGAGGAAAACAGGACAAGGCTTACATGGCTGTCGACCTGAAAGTGATCGATGTGGAAACCGGCGAGATCTATGATGCCAGGACGGTCGAGGCAACATCAAAATCAAGCGGTATCAGGGTTGGAGTCTATCGCGGCGGCTTTGGTGGCCATCTCAATCAATACAAGGATACGCCGGTTGGAAAGGCGATCAGGGGCTGTATCATTGAAATAGTCGATTATCTTCAGTGCTCTCTGGTGGAGGGAAAAAACAGCGGTTGTATGGATGAATACAGCCAGAAGGACAGAAACAGAAGGGAGAAGACCAGGAAATCGATCGATCTTGAATAATTGTATGTTATACAGAGGGGCGGCTTATGAAGTACGTCCCTCTGTATATACTCCGGTTCTGCTGATATTGCTCTGCTTGTTTTTCTGAATGATTCTTTAATCCCTCATATTTTCTCTTGAGTCTACTGAAGTCCTTGACGGACCTCCATTCGTTATTTTCATAACCGGTTTTATCGTTGTCCTTTAACGGACTTCCACGGTTTGAAGATAGAGATGAAGAGCGTTGCGACAAGAAGTGTTACCTGCAACGATCCGAAGAGCAGGTTCATCCGCTGGTTCCAGAGGTATGCGGTGTCATGCAGGGAAGCGATGCCGATTCTGCCTGAGATATCCATCATTGCCGTTTCCCACGGGCCGAGGAAGAAGGTCCCGAAGAGGATGGCCGATACGGTGACGATCCATTTGAAGGTTAGCCATCTGTGTCTGAAAAAGCCCCAGTTGCTGAAGAGGGAGTAGACAAACCCGGTCAGCAGGCAACCTATTGCTCCGGGAATGACCACGATGCTCATATCGACGTGATGGATGCTCCTGTTGATGCCGTACAATTCGCTGCCGTCGGTAACTCCGGTTTTGAGAAAGTAGAGCGAAAGCAGGGATATAGCCCCTCCAATCCAGGACGAAGCTGCTATCAGATGGATGCCTTTCAGCCATTTCAGGCCTTTTGCCGAGAGTTTCCGCATAGGCGTTTCAGATGAACGTCTTTCAGGCAAGCTGCACGTTACATGCCTCAGTAGTAGTATTCCGGCGAGAGCTTTTTGGTGAAGCGGTGCATCATGTAGTTCACGAACCAGACCCAGTTCAGCGGCTTGCCCTTCATGCGTTGCATGATCGAGCGGCCCTTGTAAACCTCTTTCTGCAGTTTTACGAAGTTTTCGAGAAGTTTTTCGCCGCTCATTTTGTTTGGTTCGAACATGTAGTGGTAGGTGTCGTACTTGTCCCAGTCGAGGTGCCGTACACGGGATTTCATCTCATCGAAGTAGGGCGTTCCGGGGAAGGGCGTCACAAGTGAAAATACCGGGAACTCGATACGATTTTTCATGATGAAGTCGTAGGTGAGCTGGAAGCTCTCTTCGGTATCGTTGTCGAAACCGAACATGAAGTAACCTTGTATGGCGATACCGTTGTTGTGCAGGTTGCTGACCACCTTTTCATAATTCCCGAGACGATTGGAACCCTTCTGGACGCTTTTCAATGTTTCGGGATTGAGCGATTCGAACCCTATGCTGAGAAGGTCGCAGCCTGAACGTCCGGCCAGTTCGGCGACTTCGGGCTTGTCGAGGAAGTTCATGGAGATGTTGGCGTTCCAGTGCACGCCAATCTTTGCCATCTCTTCGAGGAGCGTCATGAAATACTTCGGCCTGAAGCTGATGTTGTCGTCCATGAACGAGAAGTTGATCTTCTGCTTGCCGAGACGATCCTGATGGTAGCGCATCTCTTCGAGCACGAGGTCGAGTTCCCTGTATCGGTAATTTTTGCCGTAAATGGTCGGCGTCGTGCAGA
>FUWD013231769.1_pt1 | contig 12382 bp, 11 predicted proteins | sample 1063281 | NCBI WGS metagenome assembly FUWD01 (sample SAMEA79048168, study PRJEB19326) | metagenome | biome: marine
AACTTTATAAAACCAGAAGTCCAAAGGAGACATGGAAGTGTAGCTAAATACAACAATAGATTGAAAGCCAGTCATAAAGGGATTTTTTTAGGAGGTTACGATACAAAAGAACAGGCTCAAGAAGCACTTGAAAATTACCTAAAGGATCCCAAAAACTTTGTAAAACCTGAAAAGAAGATTGGTTGTGTGTATAAAGAATGTAATAGATGGAAAGTCCGTCATAAAGGTAAATGTTTAGGAACTTACGAAACAAAAGAAAAAGCTGAGGAGGTTCGTGAAATTTATCAAAGAGATCCAGACAACTTTGTAAAATCTGACCACATGCCTAAGAAAATAATTGGTTCTGTATCTAAACGCGGTAATAGGTGGCGACTTAGATACAAAGATAAACAGTTTGGGACGTACGCCACCCGAGAAGACGTAGAAAAGGCTCATAAAGCCCTTCAATCATCATGATAAAAGTCCTCCTCGGGGAATGCTTCAATTTCACATACAGCTGGGGGTAGCTCTTTCTTCTTACGAGGTCTCTTCACCTTCTCTTTCTCTTTCGGACACTCATCCAGATGTTCCCTAAAATAGAGAACTCTCTTCCAAAACGCATCCATTACGGGGAGGTATTTTTTGAACCATTCGCGATCACGGGGAACGATGGTGACATCAAATACCTCTGGTGCAGGAAAAGTGATCTCAAACGATGCATATTGAACGAAAAAACAGCTCTCTACGTCCATAATCTCCATGCAGACCTGAATTTGCCCTTCGTAGCATTCGGGTACGACTCCTCTTTCTATTTTTCTTCTAAAAGGACATTTAATCTCAACTAAACAGTTACTCTCTGTGAGTCCGTCCGGAGATCCCCCTAACCAATGGTATTCTGGGTGTGGGATTAGACCGAGCTCATGTACCTTTTCCCCGTACCTCTCTTCAAACATTTCACACGCGACTGGTTCCATCTTGGTGCCCCACGCGGTCGCCTCATTGCCTCGAAAAGGTTCGCCCATTCCAAGCTTTTTACGGAGCAAATCGTCTGGCGATTGATACTTGTTCGTGTCTATAGCCGCCGCCACGTCACTGGCTGTGAGCATGTTGCCACGTAATTTTAACCAAGCCTCGCTTCTCTGTTCATCGAATTCAAGGTCCAAAAGTCTCTTGACATTAGGATGCATCTTACATTAATTAAAGTTGTAGTTTTTAAGTTCTTCTGCAACGCTAAAATAGGTCTGGGCTGCATTTTGCTCAGCTTGTTTCTTACTCTTAGCCACACCCCTGGCAACAAAGCCGTTATTGATGTAGATGTCGATATAGAAGAGACCTTCGTGGTGGGCGGCGACACGATACTCGGGGAGTGGCCAATTTTGAATTTGGCAATGACGCATTAATTTATCCTTGAAGTTATCATCCACCATGATAGAATTCATATCCACAAATGCGGGGTCTTGAAAAATTCTGAGTACGAATTCCTTAGCGTGGAGAAGACCAATATCCATATAGATAGCACCGATGAGGGCTTCAAAGACATCTTCTAAAATCTTGGGATTCTCATTCCAGTTATTCCTCATTCCCTTTTCATCCATGATGACGAGTTCATCGAGTTTAAGAACACTCGCAATCTTCGCGAGCGTTTCACCACGTACAAGCTTTGTACGAGCTTTGGTGAGGAACCCTTCTTGGCGACTTTCGTATCTATCAAACAAAAACTTAGTGATGACAAACCCGAGGACCGAGTCACCAATAAATTCGAGTGTTTCAAAAGACTCCGTAAATTGTTCATACTCTTTGAGAGCAGATTTATGCGTAAAAGCTCTTTGGTACAAATCAAGGTTTTTGATCTTTGTACCAACAAGTTGTTCGGCCCTTTCTTTAGTAAGGAAAGTCACCATGTTTTATTATGTTATGTGTTTATTTTTTAAGCCTCCTTCTTCACGTAGTGAGGAGAGAGGTACTTCTGGAGGTTAAGGTAGGTTACCACAACGTCAGCAGGGGGTGCGAGTAACTCACGGAGCTTGTCGTCGAGGATAATCTGGCGACCGTTATCGGGGTGCTTGAGACCCTTCTCGGTGATGTACTTGTTGATGAACTTGGTGACTTCGGAGCGAGAGATGAGTTCGCCTTCGGGAAGTTCAAGAAATTCACGCAACTTAGGTGTCACTTCCTGCTTGCGGTTGAAGCCGTTGTTGGCAGCGCGCGCCTTGGCTTTCTCACCATCGGGATCTTCTTGGACGTTCTTCATCTTGCGGATGAGCTTGGTGAGGTTCTTAACGTCATTGCGGAGGGCGGCGAGTTCGGTTTGGATGATTTCAAGAGACATTATATCTTTCTTACCGGTGTAATCTTTAAGTTCCTGAAGAAGAAGATAGTCATCACGGTAACAAATAGCCATATAAAAAAGACGAATCTCTTATTGGTGAAATCTACAAAATCTGGTTTGTCTATGTATCGGAATGGTTGCCTGGACCCGTCATCAGGACACCCACCTGCACAACAAGCCGACGGACACGGTAAAACTTTTGGTCCTTTACGCACGCCACAAAATTGTTCCTTTTCGCCGGTATACGCGAAGCATCTACATTCTTCGATGACGTTGCACACCATATTATTATATCAAGATATAATAATGGATGACAAGATTTATTCGAAGGCTGCGATTGAAAAATTTACGAATGAAAATCTCCTATTCAAGGATGCGAAACTGAAGAAGTACTACGACCGAAATCTACAGAGGGACCTCGGTAAGTTCCGCGCCCGCCTCGTGAGCGCGCACGCGGACAAAGAGTTCGAAAAGTTCATGTACGTGTTTATCACGGATTCCATTCGCGATATCATACTGGACACGATCGGGGACCTCACCCAATTTTTGAGTTCTTCGGGGGACCTGATCGTGAGTGGTGGGGAGGCGTTCAACTTGTACGTGGATTTCAACGACCGAATCGTCACGAGTGATATCGATGCGAAGTTTGTACCTCATGTACCTATGAACGATAAATATTTCGGTAAGCTCCAAGCGGTCAAACTCCTATTATGGAATAAAATGGGGGAACTCGCGAAAAGTCTCAATTTACGTATCAAAAAGAGAATCATGTCCATACATTCCAAGTTGTTCAAGTTTTTGGGTATCGGTTTCAAACAGAGTGGTCCATTCGTGACACGGAGATACACACTCATCAAAAAGAAGAAAACCGGCACTGGTAACGCGTCCAGTATGGGTGACATCTTCATCGATGTGGAACTTTTCGCACTCGATCTGAACATTCGCTATTTCTCCCCAAAATCCGGAAAGATCGAGGACTTCAACATGGGTGGTATTCTCGACATTCCTTTCATGCGTCCCCAGGAATTTGGATACGAAGTCGCGTTGACTAAGAAAAGAGGTGTCACGTATCGCAACGTGAACACAGACAAATTGATCAACGATAAGCGGGTTCTCGTCGCGAGCAAAGAGTTCCTGATCGAAGACATATACCTGATGCACAAACTTCGTCTTCGCCCGGAAAAGAAGGAAAAAGATCGTCAGAGGCTTGTCAGGTTGTCACAATTGTTCGATAAGGGGGTCAAGGCTTCGGATTCTATGGATGACGTCTTCAAGAAGATAGCCCCTAAAATTAAATCGAAAAAGCGGGTACCCACGAAACCTGTGAACGTTTCTATCACTAAAGCTAGGAAAATTGACCCGTACAAGTACAAACACTTCACGACACAACCCTCAGATGAACGTCTCTCCAAGCAGATCGTACACGGTCTCAAACCAGTCGTGAAGAACACCAACGTCGAGGGGTACAAAAACAGCTCAGGAAACAAGCGTTTCAACTGAAGAACTCAAGTGGAAGAATGTTCAAAACAAAGCATACGTAAAAAATGAATATACCCTACGCCCAGTAAACGCCAAGCCACTCCCTAAGAACATGAACATCAGTAAGACCCTCTATGGGTACAACCCCAGGAGAAATCAGTGGGTACCGAAAGAGTTACTCAATAAGGCGGCGGAAATACCATTTGTTGGTTTAAAGAAATGAGACCCAGTACATGTATAATGATCTACAACGCCCCCATTAAAGGTGATGATGGCCTCTACTTTGTGAAGGCGCTCAATGATGAGAAGCGTAAGTGCTTCGTCCAGCTCAACGATGTTAAGATTACCGATGTGTCAGGAGATGTTGTCATTGACATCGTCTCGGATGTGAACACCCAGAAGATCGAGGCCACCGATGCCACCAACCTCGAAGCTGCCCAAGAGCAGTGTGAGACGTGGTTCGGTAAGAAGTTGTCTGAAAATGTGATCAAAGGTGCCTACACTTCAGGCCTCGACGCTGGTACACTCTCATGCGATCGTATCGCCGTGACCAAGGTGTATAACACACAGCAGGAACGCATCGACTTCGAAACTGTACAGCCCGAGAAAATGTGTGATGTCATCCTCGAATTCGCCGGACTTTGGTTCGCCAAGAAGGCTTTCGGTCCCACTTGGAATGTTGTCCAGGTCAGGGTACACGATGATCCCATCATCGATGTTTATCCAGAAGACTATGCCTTTGACCAATAAAAAAATTGTTATACATATATAAAAGAAAATGAAGGGTCGTAAACAGAACCTCCTCATGTTGGTCGCCGTCGCCGCTTTGATCTTCCTCCTTTTTTCCATGAACAGCAAATCAGGGTACACCATCACCGAGCGTGAGTATTCGCCTTTCGGTATGGCGCCTTCCGCCGGCCCTGCCCCCGGACCCTCCATGGCCCAGAGTGACACCATCTGTGGTGGTATGAACAAGGGTACTGGTCTCGCGTCGTCCCTCCTCCCCCGTGAGGTTGCGTCCGCGGAGGACTTTGGTCAGTTCGCCCCAGAGGATATCTCAAGGTCAGACTTCCTCGAACCCGCATGCAGATTGGTACCCCGAGACGGTCGGTGGTGCTCTCCGCAACGCCAACCAGCAGATCCGCAAGGACCCCCCCAACCCCAAAGAACCTTTCGTGTGGAACAATTCCACTATCGTCCCCGATCTCATGCATCGTGGTCTCTGCGCTTAAAGATTTGATCCATGTAGTAAATAATGACATCTGTTGCACCTGATCTCTCCGAGAATGTATCTAAACTGGTAGAGCTCACGAAACAATTAGCCGAAGCGAAATCTGACATCAAGGTCCTCACTCAGGAGGAGAAGCGTCTCAAGGAGAATGTGAAGAAGCACATGATGGATCAGGGTATTGACACGATTAATCTCAGGAAGGGGAAGATTAGTATCCGTAAAACCATTAGGAAAGCGGGTATGAATAAGGATGCCATCAAGGAGGGACTCATGACCTTTTTTGGGGGGGACGAAACGAAGGTCGAAGGCGCCCTAAATGCTATTAAAGATGGACTTAAAACAAAAGAATCTACATCTCTTTCATTAACCGGTATAAAAGATAAACCCGAGAAAGAAGATAAGTAAAACTCACCATGGTTTGGAGCCAATACGTATACGAAGCCTCAACTGGATTTGACCCCGACGTCAGTGATGATGACGGGTTCGATGACGAACACACTCCTCTGAATATCGAAGACTGGGAAGTCGAATACTCAGACGAACTCAGGCACATGTGGAATACCACCAGGACGCTCCTCTATGACGCGGGACTCCAACGCTCGGGAGAATTTATAGATTTCGTCGAGTTTTGTTACGTAGAACTTAAAGAATGTAACGAGTCTGAGGATGATGAACGGGTGCTCCATGATATCTGGAGAAACATCAGGCGAATCGTGAATAGTAATGGTCTTCATGAGCATATGATGCGTGGTGCTACAGTCCACCATTTTGTTGATTTCGCTAAAAATTATATGCGCGTATATTAAATGTTACCCGATCTCACGTCCCAGAAAGTCGCTGTCCCCGCCGCCCTTTTTCTCGCGCTCAGCCCCGGTGTGCTTTTGACCACCGCGGGTAAGAATGTCAAGTTCGCCAACGGCAGTACCAACCAGATGGCTATTTTTTTCCACGCGCTTGTGTTCTTCCTCGTGTACAGCCTCATCGCCAAAGCTATGGGTATCGTGCTCACCAAGACTGATCTCATCGTCACGACCACGCTCTTTATCGCCTTGAGCCCCGGTCTCCTTCTCACGTTACCTCCTGGTTCGGGTGGGGTGTTCAGTTCCGGTCAGACCAGCCTCCCCGCGGCTGTGACCCACGCGGTTGTATTCGCGGTGGTCTTCGCGGTTTTGCGTCGTCAATTTCCTCAATTCTATTAAGTAAGAAGATGAAGTACCTCGTCCTCGGTCCTGCATCTATGGGGATCTTCTCATTGATTGGTGCTCTAAAAGCACGCGAATATTCACTCGCGGACGTTAAGGAAATTTCCGGATCTTCAGCTGGTGCGATTTTGGCATTGTTTTTAGCAGTGGGAATGTCCGTAGATGAGATTTTGGAGACATCTTTATCCCTAAATATCCCCAACTTTGTTAAAATACGCTTGGGCTCATTTTTTAACAAATTTGGTTTTGTCGATATGGGTCCAATACGTAAAAAGTTTGTGGAACTATGTAAAGGAGATCCTACATTTGGGGAATTAGAAACTAAGATATACGTATCTGCGTATTGTCTAAACAGTGCAGAAACTGTTTATTTTTCACGTGATACACATCCAGACATGAAGGTCATAGATGCTGTGTGTATGAGCATGGCTGTACCCTTCATATTTGCTTGTGGAACACGTGAAGGTAAAATGTACATAGATGGTGGTACAAAAGAGGATTATCCGTTGGTTCCGTTTCTTGATAAGAAACCACATGAAGTGACATGTATTAAGATTATCATGGACAAAATATACCAGGAAAACATAGATACCCCCAGACAATTCATAGATACACTCGTTCGTTCAGCCCTCACGAATAGGTCAACGTACACGATACCCATAGAAATCATAGAAATTAACGTGAAAGATGCGAATGTGTTTGATTTCAATATGGACTACGAACAAAAGTTAAAATTATACACTATTGGATATTCGACATAACACTTTTTTTATCAGTTTATTATATATGATTGAGGTTTGCGATCCAGACGTAGAACTCGATGTCCTAAAGAAACTCATTAAGATACACACAGGACACAGTATTAAATTGACAAAAAAACAAACATGTCAGGTATTTGACGATATCAGATCTGGAAATGTACCTCTCCCCCCTCTGATCATGAGTTCTGATAAGACCTACCTCCTCGACAAAAAGTCGCCACTTACCCCCGGTGATTATGAGACCCTTTTCGATACGTCCTCTAAGCGTGTGGATATTAAGAGAGTTGCCCGTAAAGTTGGGATTCGTCAGATGGATCAGATGACGAAGAGTCAGATGATCGATTCTATCGGTAAGCGTCTCAGGTACATGAAAGTTCACGAACCCGTGAAGATTGGAACGAAACGTACCGCTCCAGGGAAAGTGAACAACGTTGACGTTGACGTCGACGTGAACAACACAGCAGTGAACCGATCGAACAACGTGAACCGTGTGAACAACACAGCAGTGAACCGATCGAACAACGTGAACCGTGTGAACAACACAGCAGTGAACCGATCGAACAACGTGAACCGAGCGAACAACACAGCAGTGAACCGAGTGAACAACACAGCAGTGAACAACGTTAACCGGTCGTTCAATACCAACACATCAGTGAACACCAGGGCACCAGTTCCCAGAACCCGTGTAAATTTTCCCAAAGGGAGTCTATTCATGACAGGCCAGAAACCAAAATTTCTTAACGGCCAGGTGAGTGCCGTGAAACAACCTACACAGTCTATTTTTGCCGGACTGAAACAACCTACAGGGTCATTTTTTAATCGAATTTTAAAACCAAAACAAGCAAACTTTATGCCATCGGATACCTTTACTAGTGCCAAGACGGGATACGCATTCAAAACTGGTAATCAGGGTACGGGGTACTACATAAATACCGACCCATTACGTGTGCAAGGACCCATGCTCAAACCTAAGGTCCTCAACGTCCCTAACGTTCCTACAAACATAGAACTCAATAATGCTATCAATAAAATACAAAAACTTCAACTCAAGCGTGAACAACCATTTATAAATAAAGTAAAAGCTGGTGTTGTAAAACGTTCAAATGTCTTAGATGAGGCGGTGAAGTACAAGACCCTCGAGACTAACTTTATAACGAAAATAGAAAAGATGTCCTTGTCGAACACAAATCGTACATCGATCATCGATCGCATGACAACCGAAGACCTGCAGCAGTTAGAGGCTGAGGCTACGTTAAAGTCGGGTGCTTTACAGAACAACGAACAAAAGATGAATATCATACTCGCGACACTTCCATTCATCAATAATGCGTCAAAGCTTACGTTCAAGGCCCGTAGCAAAGCTGAGAATGCCAACATAAACAGTCTCATCGAAGAGGCTAAAACGGAAAACGAAACGAAGCGTACCGCATTCGTCTCTGATCAGAAAAAGAAGTTCATGGGTATGGTCGTAAATGTCAAGCTTTCCGATGGGGATAAGACGAGTCTCGAAGATCTCATCGACAATAAGACGAATTTGAATTCTTTAAAAGTTCGCGCGGACAATTTGGTCGAGCAGAGAAAAAAAGAAAAGAATGCCCTCATAAAACAGGACCTTCTCGCCTATCTGACCCCATTGAAAATTAATCAAACGAATAAGAATAGTTTTCTTACACGTTTCAACAAAGGTGAAAGTATCGACGCGTTAAAGCGTGCCGCCAAACAGCGCGAAGAAGAAGTACTCGGTGGTCAAGGTGAAAATGCGAGAACACGTCTCGTTAGAAACCTGAACGCTCTCAATCTGAACGCACAAAACAAAAATACGATCATGGGTAAATTTAACAACGGTAATAAGAATGTCACCAAACTCGTGGAGGAAGCGAAAACGTTAAAAGGGGCGCGAAATTCTGGAAAATTAGATACCGAGAGACAGAGACTCCTCGCCTTGGCTAAACAATTGGGTGTGAACGAAAACATGTCTAAACTCAACTCATTAAACAACGTATCGGCTGTGGAAGCGAGAATTCGCGAAGCCGGGGCCGAAAAGGTTCAAGGTACATTCGCCGCAAAGGTTCGAGGTCTTTCGACTCTCGCGTCTATGATCAATTTGAATGCGAACATCCAATCCGATATTCTCAAGTTGAAAAATAATACCGATCTCAATGCCATGAAAGTTCGTGTCATGAGTGCGGGTAAGACTAAGTTATCTAATCGTGCCAAGTCCCTGAACGTCAATTTCTCTAAAAATATTCAAAAACTGAACACTGTTAACAAACTTGTCCCCCTTCAACAGAAAATAAACGACACCGGGGCTGCCAAACAAGGTTCCAAAAAACAAAAGGAGGCTGCGCGAGTCGCTCAAAGTAGGGAGCAGTTAAAAAGTTATATCAGTGTGAATACAATTTTACCACAAAATAAAAGGAACGCGTTTGTTAGACAAGTCAATTTGAACAATACGAACCTCCTCGAACTTCGCAAGGAGATCAATTCTGAAATACAAAAAGTGAAAAACACCAAACGATCTAAGAATATCGATGAATTAAAGCAGTACTTACAACCTCTGAACATCGACAAATTGAAGTTTATTCAGCGTTTCGAGACTACCAACATTTCTCTCGAGAACATCAAGGTTGCGGTCAATAAGGAAGTGGCCAGTAAAGGGGATCTCAACAGTAAGAAACGGGCTTTGTCAGACAAAATTAACACTGCGAAGAGTTACGATGTCGCGTTCAATTTCAATACGAATACGAACAAGTTGAACTCAGAGGAGAACATCGACAAATTGAATCGTACCGTGGATACTACCATAGAAGGTGCCGTCAATAGGGGAAGAAACGCACTCTCCAACAAAATCATCGATGCCAAATTGACGAACGATTTCATGAATAAGGTGACTAACGTAAAAACACTCAAAAATCTGAATGCCATTCAGAAGCAGGTTGAAGCTGCCATCACCACAAAGAGTGCTACCAACAGAGATGAGATTGTTAAATACGCGAAACAACTCAGACTCACTAACGAAGAGATAGAGCGTGTCACCACTCGTGAAACGGCAAATACCATTCTCGACCAGAAGAAAAGACTCGAACTCACCGAGTTACTCAACAAAGAAAATGTTCCTGTCACGAACAGACAACAATTTTATAACAAAATCACTAAAAATTCCAGAATCAGTAACATTCAAGCAAACATCACGGCGTTTATGAAAAAGAAATCGAAAGAAAATGTTACAAACGTCGAGACGGTTCTCGATAAGTACAACCTCAAACCTGAAGATCGTGAGGCTCTCTTGAATAACTGGGATGCCTTCGAAAACATGACCGTCGTCAATTTAAAAAACAAAGCGTCTACTCTTTCTAGTCAGTACAAAAAGGAAAAGGAAATCGCACTTCGCCGCCATCTCAAGAATGATCTCAATCTCGCAAACGACGATATCAACACGATCATGCGAAACTTCGACGCGAACCCACGAAACATGAATGCTTTACATGAAAAAGTGAAGGAACTCAAAGGTGCATCTGGTGAGAAGGTGCGTCTGACTGAACGTATTCGCAAGGCTCGCGAAGAGAATAAACTCAACCTGAAGTTTAACGTCAACAAAGAAAACCTGAAGACCCTCAACGCTAAAATCAACCAGGCGTACATCGGTAAGGGTAAGAAAGATCTCGCTCGACGCGCACTCGACCGTAACATCAACATCTCGAATAATCTTAACGCCATCAAAAGTCTGAACAATGTTCAAAAACTCAAGAATAAACTCAATGGTCTCATTGGTGGTAAGAGGAATGAAGATCTTAGGAAACTCGAAGAAGTTCTCGGGAACTTGAACCAAGAAAATAAGAATCGGTTCTTACAAAAGTTTAAAAATGAAAACAATTCCTTGAATGCTATCTTACAAAATGTTCAAAAATTCAAGAATAGTAAGGTAACTCAAAAGGTTGCGAACCAAAAACAAGAACTGTACAGGTACCTCGATGAAACGCTCAACCTTAATGTCAAGGATCGTAACTCTATCCTCTTCGAATTTAACAACACCAAAAATCTCGATGCCATGAAACAAAAGGCGAACGCTCTCAAAAAGACGCGAACGAGTGAAAAGATAGTCGAGAATCGCAAGAAGCTCGAGGAACTCTTGAAATCTATGAATCTCACCGAAGAAAATAAGGTGACACTCCTCGCGAAGTTTGATAATGCACCCGGTAACCTCGAGTCATTCGAGGCGAATGCGAAGTCTTTGGTTCAACAGAGAAAAGGTGATAAACGCACCGGTGAGCGCGGTGCACTCATGAACTACATGGATAGTTTGGGTCTCTCAGGTCAAAACAAAAATATGATCGTCGGATTCTTCGATCAGTCACCGAACAAGACACTCGAGTCGTCTAAAAATAACGCGACATCTACGAAACAAACTCGCAACCAAGAAAAATTGGAAAACGCGTTGAAGAATTTATCAAGCATCTCGGAAAATAACAAGACGAAGTTGCGTACGAATTTACAGTCTGGTACAGCTGTAAACACTGTCTTAAGTTCTGCTAAACGCATGAACGCAAACGCACAATCCAAAAAATATGTAGAACAATCTATCATAAACTATGTGTCCTCGAAGAATTTGGGTACTAACGGAAACAAACTCATCACAAATTTTAAGAATGGTCTCCTCACTGCGAATAAGGTGAAAGAGGAAGCTGACAAGAAAAGAGTGTCGTTAAATGCTGAGATCGTGACGAACAAAAAGATGAAACTTCGCGAATTCATGAAGAATACTCTGTTGTCTAACCAAGACAAAAACAAGTACATAGATCGGGTACAACTCGATACCAAAATGAATAACTTGGAGAAGAACATTCAAAGGGTTGATGAAGATCTCAAGAGTAAACGTAACACATTTGCTCGTAAGCAGACCGAATTACGCACATTCCTCGATGGTCTCACGAATCTTAGTTCCAATCAGGTAACCAAGTTCATGGGTAGGGTCAAGAATAAGAACACCGACATCGATCGTATCAAACGCGAAGCTGAAAGCATCGATAAGGCTAAAAAGGCTGGTAAGAAAAAGACTGAAGAAAGAGCCAAACCCAAAGAAGAGAATACCTTTAACACCAACAAGGCCCTGAACATCTTGAACAAACAAAGGGCTGGAGAAGCTAAGAGAATTGAAAGAGCCGAACCCAAAGAAGATAACACTTTCAATGCTAATAAGGCTGTGAACAATTTGAACAAACAAAGGAACGAAGAGGCTAAGGCTAAGAACATCTTGAACAAACAAAAGGATGAAGAGGCTAAAAAGGCCCTGAACATCTTGAACAAACAATTGGCCGAAGAGGCTAAGGCTAAGAACATCTTGAACAAACAAAAGGCTGAAGAGGCTAAAAAGGCCCTGAACATCTGAACAAACAAAGGGCTG
>FUWD013023254.1_pt1 | contig 12374 bp, 11 predicted proteins | sample 1063281 | NCBI WGS metagenome assembly FUWD01 (sample SAMEA79048168, study PRJEB19326) | metagenome | biome: marine
GAGATGTTCGAAATCGATTTCTGAATCCGCCGCCGTCTCTTCCTCTTCCTGCCCGCATCCAGAAAGACCGAAAGTCGCCGCCCCTCCAAAAAAAACGACCAGTGTCTTCAGGAATTCCCGCCGCGTCCATAATTCCGATTCCGATCCGCCGTCCGGGCGACCCGGGTCGGCGGATTCCGCGCCAGACGGACTGTCCGTCGCGCGCCGCGTTTCTATCGGCGGCCGTTTTCCGAACATGCTTTCGAATGACATACCGTTTTCTCACTTCGTCGGATTATTTCGGACCGCTCGCCACTCTCTCGGGACCGGAAGAGTCTTCCCATCCGACCCGACCACTCCCTCCGCGACGCGTTCACAGACATACGATATTCCTCCTCGTCATCTCAAACCTCGACTTCCAGTAGTTTCGATAACTCCCGCGCAAGATACTTCATATCGTTCCGAGCGGAACGCTTTTCCTTCGGGTCACTTTGCGAAAGCGCAAGTGACTGCGCCGGATGATGAGTATTGACATCCTTGAATTCCCCAGCTGGTATTTTATCACTCCCGAAGCGTCCATACCATGCGTATAGTAAGCTCCTATGCAACCCGTCGATCCATATCGCATCCTTTGGAACATAGCCGTCGCCATGGGAATATTTTCGATATGCTCCGGAGCTCGAATGGAAACAGCTGCCAATAGATATTCGATGCCGACCTGCTCAAATATGTCGCCGACCCATCTTATTCCCTCACCTGTCGATATATACTCCGTGACGAACAGTGTTTTTCCGATATGTTCCTTTCGCATATCAAGAAAGTCTTTGAGAGCTAATTTTCTTTCTTCCTTATCTGAATAATACTCTATCCGACCCCCTGCTATGAAAAATATCCCGGACTTGCGATCTCCCTTGTTTTTGTTGTAATTACTCAACACCTCATGCAAAAAAATTGCAGGAAGCCGACCGCCCGTGTCGTCACCTAGTACGGTGTCGACGGAACCGATATCGTTTCGGAGCTCCAAAACCAATCGCGCAAACGCTCGAACGAACGACTCATCCCTTTGCCACTCCAGATTCCTGTTCAAGGCATCGATATCAATATTTGTATCGATAATCGAATCAGCGACACGGTCCGGCAAGCGTTTATAATAACCAGACGGTTCATATAAGCGTTCCATAGGACCTTCACTCAATACGCGTTTCGGTACGATCAAGTTTTCGAATATTCCTTTCATAACAAATCCTAAACGATATTTATCTTTTCGCTTCGATCACCCCGTTGGCTACCCTGTACACGTCGCCGGCGCCGAAGGTCACCAATAAATCGTTGGGATCGAGCGTTTCACGAAGCCTCGTAATCGCTTCCGGTATGGTAGGCACGTATTCTGCCTTATCCCGGACATATCGGTTGATCTCACGTACCAGATCGGCGGATGAAACGCCGCCCGCGACCTCGCGGGCACTGCCATAGATATCGAGCACCAGAACCCGTCCCGCCTCATCGAAACTCTGCGCGAATTCCGAGAGTAACGCGGCGGTCCGGGTGAAGGTATGCGGATGAAAGACGGCGACCAGTCTCCGGTCGGGGTAGGCGTCCCTGAAAGACGATATGGTCGCACGGAGTTCCTCGGGATGATGCGCATAGTCGTCGTACACCGGTATGCGCCCGTATACTCCCTTGTATTCGCTCCTGCGTGCCGTGCCGGTACATGTCGAAAGGCTTGCGCGGACCGCTTCCGTATCGATGCGGAGAAACGAACACAGTGCTATCACCGCAGCGGCATTCTGCGCGTTGTGACGCCCCGGCAGACGAAGCGAGAACATACCGAGCGACCCGTCTTTGGTCTCGATACCGAACCGTTGACGCACCCCCTCCGGCCCGGATTCCGACGCCGGTACCGTCTCGCGGTCGACGATCCGAACGTCCGCGTTCCCGTCGAACCCATAGGAAATCCGCCTGCACTTCGCCTCAGACGCGATATCGATCACGGATGCGGAATCCGAGGAAAATACGAGAGCGCCATGCAGAGGAATCCGACGGACGAACTTCCGAAACGTTTCCCGATACGCTTCGACATCCGGAAAGAAATCCGGATGATCCCAATCGACGCTCGTGAGGATGGCCGCAAACGGCGAATAGTGCGACAGCTTGTCCTGATATTCGTCCGCCTCCAGGACCAACATATCGCTGTCGCCCGCCAACGCGTTCCCGTTCCAGGAACGCACCCGGCTACCGATAATGGCCGACGGGTCTTTGCCGGCGTCACGAAGCGCCTCCGCCAACATCGCCGAGGTCGTGGTCTTCCCATGCGTCCCGGTCACGAGAAGACTCATCTTTTCGCGAGTCAGTTCACCGATCGCTTCCGGATATGAACGGACCGGCAACCCGAGTTCGCGGGCACGGGCGACTTCGGTATTGTCCGAAAACGCGGTCGAGTAGACGACAAGCCCGCAATCGGACGGAACGTGATCGGCATGGAACGAAGAAAAGACGGGTATTCCTTCCCGCTCGAGCACGGACGCATAAAACCGGTCGCCATCGTCCGAACCGGTCACATCGTATCCCTGACGATGGTACAGCGTAGCGAGCGCCGAGGTCCCCGCCCCCTCGATACCCACGATATGTATCTTTTTCTTCATGCGTGTACCGAAAGACCGATGATGCCGTCCGCGATCATATCAGCCGCGGCGGGATTGTGGAATGCCCGGATCTTCCGTGACATTTCCGACCGAAGAAGGGAATCCCGCAGCAGCATATCCACCTTTCCGGACAGGATATGTTCCCCGAGATTGGCTTCTTCCAACACGATGGCCCCTCCGAGATGCGCCACTTCGAATGCATTCATCCGCTGTTCATCGTTCGCCGCGGACGGCAGCGGGACAAGTATTGCCGCCTTTCCGCAGGCCGCGAGCTCGGTTATCGATCCCGCCCCGGCGCGGGAAATGACCACGTCGGCACGAGCCAGGGCATCCGCCAACTCGGTACCGTTCAGGAACGGAGCCACGATATACCCGTCCCGACCGGCTTTAATCCCATATTCACCGGCAAGCGCCACCGCATCACGGTAGTTCTTCTCTCCCGTCTGATGCAACACCTGCGTCTCGCGAATGATATCCGGCAGCATGCGGGCGACGGCCTGATTCAGCGATCGCGCTCCCAGACTCCCACCAAGGACCAGTACCAGCGGACGTTCCGCCGTGAAACCGAAATACGTATTCGCCCGCGACGCATCACCGAGGAGAAGTTCCGATCGGACGGGATTCCCGGTGACCGCCGTCTTATCCTTCGGGAAAAAGTCCGTCGCGGACGGATACGCGACGGCGATACGCGACGCGAAACGCGAGAGAAAACGGTTCGCTCGGCCAGCGACGGCATCCGAGTCGTGAATGACGACCGGAATACGCAGGGACCATGCTGCCAGACAGACGGGAACGGCGACCGACCCTCCCTTCGCGAATACGACGTCCGGCATGAAAGCCAAGAGATGCCAGACGGACTGCAGGTACCCGATCGGCACCTTGAACGGATCCAACAGATTGCTCGGCGAAAAATACCGGCGCATCTTTCCAGACAAGACCATCCTCGTCGGGATACCTTCGGACTTCATGACATCACGTTCGATTTTCCCGCCGGACCCGACATAGAGCAGGCTGACCGGCACGGAAGAACGTTCCCGAAGCGATGTCGCCACGGCGACGAGGGGGAACGTATGACCACCCGTGAGACCGCCGGAGAGCACCACCCGAAGTTCCGTTCCTTTGCCTTTTTGAGCCATAATCGGAAATATGATTTCTACCCTATTGTAGGACGTTTGGATACGTTGAGCAATATGCCGATCGCACCCAAAACGGCCGCAAGCGACGTGCCCCCGTAACTGATGAACGGCAACGGTATTCCGGTAAGCGGCATGAGCCCCGTAATGGCAAAGATATTTATGAATGCCTGGAACACCACCCATGACACGATACCGACCGCAAGCAGCTTTCCGAACTCGTCAGGCGCGTTTTTGGCGATACGGAATCCGCGATACGCGAAGAAAAGGAATAAGGCGATGACGACCACACAACCGGCGAACCCAAGCTCCTCGCCAAGTACGGCGAAAATCGAATCCGTCATCGGCTCGGGGAGATAGAGGAATTTCTGCCGGCTGTGACCGAGGCCGACACCGAAAGCTCCGCCGGAACCGAGGGCGATAAGCGCCTGGCGAATCTGATACCCCGCCCCGCTCGGATCGTGGTCCGGATCGAGAAACACGAGCAGCCGCTTCATCCGGTACGGTGCGAGAAGGATAAGCACGCCCAATCCCGCAAGCCCGGATCCGAACAGAAGACCGATATGGGAAAGGCGCGCTCCGGCGGCGAAAAACATCGAAAGGGCGATTACGAAGAGGATGCCGAGGGTTCCCGTATCCGGTTGTTTCATGACCAGGAAGGCGATAATGCCGAGCATGAGCAGAAACGGGACGACTCCTTCGAAGAAATCCGTCTTTCGAAGCATGTCCTTCCCGGAAAACCACGCTGCGAAATACACGACCAGTGCCAGTTTCATGACTTCGGAAGGCTGAAACGGCGGAATGGGGCCGAGCTGGATCCAGCGTGCCGCACCATAGGCAGTGGTTCCTATACCCGGGATAAGGACGAGCACCAATAACCCGATCGCCCCGAAAAAGAGCGGTATGGATATCTTTTTCCAAAAACGGTACGAAATCCCCTGAAAAACGAACAGCGCGACCAGACCGACGGCGACACCGAACATCTGCCGTTTGAAAAAAAACGCACCATCCTCGAAACGGAGATTCCCATACGCCACTCCGGCGCTCGCCACCATGACCAGCCCGATCCCGAGCAACAGAAACACCGTGATAAGCAAAGGCCGGTCGAACGATGACGTCCTGTTGTTCAGACTTTGTTTTCGGACGGCTTTTGCCTTGTTCGCCATGTCGTTTCAGTGTTCGCCGTTTACGTGCTTCATCTTCTTGTTTCTCCACTTCGCGATCTCGCCATGATGACCGGACAGGAGCGTCTCCGGCACCTTCCACCCGCGGAATTCCTCGGGCTTCGTATACTGCGGATATTCAAGCACGCCCTCTTCGGTATGCGATTCCGTCTCGGCGCTTTCCGCGTTGCCAAGCACACCGGGAATGAGCCGCGTCACCGCGTCCGCGACAACCATCGCCGGCAACTCCCCGCCCGTCAGTACGTACTCCCCGATCGAAAGCTCCTCGTCCACCAGGTGTTCCGCGACCCGTTCGTCCACGCCCTCGTACCGTCCGCAGACAAGGATTAGGCGGTCATAGTCCGACACGAAACGGCGGGCGTCCTTCTGCGCGAACCTTTTCCCTTTCGCTGAAAAAAGGATGACTCTCGTCCGTTCTCGCGGTATGTCCCTTTTCGCGAGCAGGTCTTCCACACATGCGAACAGCGGCTCGGGCTTCATGACCATCCCGGCGCCTCCGCCATAGGGCGTGTCATCCACGGTCCGATGTTTGTCTGTCGTATACTCGCGCGGATTCGCGAACGCAAAAGAAACCAATCCGTCTTCTTGGGCACGGTTCAGCATGGATACGCCGAAATACGACGCGAAACACTCGGGAAACAGGGAGACGAAATCGAAAACCATAGCAGAGGGCAGTTAACAGGGAACGGTCAGCACGGAACGAGGTCTTTAACAGGACACGAAATACTATTGAAAGCGAAACGGGGTTTCGGCAGCCTCGTCTTTTTTCTTCTTAGTAGAACGGGCGAGCCTGACATAGCGAACAAAATTCGGAGCTGGAAACGATCTTGCTGCCGAACGAATGTTCCAACCGGACGGCTTGTGACTATCGACTATCGACTTTTGACATATCCCTCCTTGTTATTCTACCCCGAAAATGTGCCGAATGGAAGGATAAAAAAACCATGGTCGCGCATTTCGGATGCGGCCATGGCTGATACTGGAATACTCCGACAATTTTCAGAACGGCGGAAGTTGCTTGAGAAACTTCTTCCAGAAGTGCGTAAATTCCTCGGACTGCTCCGGCGAAATCGGCTCTCCCATGAGAGAGAGCGAAAGCAATACCTCGGAACATTCGTCCTTCTCCGTCAGGATCGGATAGAGTTCGACATGAAGCGTCTTCCCTCCTCCCTCCAACCTCAGGAAAGTCGCCACGTACCCATGTTTCAACCGCACTAAGTCCTCCTTGCGGAAAAGGCCTTTTTCAAACCGATAGAATTCGATGACCGCTTCTATTTTGCACCATTCGTCATCCCCACGGTCCGTCCATCCACAAGCTTTGACTGCGGATACAAACGCATTTTTGACGTGCTCCTCCATGTACGGCCCCTTATCCAGGGGGATTCTATACATTTTTTTCACCGACTTCTCCGTTTTATTTTATCGTTTTTCAATGTTCAGATTGATATTCCACCCCTTGTCAATCAGCGAACGAAAGACGAGCGGTCTCATCTCCCCTGCGCCGACGGAAACGATGTTCATAAAACACCGCGCGCGTACTTCCGTTTCCTGTTCCCTATTCAATGCCGACTGTTTCTGTTTCCCGCTCCCCTACCCGCACATCGTTGCGGGCGGATGCGTACTCCGTCATACGGAATGAGAACCGGTTCCACGTTCCCTGTTCCACGCTCCCTGTTCCCTGTTATATGTTATATGTTATATGTTATCTGATGCACTCAGCACGAAATCCCGATCGAGCACGATGTTTTTTTCGGTGCGATTCCCGTCCGTTCCGATAATCAAAATCGTGACCGGGATATCGCCCGTCCCAGCCTGACGCGCGATTTTGAGATCGTAAAATTCGCGCTCCATATCTTTCGGGAGATCATATTCGAACACGACTTCCTTCTCGGTCGACAGCGGGACTTGAACGAGCATTCCGACGTACTTCTTTCCCATGAACGACCCGTAAACGGGCTCGGTCGCACCGCCCTCCGTCTTCCGGACATAGCTTCCGGAAGGGATATATACCCGCAGAAACGACTGGTAATCCTTCACCATAAAGGTCTTCTCGGTTCCCAGATTCGCGTACCGGATCGTCACTCTCGCCGTCGGAACGTCGCCGGAAAGATCGACCTCGTAGTGCATGGAGCGCTCCATGACCGAATCGGTCTTCCAGGCATTAAGGTTCGCGTCGACAGCCATAAGGAAGTCGTCTCCCCACTTCGCGTCGAACGCGCCGGCCCAACCGGCCGCGGCGACCGCGGCCTGCAGGTCGGGATCGGAAAAGACAAGCTGGATATCCTTGCGATGCAAGTCGTCGAGAAGCACCCGGAACAGTTTCAGAAGATCCTGCGGGGGAAGCGTCTTCACGCGATCGATGACCTGGCGCCCCAGGAGGCCGAGCACGGACTTACGCTCGCCGAAGTCGATTCCCTGATCGATATAGGACTGTTCCACCTGCCGCTCGAGATCGATGACGGCGGTTTCCGCTCCGTACGTTCCCGGAAAGCCCGGGACCTCGACTGGACCGGTCACCGTAAGGAACGAGGACAGCACATCGGCCGTGATGCCGACAACGCCGTCGAACGATTCCTGTCCGTCTCCCATGCGATAGAACTCTTCCGCCTTGGCCGCGTCCGTCGGAAAATCCGGCTCCCAGTTCGAATCGCGCAGTTTCCACGAATCGATCCGAAGCGTTTCGGACAGCGGATATGGCGGCACGACGGTGTCCGGGATACGACCGTCGAAGTTGCCCGTATCGTGCGTCGAAAATTCCGTGACATGACCGTCTTTGATCCTGACGATTCCGAACGAGCCGATGAACCCGCCTCCGGGACGGAGTTCGAGATTGTTCTGAAACAAGACGAGATAGGTCCGCTCACGACCGTCCGTCCGCAGGACCGCGTCGGCCAGATATCCGAGTGCCCGCGTATCGTTCTTCATGTCCGTCGGGAACGGCAATTTCCCGGCAATCTCGCCGACCGATCCGAATCCCTGATTCCGTGCCTCCCAATAGAAAAACCAGCCCGTTAGGAATACGGCCGCCACGATAACCGTGATCAGCCCCGATCGCAACGGATGCCTGTCCGTCTGTTTTCGTTCGGAATTCATATGCATTATGTGTACTCGATATTCGGTCCCGATCAGGTCTCATCAGAATCACTGCGCGACGTGCTCACGTCTGACTACGTTCATGTGCGAGGATTGTCGCTTCCCCTGATCACACATCGTATTCCATGATATTCGACCGAGGAACGATTCTATCCGCGTAGGAGCTCGTTCAGACGGCGCTGATAGTCCGACTTCGACGGAGCTGGATGGTCGACGACATCCGGCTCTCCGATCGGGAGATTGACGGGAGCCGCCGCGACCGGAGGCTCTTCCGCCTCGGTTTCCGATACCGGTTCCGAAACGACACTCCCGACACGCGTATCATCGCCTTCCGTAAACTCCTCGAACGAGAACTCTTTGAGAAACCGCTCCTCCTCTTCCGAATAAATCGGGACATCGAGCGGAGCAGGCGCCTTTTTCATTCCCGAAGCGGGAACATCCGACGACGCCGCGCTCGGAGCCGCCGGGCCGGCGGTCACTCCAGGGGCCGGTGCCGGCTCGAAAAACGAATCCGGACCCGTCACCGCGTCGGGAATCATTTCCTTTCGGTCATTCCCCTCGATGGTCGGCCTTTGTTCCGATATGGCCGCGACCGCTTCTGGTGTTTCCGGTTCAAGCAACGGCGATACCGGACGCTTCGGCTTGAATATGTCCGCCGCAAACGGATTCCCGGGAAGCGGCATCTTCGGACGGGACGCGGTCGTGAGTATTCCGGTAATGGCAGAGCGCGAGAAGAACATGAGTCCCGAAAACGCGAAGCCGAATGCGATACTCCCGAGCAGGGACAGTACGACGTTCGGAGAGCGGGCCGACACGATCGGACCGTCGACGATGCGGAAGTCGGCTTCTTCCTCTACATCATAATACCGCGAAGCGTACCGGAACAGAGAGAGGGCCGCGCTTCGGGCGATCGCTTTCGCGTCGTCCGGATCCTCCGCGATCGAGCGGACCGAAAAAATGCTTCCGGAGGCCCGGCTGACCGATATCATGGATTCGAACAGGTCCCGCTTGGCCGCGCCCGTAAGATCGTCCATATCCTCAAGCGCCATCAGGCCGGGAATTGATCCGACCTCATCGAAAAAAACGGATCGGAACCCCGTCGTCTCGGACAGGAAAACCACGTTCGCGACGATTTCTGCCGCAGGAATCGCCTGTCCTCCCGGAATGACGAGTACGTCGACGTCGGCCCGGTATCCGCGTGATATTTCCGAGGAAACGATAAACGCCGAAAACGAGACGAGTACCGCTATCGCGAGGAAGGCGCGGCTTGTCCCCATCCGTCCGACAATTCCGTTTTCAGTGACTGTGTCCGATGCCATATACGTTATCGTTTCAAGTGAAGCGAAGCGACCGTCGTTTCGTACAGTTCTACGGTCTGTCTCGCGATAGCCTCCCACCCGTAGCACTGTTTTACGCGGGCGCGGGCAAGACGGCCGTATTCCTCCATCGCCGCCGGACGGTTCAAAAGCTTCGCCAATTCGAACGTAAGCGCTTCCACGTCCTTAGCCTCGAAATAGAAACCGGCCTCACCAAGCGCTTCCTCGTTTCCCGGAATCCGACTCGCGATTATCGGCAGGCCGTAACTCATCGCCTCCAAAAGTGCGATGGACAATCCCTCGTCCTCGGACGGCTGCACGAAAACCGCGGCGTTCGTGAACAACTCCGCAAGCGTCTCACCGCACTGCTCACCGAGAAAGAGTACGCTCTCGCGTCCCTCACTCATCTTCCGAAGGTGACGCTCGTATCCCGGAGTCTCGGCATGCGTCCCGACGATCGCCAGCTTGAAATTGTTCGGCAACCGCCCGGTATCCTCGAGATCCAGGAACGCCCGGATAAGGTGATGGATTCCCTTGTGTGCGACCAGTCTCGACACCGCGAGCACATATCGCCGTTCCTTGAGTCCGAACGCGGACAGCATATCGGCTGATTCCGCCGGAACCGCTTCCGCGCCGTTCGGAATGTAGACGACGTCTTTTCCATAGCGCTTTTTCGCATACTCGGCCATACCTCGGGAGACGGCTATCGTCCGATTCGGAAACAGGCACGTCAACCACTCGGCAAAGCGGAGACAGGCCTTGGCGAAAGTGCCCCACTTTCCATGAAAGTAGTCGCGACTATGGAAAGTGGCCACCACCGCCGTACGACGCAGCAACACCCTCGGGATGAAGGACAGGACCGACGGCCCGATGGATTGATAATGAATGACGTCGTATCGACCGAACAGGGCGTGCATCGTCGAGATAAGGGTGTGCGAGATTGCGTCGAGATGTTTCGTCCGGATGCTCGGCAACGATATGATCCGGATTCCGTGCAGGGAGGTCACGGACGGATCGGCATAGTGGGGACGCGAATAGACCGTCACCTCGTGTCCGAGGGCGGCCAGCCGCGCGGCAAGGTATCCGACGTGCGTCTCGACGCCGCCGGATTTCGCCGGAATCCCTTTTTGTCCGATGAATGCTATCTTCATGACCTCGCGTTTTCCAGATTATGGACGATCCGCTAAAAGGACCGGATAACGGAGGAGACATTTCCGAGACGATTGCCCCAGGAAGTATTGCCTTCAAGAAAGACGTTCTTCCACATGCCGGTAGCGGCCGCATTCCGAGCGACCAACGCGATGCCGAAACGTCCATTATCGACGGTCTTCGAGGACTTCACGCCGATCTTTCCGGCCGCGCCGAAACTTTCCAGCTGTATACCTTCGCGACCGTTCCGTCGGAACTGGTTGTCGCGGGTCCAGATCTCCGCACCATCGACGATGGCCTTCCATCCGCTCCCGCGGTTGTCATTCGAACGGACATTCTCGAGCCATGCTTCCACGCCCGCCAAAAAGTCGATGCCGTCGGTTCCGTTGTCATGTATATCGCAGTCGACGAGCACGACGAATCGCTTCTCCGAGAAGAGACCCGCCTTGCCGTTCTCCTTCACTTCCACTTTCTCGGCATACAGGCGACGACTCTTCTCACGAGGCGCGGATTCGGCGCGGATACCGTCACGCTGCGCGCCCTTCACGACCACGTCATAGAGCTTCGCTTTCGCATCCTCTTTGATACTGATGCCGTAGCGGCCGTCTTTGACGGTCACGAAACTGAGCGAAGAACCGTGCTTCATCTCGACCGTCGCTTCGTCGGTATCGCCATCGATAACGACTTTTCCGCGATCCTTGTGGCTCCCTTTTACCGTGACGTCCTTCGGAATGGTGATATTCTCGTCGTATTCCCCGCCATGGATATACACCTCGTCACCCTCGTCGGCATGTTTGAGCGCGTCGCCGATTTTCCTGTACGGATGCGAGCTTGAACCGTCCTGCGAACCGGACGCATCGGCATCGACATGGATCGTCCTGGAACTTCCCATCGAAAACGCCGGGATCAGGATGGCGATTGCGAACAAAACGGCCAGAATAGCATTCTTGCGGCCCAAAAGCGTCTTGAAAGACATAATTCACCCGTTCAATGATTAACGGGATATGATAACAAACAAAGCTTTTTTTGTCAATAAGGACGATTCGGGATATACTGAAGGGAAAGAAACCGAAAAACCTATGTCTGACAAACCGCTCGAACGGCTTTTTTCCCCGCGTTCCATCGCATTGATCGGCGCCTCGACCCGACTCGGAACGGTCGGCAACGATTTAGCAAAAAATCTTATCCTCGGCGGATACGCAGGAACGGTCTTTCCGGTCAATCCGAAGGCCGACGAACTGTACGGCGTCCGCTGTTTCCCGGACGTTTCCGCAATCGGTTCCATCCCCGATCTTGCCATCATCGCCGTTCCGGCCGCCTCCGTACCGGACGTGCTCAGACAGTGCGCCCTGGTCGGCGTCCGCGCCGCCGTCATCGTTTCCGCCGGGTTTCGGGAGAGCGGTCCCGCCGGCGCGGCGCTCGAATCCGAAATCGTCCGTATCTCCGCCGACTCGGACATGGCCGTCCTCGGGCCGAACTGTCTCGGATTCCTTCATCCGGCACTTCGGCTCAACGCCTCGTTCGCGCCGCGTCTGCCACGCAAGGGGTCCGTCGGATTCCTCTCCCAAAGCGGTGCGCTCATGACCGCCATCCTGGATCTCTCCGAAGGAAAAATCGGATTTTCAAAATTCATCGGCACCGGAAACAAGACCGTACTCGACGAACGGGCACTGCTGTCCTTCCTGGCTGACGATTCCGACACCAGGGTCATTTCCTTCTATGCGGAAGGACTGTCGGACGCGCCGGACCTCATCGCGCTCGGTCGGAACATCATCGCACGGCCCGAAACGAAACCCGTCATCGCACTCAAGTCCGGTCGAACGGAATCCGGCATGCGGGCATCGGGTTCTCATACCGGATCGCTCGCCGGGACGGACG
>FUWD012918046.1_pt1 | contig 12371 bp, 16 predicted proteins | sample 1063281 | NCBI WGS metagenome assembly FUWD01 (sample SAMEA79048168, study PRJEB19326) | metagenome | biome: marine
ATCTCGTTCGCTACCTTAGGACCGTTATAGTTAGGAAGGAGATATCTCTGAAAGAACAGACGGAACCGAAAAGACTCGGTCATGACTTAGGGGAAGATCCCGCGATCGGCCGAGATTCCCCCCGATTAACAACGGGCGGATATGGGGAGGACAGTTACGGACCCCTAGTCGTGGAGTGGGCGCGGAAGTATCTCGGTATCGAACTTTTCCCGTGGCAGCAACTCCACCTCCAAGCGTTGCTCTCCAAGGATCCGAAGTCCGTCCTCGCCGGCGATCCCGTTCCCGACTTGTATCACCGCGAAAGTTTCGCCGGAACCGCCAGACAACAAGGGAAAACGACCCTCGCCGCGAGCCTCCTAGGGTGGTGGTTGACCGACTTCGCCGGCATGAGAGGGGAGCCTCAGTCGGTCCTAAACTCCGCGCACAAACTCCACCGAGCCGAGGACGTGGCGCGTCTTTTGTTCCCGATCCTCGAGGAGTATTTCGGCGGCAAGCCTATGTGGAGCGCGGGTCGTATGACCCTTACTCTTCCCGACCGGTCGAAGTGGGAGGTAGCCGCCGCCGTTCCCTCTTCTGCACATGGTGGAAGTTACGATCTCATTATCGCCGACGAAGTGTGGCACGTTGCCCCTACCGTGATCTTCGACGGATATCGCCCCGCACAGATCGCTAGGCGCTCGCCCCTTCTCGCTATGTATTCCACCGCCGGCGACGAGTCGTCGAGTCTCCTCTTGCAAATTAAAGAACAAGGTCTCTCCGCTATTGACTCGGGCAAACCGACGCGGGCTCTCTTTCAAGAGTGGAGTATTCCGCCAGAGGTCGACCCTATGGACCGTCGCTACTGGCGATACGCGAACCCGTCACTAGGTCGAAGTATCACTCTCGAGGCTCTCGAGTTAGCGGCGGCGGGTCCCGATAAATCGTCCTTTATGCGCGGGCACTTAAACGTGTACCTCGCGTCGGCTAAGTCTTGGCTCCCGTCCGTCGGGGCTTGGGAGAAATGCCATTTTGACGGACCTATCCCCTCGGGAGGTATTCTCGCGATCGACTCATCGGTCGACTCCCAACGCTTTGTCGGGGTGAGGTCCGCACCGTTCGAGGACGGAACCGTCGGAACTACGGTCGAGTTTATAGTTGATAACGAGCCCGAAATGTGGGACGAAGTCGAGAGGGTTCTTTCGGATCGTGCCGTAAAACTTGCCGTCACCCCAACGCTAGAACTCCACGTCCCCGAGCATTACAAAGAACGCTCGACGGTGGTCGGTCATGGCGAGATCTCGAAATATACGTCTCTTGTCCGGACGATGATCGCCGAAAAAAGAATCCGAGCAACGCGTGAAGAAATGCTTCACCAACACGTCGCGCGAGCCGTAGGAGTTAAGACTTCTACGGGATATATCGTCTCGAGTCAAAAGAGCGTCGGTCCGATAGAACTCTGCCGCGTCATGATCTGGAGCGTCGCTCTCGCGTCTGTACCGGTCCGCACCCGTAAACCGACAATCGCTTCCGCACGAAAAAGATAAAAAAGATATCTCCGTATTTCTTTCACGCGCGCCCCGTCTAACTGTGATAATGGGGAGACATGGCTTCCATAGTTTCACGATTCTTAACTGCCGCGGCGGGAACTGGCACGAGTTCCGTAGCCTCTGGAGAGACCGCGCTCGCGTTCGGGTCGACTGTCGGGGTCACTCGTTCGCGGGCGTTGTCGCTTGGCGCGGTGTCACGCTCCCGCGACGTCCTTTGTTCCCTCACCGGATCGCTCCCTATTCGTCAATACGGGACCGCGTGGAACGGTGAGGACCTCGAGGAGATTCCACTCCCCCCCGAGCCTTGGATGATTCAACCCGAAAAAGACGTTCCGCGCTCTGTCACTATGGCTTGGCTAACGGACGACCTCATGTTCCACGGACGCGCCTACCTTTACACAACCGAGACCTACGCGAACGGTATGCCGGCGAGGTTTCAATGGTTGCCCGCCGAGGATGTCCAACTCGTTGCGAGTTCGTTCCGTGGTAATCGCCCTATCGGAAAAGTTTCCGAGATCACCTATCTAGGGAACATTCTCGACCCGCGCTTGGTGCACATTTTCTACTCTCCATACGAGCCTTTCCTTGCGACTGCCGCGCGCTCGGTCCGTATCGCGGAACGCTTAGACGCCGCCGCAGAACGGTACGCGGTAAACGACACCCCGCCGGGTCACCTTAAACAACGCAAAGGACAACCCCTCGACCATGACGAAATGGTCGAAATGGCAACCGAGTGGAGCCTCGCTCGCCAAGAGGGACGGACCGCGTTCGCACCCGAGGAAGTCGACTGGATCGAGTCCACGATGGACCCTTCTCGTTTGCAACTTATCGAGGCGCGACAGTATGCAGCCCTCGAACTTGCTCGCCATGCAAACGTCCCGCCGTGGATATGTGGCATTAGTACCGGCGGAATGACCTACCAAAACGCTACGCAGGCAAAAGCAGACGCGGTCACGTTCGGCGCGCTTGGCTTCATTGAGGCACTAGAACAAGGATTCTCCGCTAACACGATCACACCGCGCGGACGCGTCGTCCGTCTGGACCGTACCGCGTGGACCGATAACCCTCTCGACGCGAACATGGACAACCGCCAGACGCGCCAAGAACGAACCCCCGTCCCCCAAGAAAGGACGCCCGCATGATTCGCCTACTCGCTTCCGAGTTTGTAATCGACGCCGAAGCCGGCGAGAACCCCCGATCCTTGACCGCGATCGCCGTCCCCTATGGCGTCGAGGCTCGAGTGAGCGATGGGACCTCGGTCGTTTTCGAGGAGGGGTCGCTACCGCTTGACGGTCCCGCCCCTAAGTTTATGCTCGACCACGATCCCGAGAAACCATTGGGAATGGTCGTTGCCCGTACCGGTGATAAAACCGCCGTCTACGCGCAAGCCGTATTCGCTAACACGGTCCTAGCGTCGGAGGCTCTCTCCCTCGCAGGTCCGAACAATTACTACGACGCCGTAAGTGTGGGCGTCGAAGTTACGGACTACACGTTCGACGCCGCAGGCGTTATGCGAGTTAAGTCCGCTATCTGGAAGGAACTCTCGCTAGTTCCTTTTCCGGCTTACAAAGCCGCGCGAGTTCTTTCGGTAAGTGCCGAAGAACCCGAGGAAGAACCCACCACCCCAACCCCACAAGAGGAGCCAGAAATGGAAAACCACAACACCCAAGAGGTCGAGGCTTCGGCTCCGACACTTCTCACCCCCGCGCTTACTTTCGGCGCACCTCGTAAAGTCACCCCGTCCGAATACTTGTTCGCGGCGATTAAGGGAGACCGTACTATCCTTGCCGCCGAAAACGGTACCGGCGACGTGGCAGGCATTTTGCCGGACCCATTGGTCGGCGAAGTTTTCGACACGATCAACAATCGACGCCCGTTCGTTTCTGCCGTGGGAACTCTCGCAGCACCGAACGCGGAATCGTGGAACCGTCGCAAGATCACGCAGCATGTTGCAGTCGGTACGCAGGCGGCAGAGTTCGACGACCTCGCTTCGCAGGCTCTTGAGATCTCAAAGATCCCTGTATCGAATAGCCTTCTCGGTGGCTTCATTGACTTGTCCGAACAGGTCATCGACCACTCCGAGCCCGCCATGTTGAACCTCGTTCTCCGTGACATGGTGAACGTATACGCGAAGCAGACCGAGACCGTGTCTTGTGCCGCGCTCGTTACAGGCGTGACGGAAGAACTCGAGATTGCAGACTGGACAGACGGAGACGAAATCCTCGACGGACTCTTCGATTCTGCCGCCCTCATCGACGGCGAGATCGACGAACTGCCTACCCATATCTTCGTTTCGTCCGATCGTTGGGCGACACTTGGCAAGGCCAAGAAAGCAAACGGAGACCGCCTTTTCACACAGGTAGGACCCTCTAACGCTGCCGGCACAATGTCCCCCGCCTCTTTCGAGGTTCAGGGTCTCGGGCTTCGCGTCGTAGTTTCTAACCGCTTCGCCGCTTCGACACTTATCGTCGGTAACCCAATGGGAATCGAACTGTACGAACAGAGCAAGGGAACCGTACGCGTGGATCAGCCTGCTAACGCATCAGTTCGCCTGGCGGTACGCGGGTACTTCGCAAGTCTCGTTATTGCTCCCGAGGCTTTCGTGTCGTTCGTTTCACCGGCTTAATTCACAACAGACAGAGGAGAGGGATTAGATCGTGGCACTACAAAAGCGAGTCACTAACGCAGCATTGACCGCAGGCGTACACGTTCTAACCCTCTCCGACGTTGACGGGCTAGAGGTCGGATATTCGATTCGAGTCGCGGGCGTATCGGCGGATCATTACGACGGTAATCACACCATTGCAGCATTGAACGCCACCGCCAAGACGATCTCATGGACCCAAGGGAACGACACTCTCGCGAGTCAAGCCGTGACCGGTTTAGTCGACGTGAGAGTCTCTTGGGCGGACGATAACGACGTCCTCGGGTACCTCGGGATTGAACCGGCGACACAACTTGACGAGGACTTCCTCGCTGTCTCAATCGAGGCGGGCAACGAATGGTGCTTCGACCGTCGTCGGATCTCTGGCTATGACGACCTACCGAACGCCGTTCCTAGTCCCTCCGTCAAAATGGGGACGGTCCTCATGTGTGCCTCGCTCTACCGCGAACGAGGCTCCGTGGAATCTTTCGCGTCGTTTTCGGAGTTTCCGACCTCGGTCAATATCGGGGGCGGACTTGGACAGATCCAACGACTCCTCGGAGTTAATAAACCGAGGATTGCGTGAGCGTTCTTAACGAAGCCTACGACGCCCTAGTCACTCAACTTCAGGGGCTCGGGTTGCAGGTCACTCACGACCCGCGCAACCTTCGCCCGCCCGCCGTCATCGTGGACCCGCCTTCGATCGCAGACATTAACGGACAGATATTCCGACTAACGTTTCCGGTCGTGTGTGTGGCTCCACCGCCGGCGAACCTCGACGCCGTTCGCGCGGCGTTAGATATGGCAGATCTAATCCTCGAGAACGTGACAACTCTCGACGGAGATCCCCAGATCTACACAATCGGACAGCAGGACCTCCCCGCTTACCGACTCACAGTCCAATTAACTATCAGGAGATAAACCAATGGCAACAATCCTCACAGGACGTCAACTCACCCTCGAGATCGACGCGGATTCATACTCCGCGCAGACCGCCGAAGTGACCCTCGTTCCTTCTAATAACTCGGAGACATATCAGACCCTTACCGGTCCGACAACGATCCAACTCCCTACCACTTGGGAACTTAACGTCCGCGCCTTCCAAGACTGGAACGAAGCGACTTCGTTCTCGGAGGCTCTCGTCGTAGCAGCAACCGCCGGAACCGCGATTCCTTTCGAGTTAGTGGTCGACGGTGGTATGACAATCACAGGAAACGTTATTCCCGTATTCCCGTCCGCCGGTGGCTCTGCCGATAGCGCGTTGGAAATGGACTTGACGTTCCCCGTCGACGGTACCCCTACCTTCACCCCCGCAGCGTAAGGAGAACCCGTGTTCGTGATTCGTGTCGATGACGGAAACGGAACCCGCGAGGTCGAGACCTCGCCTTGGACCGTTCGCCAATGGGAACTCCACCAAAAACTCCGCCTCTCCCAACTCGGGCAACGTGGTTTCGGGATGGATGACTATATGTTCCTAGCGTGGCGTGAACTAACCGACCAAGGCGAGATCTCCGCTACGTTCGATAAGTGGGCTCGTTCTCTTAAGGTATGTGAAATTGTCAACCGGTCAACGGATGACGGAGAGACAGACGAGAACGCGGACCCAAACTCCCCTTCCCCGTCGGAAGTATCGGAAGGCTAGTCGCCGCCGTTGCATACGAGACGGGGATCTCACCCTCGGAACTCTGGAAAGATCAAAAAATGCTCGTCACTCTGGCGCATATAAAAAGCAAGAACGACGAAGCACGACGCAAGGGGCGCGCGTGAGTTTCGAGACCAACCTCGACATATACGGCATACGCGAAGCACTAGCGGAACTCCGCGAAGTCTCGCCAAAAGCACGACGTCAAGCGACGAACCAAGTCAAAGCCGCCGCCTCTAATCTCCTCGCCCCCGCCCGCGCCCAATACCCCGCAAGTGTCAAACTCAAGGGATGGTCGCGCGGAGGTCGCGTTGGATACGACGGAGCCAAGGTCGCCCAAGGCGTACAGGTCCTCGTCGGAGGAAGAACCCCCAAGGGGGCGGATCGTTTTCCGATCGTGACCATTGTCCAAAAGAACGCAGGCGGAGCCCTCTTCTCGCTTGCAGGAATGGAGCAAGGTAAGTTCTCCGTCAAAGGCAAGGACCGACTAGGGCGTCCATACACTCGCGCGCAGTCCGTCGCCTTTATGAACAAACTCAACGCCGAACACGCAAAAGCGCAGCGCGGACTCTGGAAGGCTAGGAAAGAAATCTCCGACCTCGCCGGCGAAGAGATCCTCGTCGCGTTGGACAAGGTCGCCTCAAGTGTGAATCGTAAACTCGTACCGAATACCCCCGAAGTTCAATCCGCTATCCGCGGGTATCGCTTCGATATCACCAAGCCGGACGCCCCGTCCGAGTGGTACTAAGGACTAAGACATGGCTACTGGCATTTTCCTACCGATCGTTTCCCAATTCATAGACAAGGGAACAGCGGCAGCCGCTAAGGAACTGAAGTCGCTACAAACCGTCTCGCAAAAAGCGGGCTTCGCCATTAACAAGGCGGCACTACCCGCAGCCGCAGCCCTCACAGGGTTAGCCGTGGCGGGGTTCTCCGCAGCGAAAGCCGCAGCGGCAGACGCCGAAGCGCAGACGAAACTCGCGGGGCAGATCCGAAGGACTACGGGGTCGACTCAACAGCAGATCGACGCCTCGGAGGATCTCATTTCTTCGCTTTCCATGAGTGCCGCGGTCGCGGACGACGCCCTCCGTCCGGCGTTGTCGAGTCTGGTCACGGGGACCAAGGACCTCGGGACCGCGCAACGTCTCCTAAAGGTTGCGCTCGACGTGTCCGCGGGGGCGGGTCTCGACTTGCAACAGACCTCGGAGGCATTGTCAAAAGGCTTCGCGGGCAACACTCGCGCGCTTGCGTCATTGTCGCCAGAACTTAAAGTCCTCATCCGTGAGGGCGCGACGTTCTCCGAGGTTCTCTCCGTACTGGAGGACAACTACAAAGGCGCGGGAGAAGAGGCAGCCAATACCGCCGCCGGTGGTATGCGTCGATTCGATATTGCAATCGGCGAGGCGCAAGAGTCACTCGGAAAAGCACTTCTCCCAATCCTCGAAAGAATCACTCCCGTATTCACGGACCTAGCAAAAGTAGTCGAAAGGAACGGGGGACTACTTGCCGGCGTTGCCGGAGGGGTCGCCGTTTTTGCTGCCGCACTCGTCGCCGCGAAAGCCTCTTTCGTGATCTATAACGGCATAGTCGCAATTACTACCGCGTTTAACACCGGATTAGCGATCTCTTTTACCGCGGTACAAGTGGCGACCGTTGTCGGTATCGGGACAGCAATCGCCGGAGCCGCGACTCTTGCGGTACTTGCCGCCAAATACAAGTCCGCGACCTCTGGCGTTTCAGACTACGCAGACGCGACAAAAAAAGCCGGCGAAGAGACAGGGTTCTTAAAAAATCAAATCGACGCCGCCACAGTCGCAGCCGATAAGAAACGCCAAGCGGACGCCGCCGCAGAAACAGCAGCCGCAGACGCCGAAGCCGCAGCGAAGAAACGCGCCGAGGATCTCAAGCAACGTATTAGGCAACTTAGGGACTCGATTAAAGGCGACTTCGGGGACGCATTGTCCGCAGCGAATACCGTTCTTAAAGAAGCCCAAAAAAGCTTTTCCGACTTCTCGTCCGCCGTGTCCGACTCCATTACGGGGGCGTTCTCTTTTGCAAACGCAAGAGAAGCCGCCAAGGAAACGGGGACGACATTCCTCAAGGCGTTAGAAGATCAAGTCAAAAAGGTACGAGAATACTCCGTCCTAGTTAACCGACTTATCGCGGCGGGACTTAACGAGTCCGCACTTTCTCAAGTTCTCGCAGCCGGACAAGACGCGGGAACCGCGATCGCGACCGAACTCTTAAACGGGGGAGCCGCCGCTATCACGCAGGCAAACAACCTCTCGACGGAGGTCGCCACCCTCGGAACGAATGTCGGCAACAATGCCGCGGTGCAATTCAGGACGGCGGGCATTACTGCCGCCCAAGGTCTCGTCGCCGGTATCGAGTCCGTTATCTCTAAGTATCAACTCAAACTCAAGTCGAAAAAACTCACCCCGAAGCAACTCGTAAACCTTCAAAAGAACTTCGGCGTGGACGTCGACTTCGTCCTTAGTGGCGGCGTCCCCGCCCTCGCTAATGGCGGCATTGTAAAGGCGTCTAGCGGGGGAACTCTCGCCCTCATTGGTGAAGGCGGGCAAGACGAAGCAGTCATCCCCCTAGACCGTCTCAACGGCTCTAGCGGGGGTTCTACGATCATCATTCAAGGCGCGGTCGACCCGATTAGCACCGCCCGCCAAATCGAGAAGATCCTTTCCGGACAGGTCTCGAGGTTCGGCTACTAATGGACCGCCACGTCATCGGAATATCGTTCTACGCAGACGACCAAGTCGAGATCCAATCCGCGGTCTCCGCGCCGATCTCAATCACAAACGGACGCACCGACACAAGTTCGCTACCTTAGGACCGTTATAGTTACCTCCGTAAGGTTCCTAAAAGAGAACCTCTGGACACTCCTCGACGCCGCCGGCTATCCGCCGAGCGCGTTCTCTTTCGGCTCCCTAATCCAAATATGGATCGACGACGAACTCGACGAACGACGGACCCTCTTTTGGGGAAACGTCACGGACATTAGTTCCGACACCTACGAAATATCGTTCTCGTTAGTCTCAAGTTATGTCTACAAGGCAACAGGATTTTTCCCATACAACTACCTAGGCAGTAGCGAACCCTCCGACAGCGTTACCTATACAGTCCTAGCGAACACGGGAGGAGGAATCCTCACTAACAACGTCTCCTCCGCCTCTCGCGTAAATGTCACAGCCCCCCCGCAAGAAATCCGAAACGGACTTTCCTACCTCGCCGGCATTGTCAACCAAGCCCCGACGCAATACCTCTACGTCGATCCGACGATTGACTCTTGGGTCCTTGACGAGCGACCACTCTTCGACGGGGTCCACCCTCGAATCGTTATTCCTAATGAGTCGGTACTGGCGGACTACTCTCTCGACCGATCAGTCGAGGACGTTTGCAACTCCGTTTCCGTGGTGTGGGACGGCGGCACCTACTCCCGCGACAATCAAACCTCTATCGACAGGGTCGGACTTCGTTTCCAAGAAATAACGACCACTATCGCCACACTTGCCGAGGCGCAAAAGTTCGCCCTCTGGTACCTCGGCGCGAACGCTCCGGACGGGTTCCCACTTGTCACCATTAGAACCTCGGCGGAACTCCTCGGATATACCTCTGTCCAAATGCTCGACTTCCAACCTAATCAGGTAATGGACTTTTACGCCTTTACCGAACAGGGCTTCGACGCATACGGCTATATCGAACAAGTCAGGCACACAATCACGAGGAGTCAATGGGAGGTCGAAGTCATTTTCTCGAATGGTTCCTACGCCGAACTTCCGCAGACATGGGAACAAGTCAACCTCGCGACAACTTGGGACGATGTCACAAACTCACCGCCGGACGTCGTAACGTGGGACGACCTCTTGTATACAAATCTCTAGGAGGAGAACATGGGCACAACGCCAACTATGGGAATCCCGTTTCCCGAGTCGACCGATCCGGTCGCTAACGGGGCGCAAAATATGGAGGACCTCGCGACCACCGTCGACAGTAAAACGGGCTTAATTAAAATCATTCCAACTGGAGCGACTAACGCGACAATTTCGGCGGACGGTGACGTCATTCCTAACAATGCAGTCTCGAGCGTCGTTATCTCTGGAGCCTTTTCCTCGATCTTTGATTCTTACAGAATAGTCATTTCCAATTTAGGCATGAGCAGCACCGGCTACGGGACGAATGTTTTTTGCAAAATGCACGACGGGACAAACCCCGCAAACACAAATTACAACTTCGGAATTCCCCGTGTAGATATGGCGTCCGGTGCCGTTTCCTCTTTGTACGGGGCTTTAGCGACTACTGGCGTCGTCATTGGAACTGGAACCGGAGACAAATTCGCAACGTCTTTTGATGTCTTAAATCCGAACCTTCCCACTCACACAATTTTTAGCGGTCTTACAGTCTCTGCCAATAGCGTCGGCTATTCGGGCGCAGGTTCAGGTATGCACCAAACGTCAACCGCCTACACGGGATTTCAACTTGCCCCTAGCGGGGGAACTTTTACGGGCGGGGCTATTCGCATTTACGGTTACAGGAACTAAAAATGTCCGACGCCGTACTCGTTTCCATTATTGGCGGAGGATTCTCTCTTGCAATCGCTCTCCTCGAGTTAACTCGCCGGCAAAACAACCGCGACCACGGGAGCAACGCCGAAAAACTCGACCGCCTCCTAGACGTGGTGGACCGTATCGAGGACAAGACAGACAAGAACACTCGGAACCATCGTCTCCACCTCAAGAACCACCACTCGAAAACCTCTCCTCGTGCCACTAACCCTAAGAAAGTGACACCCCCACAATGAAAAACACACTCGCCCCAATGCTCGCGGAATACCTCCGCGCCGTCGCCGTCGCAGTCTTGACCCTTGTCGCCTCTGGCAACTTCGACCCGCGCTCTATGGCTATCGGCTCCGCCGCCTCCCTTCTCCCTCTACTCGCTAGAGGAGCAAACCCCAACGACGCCGGCTTCGGCAGATCACAAAAGGACCCCACAGAATGACCTCAAGCAAGCGTCCCTATACAGGGATTAAAGTCAAGCCCGCCAAGGGCAAGCAAGCGGGGCTCGAGTACCTCGTCCGCGCTCTCGTCAAGTATTCAGGCGGCGCACTCTCGAACCTTGGGACCTACCAAATCCGAAACATGAGAGGAAAGTCCTACGTCTCGGTTCACGCCCGCGGAACCGCGGCGGACTTGGGCTTTAACAATCGTGAGAAGGCGGTCTACTGGATGGACCTACTCGTCAAATACGCGGACGAACTCGGGATCGAAGCCGTTTTTGACTACTTCCCCGCCCCTCACGGTCGCGGGTGGAAGTGTGACCGGAACGCGTGGGAAAAGTACACGAAAAAGACTTTCGAGGGTGCTCCCTCTGGACGTTGGTTCCATGTCGAAGTCTCCGTCGCAGCAGGTAAGGACGAGCCCGCCATGAGAGCCGCCTTCCACGCCATGCTTGACGCCGAAAAAGATTCCACCACCGCCGAGGGATAACCCGCTAAGGTAAAACCGCGGGGGCGGGGAGTGTCCTTTGTTCTTCCCCTCCCGCACCTACCCGACATAGGAGCAACTCATGACAAATACCGGACTATTCGACCCCGCGCCTTTTCTCGCAGAATCGGACACGAGCAGGGAACGAGCCCAACGCGAGGACCGTCTCGGTATCACGCAAAAGCGACGCCAGATTGCCCTCACCCTCGTTAACGAAGCGGGGCTCTTGGGCTTAACGTGGAAAGAACTCGCAGACGAGACCGGGCTCCATCATGGGCAAGTCTCCGCCGTTCTCTCGACACTTCACAAGGCGGGACAACTCTTCCAACTCAAGGACCGCCGCGAAGGAAGTCACCCCTACATTCACGCGGACTTCCGAAACCATTTCCTCGACGAAGAGGTAAACGACGAACCCGCCAAGACCCGCGCAAGTCGAGACGCCGAAGCCCTCGAAAGCCTCGTCGACGCGGTCCGCGCGTTCTCTGTCCGTGGACTCGGTATTGGCGAAATCCTTGCAGCCCTCGCAGAATTAGACAAGGTCCGCGGATGAGTGTTCCGGTCCACCTCTACCACCCATACGTCGGAAAGGATAAAGACGGACGACAAATCCTCGTTCAAATCTTTACCGATCCCCAAGGACTGATCGAAGTCGTACAAGTCGCCTACCGTGGCGACTCGTGGGACTCGTGGGGTCCGCCGATCCGAGTCGAGAAGGCTTGAAGCGTGGAAGAGTGGCGGTCGTGTCTATCGCTCTCCTCTCGCTCGCCATTCCGACTCGGGTCGGTGCTTCACCCGTTGGAAGTTGTCCGAAGTGGGAGCCTCTTTTGCGGAAACATTTTCCCGCGAAGGTGGTCCCAGTAATGTCGAGGATCGCTTTCAGGGAGTCGCGTTGTATCGAGAAAGCGGTCTCCGCGGTCCGTGTTACCGGCTACCCCGATTATGGCTTGCTTCAGGTGCAGGGATCGTGGAAATCCGTCACTCTGGCAGTATGCAAACCCAAGGACCGCAACCATAGACGCGCCCTCCTCTCGGCTTCGTGTAATGTCCGAGTCGCCAGATTAACT
>FUWD013429735.1_pt2 | contig 12366 bp, 15 predicted proteins | sample 1063281 | NCBI WGS metagenome assembly FUWD01 (sample SAMEA79048168, study PRJEB19326) | metagenome | biome: marine
AAGCAGCACACGATGCTGGTGATCAGTAAGCAGCACACGATGCTGGTGATCATGCAAAATCAGAAGAGTTATTAAATAAAGCTATGGAGCTTTTAAAAGTTAGTATAAAAAAAACGGTCTGGGGCACCGGCTAACAGAACGCCCCTTCTTCATCGACGTAAAGCTAGACAACTCAACACTAATTAAATGCAAAACGTTCTAGGTGATACGTAGGTCGTAATTCAATAATAATTTCTAGCTTTTAGTACTTCAAATTGGTTATAAAATAAGAATCATAGAACAACCCCACTTATTTTTTTGACAGCTTATCTTTCATAACTAATTTAAGTTTTTTCATTTAATTATTCATTGAATAGTTTCACAAGTTTATCTTTATGATATTTATATAGTCTTATATCTATCGGTTCCCAGTAATCCAGTGAGCTACCTAGCATATAGCAATTTATCGCATTAAAGATTTTTATCGTGTCAATTTAGTAATTCAAAGAGATTTTTATCTAGTTTTTTTTGAAAATTACTGTCATTTCCTGGATTTGCAGCACAGTGTCCATATGGTGAATTAATAGGTCTTAAAGATGCTTTTTTAATAAACTTCTTCTCATATATATTGTCTTCTGTTCTAAAATATAAATCTTGATTGCATGACATTATAATCGTTCGGGCTCTGATTGATTTTAATGCTTTAATATAATTATTTTTATAAAGTGGATTTTTACTAATATCGTTTGATTGCCAAGTTTTTAATTTACACAGTAGATCATTAGCATCCCAATTTTTTGCATGTTCATTTTCCCAATTTTTAAGTAAATTTTCAACATTTTTAAAACCAATTTTTTTATAAAGTTTTTCCCTATAAAAATCCTGTGAAAAAGCCCAGCCAGCATAAACGCGACCAAAAGCTTTCAAACCTTCAATGGGTTGTTTTTTATAATTTCCTTTATTCCAGTTTTTATCTGTTATTAGCGCTGCCTTTACACCTTCTAAAAAAACATGATTATGTATTGACGTTTTTGATGAAGAGCAAAATGGCAGAATTGCTTTTACCATATTAGGATATTGAGCTGCCCATTGATAAGATTGGCACCCCGCCATAGACCAACCTGTTACTAATGCTATTTTTCTTATTTTAAGTTTTTCTGTCACAAGTTTATGCTGACAGTATATATTGTCCCAGAGTGTTATTTCTGGAAATCGAGATCCATGTTGTATTTTAAGACTGTTGCTTGGAGAAGATGATAATCCGTTACCAAACATATTTATTGATATAATAAAATACTTATTTGGATTTATTGCTCTATTTTTTCCAATAAAACCCTCATTGCGAATATGAGTTCCTGTATAAAAAGTGGGTAGGATAATAACATTTGAATTATCTTTATTAAGTTTACCATAAGTTTTGTAAATTAACTTAGCCGACTTTAAAATTTTACCAGACAAAAGCTTAACATCCCCCAAGTTAAACTCTTGATATTTTTTCATTAATAAAGTCTAAGGTATTCTTTTACTTCCCAGTCAGTAACTGCTTGGTGGTATCTTTCCCATTCATCATTTTTATACGCAAGTAATGATTTTTTCATAACAGGACCCAAAACTTCATCAGTTAGTTTATCGTTTTTAAGTGCTTCAATCGCTATTAATAAATTTCTTGGAAGTCTTTTAATTCCAAGTTTTTTAAATTCACTAGCAGACATATTGTATAAATCTTGATCTGTTGGTGCACCGGGGTGTATTTTTTCTTCAATCCCTTTAATGGCTGCTGAAATTGTCATTGATAATGCTAGGTATACATTCATTGTCATGTCTGCTGCTCTATTTTCAATACAATATCTATTTTGAGGTAACCTAAACTGTGCTGATCTATTGTTATGTCCGTAAGTAATATTTGTTGGTGCCCATGTAACTGTCCCACCTTCAAATCCACCAACTCTTGGTACTAATCCATTGTATGAGTTTACAGTTGAGCAAGTAATTGCAGTTAGAGCTTCTGAATGTTTCATTAACCCTCCAACTGCAAATATGCATTCTTTGGAAAATTTATTTCCTCCATCAAAAATATTTTTTCCATTTTTATCAATCATTGAAAAATTAATATGAGCTCCAGATCTCCAATCACCTATTGTTGGTTTCGGCATAAAGGTAATAAACATATTATTTTTTTTAGCTATTTCTTTTAAAAGTATTCGAAGAAAAACCAATCTATCTGCCATCTCTAAAAGGTTGGTATAGTGAAAGTCTAGTTCAAATTGAGAGTAAGCACCTTCTGCAACAACATCATGTATCATCCAACCTAGATCATTTAAAATATCTATCAGTTCTTTTAAAAAATACATTGAATCTAATGTGTGTTCCACATCGTAACCAAAAGCCTGTCGTCTTGGCCTGATACCTTTAGCTGGATCATTATCAATAGCTTTAACAGGCTCACCATTTTCATCATACTTCATTGCAATAAATTCTGGCTCTATGCCAGCCAGTCCTTTATATCCTTCATCCTGAGCTTTTTGCATAGCACGCTTTAAGGCTTGTCGTGGACAAACATTATAAGGTTTATTCTCCCAAAAAAGGTCTGCAAAAATTATTGCTGTGGTTTTATCCCATGGACAAATATAAACTGAATCTAAATCAGGCAACATTACTTGGTCAGAGTCTGCGGGTGTAAGCTCGGGTACAAAAGAAATAGAATGAACAGCAAACTGAGGACCTTTTCCTAAACACAAAGGTTCAAAATCACTCATTGGAACAGGTTTTGATTTTGGAATACCGTGGAGATCAATCCAACTTGATAAAACGTATTTTACACCAGCACTTTTTAGCTTTTTATGAACAGCAGGTATTTTTTTTCTATTACGCTCGACTGCATCTTTAAAGTTTTCATAATAGATTTTTTCATTTTTACTCATATTGATCTCCTTCAATTTTGTTTATTGTGGCATATCCTCAGGATCTATTCCAGGAACAAAAGTAATACCCGCTTGTTGCTTCCAATCATGAGGATAAGCAGCATAAAATATTACACATTTTTCATCACACTCGTAAGCTATATGATTATCTTTTGGAACATAAAGTACATCTCCAGGGTTACAGATAAAAGACTCACCATCACAGGTCAGGCGAAATGTTCCTTCCATGCAATAAATAATTTCATCACAAGTTAAATCCCATGGCACAGAAACTTTATTTAAAAAATTTAATCCCCCACACATAGTGTCACTTACTTTACTAGTCACAAATGGTTTGATGTAGCTCTTCCCTGGCTCTAAAGTATGAAGTCTATTTTCAATATCTTTAAACTTATATAATTGCGGTTTTTTTGACATTTTTATTACCCTTCTATTTTATGCTTTTACTGGTTCATTTAACTCAACTTTATATCCATCTGGATCTTCGCAGAAGGCTATTATTCTAGTCCCATGTTTCATAGGACCTGGTTTGCGGGTAATATTTATCCCTAATTTAGCAAGATCATCACAAGCTTTGTAAACATCAGGTGTTTCAATACATATATGCCCCCATCCATTGCCTTTATCATAATCATCTTTTTGATCCCAATTTTGAGTAAGTTCCAAACAAGGAAATTCGGTCTCAAGGCCATAACCAATAAAAGCATTAGTAAATTTACCTTCTGGATAATCTGTTTTTCTTAAAACTTTCATGCCTAAAGTTTTGCAGTAAAAGTTAAAAGATGCCTCTAAATCTTTAACCCTTATCATTGTGTGGGCAAGTCTATATCCGTCTAAATTAATTTCTTCAGACATTTCTTTTCCTTTTTGTTATTTTTTGTGATTTCATTGCTGAATCTACTATGAGTTTTTGAAATGCTTGTACTCCCTTTTCCCAAACAGGAGATAAAAGCCCACCTTCTTCTGAAGCTGGAGAAGATCTACCTTCTTGCAGTCTTTCACACATTTCATGATCTTCCTTATGGACACTCCACCATATATTTTTTACCATATCAACTTCTTCTTTTCCTAAATCTTTACCATCAGTAGTATAAATTATTCTTTTTTGAGAAGTTATACCTGGAGCTATTGGTACATTTAGATAAACTCCAACTTGATTAGGAAAATAAGTTCCTATTATAAAATTTGGAAAAAGTGATAGGTACTGCGAAGTAACAGACAAAGCTTTACTATTTTTGACATCTTCTTCTTTAACATCAACACCACTCCCATAACAGATACCATCAACGAATGTATAATGATCTTTTAGCGGTTGATTGGTTGTTGATTTATGAACAAATTGTACATGATAGGGTTCTATAAAATTTTCAATAAGAAACTTCCAATTAGTTTTTATTTTTCCAAAATCCAAGGTTGCGCCATATTTTAATTTTGTTAGATCAATATCATTAAATTTTTTAATAAGCGGTTTAGCATATTCCTCAAATTTTTTTGCCTTACCATTAAAATTAATAAAAATCCAATCATGCCAAATATGAATTTTAATTTTTTTTAATCCATGATCTGAAAAATTAAATCCTTTAGGCTGATGTTGATCTATTCCACCTATATGAGGAGCAGCTTTTAATTTACCTTCTAAGTCATAACTCCAAGAATGATATGGGCAGCGGATTATCTTTCCTACGTTTTTTTTTTCATCTACTAACTTTAAACATCGGTGGCTACATACATTGTGAAAAGCATTTATCTTATTATTATCTTTAACAAGAAGTATAGGTTTGTCAGCAATAAATAGAGGTATTACATCACCTGGTTTTTTAAATTCATGAACAAAGCCAACAAACAACCAACCATCAGATAACACCGTGTTACATTCTTTTTTCCAAAAATTTTCATCAGTATATGACTTTGAGGGTAATCCAAATATGGTATTTAGATTTTTTGGTTTTTTAATCTTAACTAAAATTTTTTCTCTTGTCATACAATATATAGTTCAAAAACAAATTATTTATATTGAAAACCGTATTTTAGAATATTAAGATTTACAATAAAATAGTTTTAAACCAAAATAATATGAATAATGAGAATTTTAATAATCAAGATTTTAGAGGTTATAAGCAGGCAGTTATACCTAAAATTGATGAGAGCTTAGCACACACAAATTCGACTACAGCCTGTGGAGAATATCTTCGACGTTATTGGCACCCTGTAGCTTTAACTTCTGAGGTTAGTGAAACTCCTAAATCTATTCGTATTTTAGGTGAAGATTTAGTGATATTTAAAACCACCAAAGGCAATATAGGCTTAGTTCATAAAGCCTGTCCCCACAGAAGAGCTTCAATGGTTTATGGAAAAACTGAAGAAAGAGGTATTAGGTGCTGTTATCATGGTTGGTTGTTTTCTCCTGATGGTAAGATTCTTGAAACACCTGGTGAAGATACCAATTCAATATCAGCAAAAAAATTAAGAGAAACATTTAAACTTGGAGCATATCCTATAATTGAATTTAATGGTTTGGTATTTTCTTATTTAGGACCAATGGATAAAATACCAGAATTTCCACATTATGATTCATTTGTAATACCAGGCAATACATCTAGCCCTTATCGTATAGATTATAACTGTAATTGGATTCAAGTGCTTGATGCAATTATGGATCCTCTGCACACTTCATTTTTACATGGACAAAGTTCGGGAGTTCAATTTTCTGCGGGCTTTGCAGAAGTCGGTGAAATAGATTTTTATGAAAGGGGGATTCAATACCTAGGTTGCAACACTAGACGAATAGAGGATAATGTTTGGATCCGAGTGAATGAATTAATTTTACCAAATTTTACTCAAGCAGGTGCAGCATTTGCAGCAGATGGTACAAAAAGTAGATATTTTGGGAGAAGTTCTTTCACAAGATGGGTAGTACCCATTGATGATCATCATTGTGTAGCTTTAGCATGGGCAAACTTTGGCGATAGAGGAGATCCAATAGAATATAACAATCAAGAAGGTTTTGAAAAAATTGAATCTGGCGAAATTGCAAATAGAACTTTAGAAGAAAAGCAAAAAAGTCCTGGAGATGCAGAGGCAGTAGAAGGGATGGGATCAATTAGCAGTCATAAAGGAGAGCATTTAATGCCAACTGATCGAGGGGTTATGATTTATAGACGAAGAATTAGAAAGTTAATTAAAAGTTTAAAGGAAGGAAAAGAACCACCTCAACCACAAAAAATAAAAGGAGAAGTTGTTAGAACCAATGGTCAGGATACAGTATTAAGAGCGCCAAAAAGAAATAACAATGATACAGAATTTGTTAAATTGATTTGTTCATCAGTAATGAAAATGCAGTTTGATTTAGAGGATATGCCATTAAAAAAACGTGATAACGACATCATAAAAAACCTTCATCAAATGGAAAAGAGTGGAAATTTTGACTCATAATAAAAAGATTAAAATTCATATCAAAAATAACCATGGACGTTCTGGTACTTTTCCATGTGATTTAGAGGGAGAAAAAAATTTCACTATAACTAAAGAGCATCTTGATAAAGCCTTAGAAAATCAACCTAAAATAAAAAAACAAGTAGAGTTTTTTATCGATTGGGATGAGGATAATTTTAATTCATCTATGTCTAGTTCAAAAATTTTACTTACTTATGATTTTCCAACATCAAATCTTGAAAAAATTGCTCCAAATTTAAAATGGATTCATTGTACAGCTGCAGGTGTAGAACATTTATCTCCTTTTAGTTGGGCTTCTAAGGAACTAATAATAACCAATAGTAGTGGTGTTCACGCCAAGAAGGCAGGTGAGTATGGGTTAATGAGCGTATTAATGCTGCAAAATCATATGCCCAGAATTATTACAAACCAAAAAATAAAGAATTTGTATCTTTATTTAGTAATCCAATTGCAGGAAAAAATATTGTTCTTGTTGGCACAGGTTCTTTGGGATCTTCAATGGCCAAACTTGTAGAGCCACTAGGTGCCAATATTATAGGTGTAAATAAAAAAGGAAAACCAGTAGAAGGCTGCTCTAAAGTCATAACAATCGAAAAAATAGACACAGTACTTCCAAAAGCAGATATTTTATATCTTGCTTTACCAGAAACTTCAGAGACAAAAAATTTGATTAATAGAAAAAGGTTAGACTTACTAAAACCAACTTGTGGAATTGTAAATATTGGTCGCCAATCAGTGTTGGATTATGATGCATTATGTGAAAAACTTAATAAAAAAGAGATAGCAGCTGCAATACTTGATGTTTTCACAACAGAACCAATAGATAAGAACTCTAAACTTTGGCATACTCCCAATCTTGTTATTACACCACATGTATCTTCTGATGATAATGGAAATTATGTAAAAATGACTCTTGATTTATTTGTAAAAAATTTAAATCTTTTTATAGAGAATAAAGAATTGGTAAATAAGATAGATAAAAATCTAGGTTATTAATTTTTTAACAGTTAGTTTATCAAACTTTTATTTGGGTTAAATAGAGTACTTTCAATTTTTAGTGCCTTTAAAATTGTATAAGGGAAAAACTCATGCGTTATCTCGGTATCCTTTTTTAACAAAGCTAATTTATTATTTTTTTTATATTCATCTGAAAACCACATGACCCAAGGAATATGAATTTGTTCTTTAGGTGCTATTTTTCTAGGAACTCCATGCAAATAAAGGCCATGTTCGCCTAAAGATTCACCATGATCAGAAGCATAAATCATAAAAGTTTCGTGATCTAATTCTTCTAATCTTTTAATTAATACACTTAAAAAATAATCCGTATAAAGAATTGTATTTTTATAGGTATTTATAAGATCTTTTTTTGAGCATACTTGAGGGTTATTAGATTTACAAGTTGGTTTAAATACTTCAAATGTATCAGGATATCTTTTGTAATATTTTGGTCCATGACTACCGGCTGTATGAAGAATAATTAAGTTTCTTTGATTCCTAGACTCTAAAATCATTTGATCAACATAACTTAAAAGAATTTCATCATAATTTGTTTTGTCTTCGCTTGAAAGCTCTATAGTTTTAACTCTATCACAAACATGTTTGCAGCCTGAATTGTTATCAAGCCAAGAAACATCTGTTTTAGTTGATAGAATTATATCCAAAAGATTAGTTTGGTTTCTAGCTTTTTTGACAGAAAAATTTTCATAATCACCTAGATAAAACATACATGGCAGTGAAATTTTTGTAAGCGTGCCACAAGAATATGCATTACTATAATTGACAATATCCATTTTAGATAAATTTGGGTTTGTGTTATCAGCATAACCATTCAAACTAAAAAAATCTGCTCTAGCCGTTTCACCAAGTACAATAATACCGGTAATTTTCTTATTGGGTTCTAAAATATTAGTTTGATTTTTTAAGGATAAAAATTTTTGCTTAGGTTTAATGCTATCTTTTGCAATATTAAATAAAGACATCATATAATAATGAGGTATAGATTTGTCATTTATTTCCTTGTTCTCACGTATGGTTAAAGAAACGCCCTTATAGTTAAATGCCACTAAACCAATTATAATAACAAACAAAGAGAGTGCTGATGAAATTCTTATAAAATACTCTTTTTTAATTGATGGATAATTAACATTAAATAGCAAAAGTGTTAGTGACGGTAAAACACCAAAAATAAGAATATAAAGCAATAATTTTAAACTAAGTAAGTCAGTTATTTCTGATAAATTTTTCTCAGTAATTGCGTCGACAAAACTTAAAATAATATTTTCATGGACAGATACACCATAAACATTTTTAAAATAAAATAAGAATGAACTGGTGATTAAAAGAAAAGATATTAGTGGTTTTAATAATGGCCTAATACCAAAAATAATTAAAAAAATAAATAGATATAAAAACAAAACTAAGAAAATTAATAAATAAAAAAAGTTTTCAAAAATCTCAGTGTGTTTTCCTGCCTTTAGAAAAAATTGATCTAATTCTAAAAAAATATCGTAATTAAAAACAATAATAATAAATAAGGAATATGCAGTTATTAAAGTTAAGAAGTGAATATTCTTTTTTTCAAAGTTCATTTAGACAGAAATAAAATTAATATTTATATCGGATCTAGATATGCTAATTTTATTAAATTGTCCAAAAAAATCCCCGTCTATTTGTATTGGGATGTCTTTAGATAAACTTTCAATTGAAATATTTTTTGATATTTTACAGACAATACCTTTGGCCCTAGATAGATCCTTATAACGAAGCATAATGTATAAAAGATAAATCAATCTAAATCTGGTAAGATCCTTAACTATAAAAGTTATGAATTTTCTTTCAAAAATATTAGTTTTATTGATTTGATAGTTACCTGCATAATACATGCTATTACAGCACAAAACCCAATTGGAATTAATTTTTTCACCATCTACAAAAACATTAAATCTATCTTTCCTCATAAAGAGAAATTTTTGTAATCCTTTGAATACAAATATTGCTTTACCAAATATCTTTTTTATAGGTGGGGTAATAGATTCTACTACTTGGGCATCCCAGCCAATACCTGCCATTAATAAAAAATATTTATCATTTGCTTTAATTAAATTAACTTCTTTTGTATTATTTGAGATCAATGTTTTTACAATTGAATCAACTTTTTTGTTAATATTGAGTTCAAACTTTAGTATATTTGCCGTTCCAACCGGAACATATCCAATTGAAAAACTTTCAGAAAATTCATAATTATTTTTAATTAATTCATTTATTGCAAAGGACACTGTACCGTCACCTCCAGCTAAAATTAACCTATCGTAATTATTTTTTTTTAAGTTGCTTAATATAATTGATGCCTCTTGTTCATTTTTAGTTTCAAATAAATCTATTAAATATTTTTTTTCAATTTCTTTATAAATTTTACTTATGAACTTGAATTGATTACCACCAGAGGATTTTTTATTATAAATAAAACAAAATTTCATAAAATTGCTAATTAATTATTTTAACCCTCTATTCTCAATATTCAGTTTTATCAAAATTATTCTTTTCTTAAAATCTTTTTCACAACCAAACATACAAGATTTTGAATACAGAGTCGTAGGTGTATTAGTTAGATTTATGAGTTAATTTACTGTAATTCCCGTTCCCGGCTGTTTTTGGTTGTAGCAAAGTTCATGGCACGGGGCTGATGGAATTAACTCAGTAATATTTATAGGGAATAAAACTAATTTTTTTGCAACTCTTCTTTTAAAAAGAGAGCTATTTGTTTCATACCAAACATTCCTGCTTTTTTTTCAGCAACAGAATTATAATTCGTATTAGTATTAACATCATAACTGTAATGAATGCCGCTAGTGTCCGTTATATATTCAATGCCCGCAATTTCTATATCGTTCAAGTTGATGCGTCTGAATCTTTTGAATTATGCCCTGCTGATGCTTGTAATGTTGAAGAACAATTTTGTAATTACTAAGTTACAAAATAAGGGTTATTAAGAAAAGTATTGATGATACTTGAGAACGCTTTAACTGTGAAGTAGGCTAAAGGTAATGAAATTTATAATAATATTTATTTGCATAATAACTACCACTGTTGGTTACACTATAGAAAAACCAGATATCAAAAATTTAATATTAACAAAAAATCTAAAAACTTATGAAAAGGTAATTTTTAAAGACAAAAATCAAAAAGATGTTGATTTACACAATTATAAAGGGAAATTAATAATACTTAATTTTTGGGCTACCTGGTGTCTTCCGTGTAAAGAAGAGATGCCATCATTAGATAACTTACAAAAAAACATTAGTTTAAATAACTTAAAAATCTTTCCAATAAATATTAGTCAAGAAAGTCTGCCAAAAGCAGAATCTTTTTTTAAGGAGTTGAATATTAAAAATTTAGATATTTACTTTGATGCACCCATAACATTAGCAAAAAAATTTTCTTTAGAGGATTCCAACGAGTATTTTATTTAATAAAAAAGGCAAAGAATTTGCAAGAATTATAGGTCCCATCGATTTTAATGATAAGGAATTTATTAATTGGTTGAAGCTTTATAATTAATTCAAGTTATTTTTTTGCAGAAATAAATACTAAATCTCTTAAGGTGACCATACAGAACATTTTTCTTATAATAAATTAATTAGATCAGGTGCTAGTTTTTTAGATTTACCAGAATAGCTAATTGCTTTAATGGCATCTAGATTAGACTTATCGTCACCGACAATTATAAAACCAATCATTCCCATGCTTTTATGTGGAGTACACCAATAAGCATAAATACCTGGAATATCAAATTTAAACTCTACATCTTGATTATATTTAGATTTAAATTTTTCAACACCTTCAGGAACGCCACCTTTAATAAACTCAACATTATGTCCTTTATCTGTAGCTTTCCAAAAAACTTTTTCTCCAACATTTATTTTTACAATTTTTTGAGAGTAAACCATGTTTTCTTTATCTTGTTTATTTAACATTTCTACTGTTGCATCAGCTGCAAAAGAAATGGTGTTTAAAAAAATTATTGAAAACAAAGTTGTAACTAGGGTGGCTATTTTTTTTATCATGCTTAATTTAACTTTCTTCGCATATGGGTTAATAAATTATTATTATACACATAATTAGTAAAAAAAAATAATCAACTTTGTTAAGTGTAACAAGTTGCCACATTAATATTAAGCCAACTTATAATTTAATTTTTATTAAAACACCTTATTAGGTTCAATTTGAAAATAATTTAATTATATTTTTTAGCAGCTACAGTGATGCACTTAGAAAAGTTTTTACCTCTGGTTCCGAGGTAGTATGGAATTATTTCTTATTCCAAAAGAGCCATATAAAAAAACCTACGGCTAATACTAAAAAACCAGCCACAAGCAAATCCCCAAAGCTCCCTGGCTCTTTAACTTGGTTTAACCTGTGCTGAGCATTACTAATACTGCACCAAAATAAACCAAAAATGACTATCCCTATAAACTTTTTCATTTATATAAAATTTACTTTTGATTCATTTTTTTAATTTGATCAAAAGCAGAATTAATAGCCCTCATTTTTTTTTTACTTTCTTCAATCACTTCTATGGGCACTCCTTTATTCATTAATATATCAGGATGGTGCTCTTTTGAAAGTTGAAGGTATTTTTTTCTGATAGTTATAAAATCATCGTTAGAACTACAACCTAATACTATATAAGGATTCAACTTATCAGAACTTTTTCTTGACTCCTTAATCCCTTCAAATTGACTTTCACTTAAACCAAAAATTTTTGCAATATCTCTTATCATTGTGATTTCAGAGTCGGACACATTGCTAATCGAGAATCCAACTTCAAAGTCTGCTTCTGCAATATAAAATAATGTGTTGATGACCTCGACTAGAACCGCAGGATTATTTTTATAAATTTGTCCTATCTGTTGGGCGTAAGGTTCATAGCCAAGTGAGTCTTCTTTGGCTTTGTTAAATATTTCTCCAACCTGATCCATTTCATGTTCAGGAATTTTTAATTTATTCTTTA
>FUWD012830449.1_pt1 | contig 12359 bp, 13 predicted proteins | sample 1063281 | NCBI WGS metagenome assembly FUWD01 (sample SAMEA79048168, study PRJEB19326) | metagenome | biome: marine
TGGTTGTAGATAATGTATATCTAGCATTTGCTAGAGCTAGCCAAGTTTTTCAATAAAAAAATATCCTATAATGCCGATGTACATCATTCAGCTGTAATTAATAATTCAATAATTTCTAGTGGTTGTAGTATTGGTAAAAACGTTGTTATTGGTAATGACTCTATTATTGGTCCAAATGTTGTTATTGGGGAAAATGTAACTATTGGTAACAATGCAAACATTGAACCTAATGTTTGTATATTGCATGAATGTACAATTGGCGATAACGTTGTGATTTCATCTGGTGCAGTTATCGGCTCTGAGGGTTTTGGCAATGCGCGTGATAGCAACAATAAGTGGCATAAAATAAGTCACTTTGGAAGAGTTACTATTGGAGATAATGTAACTATTGGAGCAAATACTACCATAGATAGAGGAACTATAGAAGATACCGAAATACATTCTGGTGTGTGTATCGATAATCTCGTTCATATTGCACACAATGTGATTATTGGAGAAGATACTGCAATAGCTGGATGTACTGGAATTGCAGGTAGCACTACTCTTGGAAAAAGATGCTTAATAGGCGGTGGAGTTGGCATTCTTGGGCACTTAAATATATGCAACGATACAGTTATCAATGCAACAACAACTGTACATAAAAGTATCAATTCTCCAAAAACATATACAGGAATTATGCCAATTATGCCTCATAAAAATTGGCAGAATATCAGTATGTGGTTAACTAAACTTGATAAAATTGTTGGTTATCTAAATATCAAACTGAAACACTTAAAGGAAAAATAAATATGGAAATGAATATTCAAGATGTAAAAAATTATTTACCGCATAGATATCCATTCTTACTAATTGATAAAGTGCTAAATATCGAAGTTGGCAAATCTATTGTAGCTATAAAAAACGTCACATTCAATGAACCTCAATTCACGGGCCACTTCCCTGCCCAGCCGATAATGCCAGGAGTTATGATTGTTGAGGCTCTTGCTCAGGCTACAGGTATTTTAGCTTTTAAGTCTGAAGTAGGAAGGCCTATAGATGGACAAATATATATGCTTGTTGGTATTGATAAGGTTAGATTCAAACGTATGGTAGAGCCTGGTGATCAATTATTGCTTGAAGTTGAAATTTTGACTGTTAAGCGTGGTATTTGGAAGTTCAGTTGTAAAGCAACAGTTGAAGGGGAAACTGTAACCACAGCAGAACTAATGTGTACACAAAAATCTGCCTAATAGAGAATTATTATGCCAATCGATCCAAGAGCAATAGTAGACCCAAGTGCTAAAATACATAAGCAAGCTGAGATATGCGCTTACGCAGTTATTGGTGCCAATGTAGAAATTAATTCTGGAACAGTTGTAGAGTCTCACGCAGTTATACTAGGCCCTACCAAGATTGGCAAAAATAATCACATATATTCGTTCGCTTCAATAGGTGGCGACCCTCAAGATATTACTTATGAGAGCGGTCAAGAGAGCACCCTTACAATAGGCGATGACAACCTTATTCGAGAATTTTGTACAATAAATCGTGGTACAGAGAAAGAAAACTCAATAACCAGAGTTGGATCTAACAATATGATAATGGCATATGTGCATATTGCTCACGATTGTGAGGTTGGCAATCATGTAATTATGTCTAATAACGCATCATTGGCTGGACATGTAAAGGTTCAGGATTGGGCCATATTGGGAGGCTTTACACTAGTAAAGCAGTTTTGCATGGTTGGTATGCATACATATATCGGCATGGGCTGTCATATAAACAAAGATGTTCCTGCATATATGATTGCTACTGGAGTGCAGGCAAGAGTTAGAGGAATCAATGCTGAAGGAATGAGACGTAGAGGCTTTTCGTCTAGTGCTATAGCATCAATTAAGAGAGCATTTAAGGTGGTATATAGAGAGTCTCATGGTCAACTACTCGATATAACACTAACAAAACTTAAAAAATCTGAGGCAGATAGTCCAGAAGTTCTACAGTTTATTAGATGTATACGCCAATCTAAGGCTGGAATTATGCGTGGACCTACAGACGAATAGTAGATCAACAATAATTTATGGATAAATTTTTTTGCGATCCAGTAGTATTGTAGCTGCGATGACTTTCTTGTCACGCATTCTTGGTTTGGTTCGTGATTTTTTTATAGCCAAATATTTTGGAGCTACTGGTTTGACTGACGCTTTCCTTGTGGCTTTTAGAATACCAAATTTTCTAAGACGTCTTTTTGGAGAAGGCGCCTTCTCCCAATCGTTCGTTCCAATATTGGCAGATACCAAAGAAAAACAGTCTGATTTAGAGGTAGAAGATGTAATTAATCATATCGGTACAAAGCTTCTTAAAGTTTTGATAATAATAACTATTGTTGCCATTATTATAGCGCCACTAATTATTTTTCTATTTGCTTGGGGATTTTATTTTTCTAAAGACAATACTCAATTCTACCTAGCAACTGACATGCTAAGAATTACTTTCCCATACCTTTTGTTAATATCATTAACTGCATTCTCTGGAGCAATACTTAATACTTATAATCGTTTTGCAGTTCCAGCGTTCACGCCTGTCTTACTAAATATTTCAATGATTCTTTGTGCAATTTATCTATCAAAATATCTAGATAAGCCTATTATGGCACTTGCTTGGGGGGTATTGATTGGTGGAATTTTGCAGTTGTTATTTCAAATTCCATTCTTAATTAGAATTAAAAAGCTACCAAAATTAGTTAAGGGTAGCCATAAATCTGTCAATACTTTAAAAAAGCGTATGCTTCCAGCTCTTTTTGGGGTTTCAGTCTCTCAAATTAATTTGCTTATTGATACCATGATAGCAACTACACTGGTAAGTGGTAGTGTTTCTTGGTTGTATTACTCTGATCGCTTGTTAGAGCTTCCACTTGCACTTATTGGGATTGCACTGGCTACAGTAGCGCTTACAAAACTAAGCATTCACTATGCTAACAAAGACACCAAACAATTCACTCAAACGATTGACTATGCCTTAAAAATTGGAATTTTACTGGGTATGCCTGCATCTGTTGGTTTGGTTGTTCTGGCTGAACCATTAATCATCACTCTATTTCAATACGACCAATTTGATAGCTATGCTGCAAGCAAATCTGCCTATAGTCTTATGGCTTATGGTTCCGGCCTTACTGCTTTTATTGCAGTAAAAATTTTAGCAACAGTTTGTTTATCGCGTGGCGATACTAAAACTCCTGTTAAGGTTGGAGTTATTGCTATGATAACAAATGTAGCACTAAATATTGTTCTTGCATATTTTTATGGTCATGTCGGTCTAGCAGTAGCTACCTCTATTTCTGCCCTTATAAATGCAGGCTTATTGTATTTATATTTATTCAATAAATCTATATACAGATTTTCAAAGGATTTAGTTAAATTGTTTATTAAAATATTGCTATCAAGCCTTATAATGTTAGCTTTTATTGTGATTTTTTCTGAAAAGTCACAATTTTTTATAAATGCTGACGTTTTACAAAGAGTTTTTTCAATTACAAAAACTATTTTGCTTTCTGCTGGAATTTACTTTGTAAGCTTATATTTATTTGGAGTTAGGGTAAATAAGTTATGAATACTATAAATTGTATCAAATTAAATCAACAACTCGAAGCTCTAGATAGAGCTCCTTACCCAGGTGAACTAGGTAAAAAAATACTCGAAAATGTTTCTAAAAAAGGATGGCAAGCATGGCTAGCTCATCAAACAATGTTGATTAATGAAAATAATTTAAATATGCTTGATGATAATGCGCAAGCATATCTTAAAGATCAAATGGAAAAATACTTTTTTTCTGAAGGTGATATCGATGATATTAAAGGCTATAATCCCGAGTAATCATGGCTAACTTATTCATAATTTCTGCCCCCTCAGGATGTGGAAAAACCTCCCTTGTCAAGAAGTTAATTGATCAAATTGATGATATTTGTGTAGCTATATCTCATACAACAAGAGAGCCTCGTCCTGGTGAAGTGAATGGTGAAAATTATTTTTTTGTCTCTAGCGATGATTTTGAAAGAATAAAAAATAATGATGGTTTTATTGAAAATGCTATTGTTTTTGGTAATCAATACGGAAGCGCAAAAAAGACAGTTGATGGCTTACTAGAGCTTAACAAAGATGTTATTTTAGAGATTGACTGGCAAGGAGCTAGACAGGTCAGGAAACTTTATTCTAATGCCGTATCTATATTCATTCTTCCGCCGTCAATTAAATCTTTAAATGATCGTTTAAATAAACGCAACCAAGACTCCAAATCAACTGTCCAAAAAAGAATGCAAGAGGCAATTGGTGAGATGGAACATTTTAATGAATTTGACTATATAGTTATTAATGACGATTTTGATATAGCATTTAATGATTTATCTAGCATAATTACCTCACAACGCTTGCTACTAGGGCAACAAAGAGATAAGCATCAAAATTTGATAAAAAGTCTAATTTAAGTATAATATTCACTCTAAATATTGAATTTTGACTAAATTAAGACTATGAATAGCGATTACAGCTTTCCTGTTACTCAGAACTCTACAGCTCTAGATGTTCAAAAATACCCTCCAATCTTAAGCCCTGAAGAGGAATATGAGTTAGCAATTAATTTATATGAAAATCATGACCTCTCTGCTGCACGCAAGTTGGTTCTTTCGCACATGCGTTTTGTAGCATTTATTGCTCACGGATATAAAGGTTATGGCCTTGAGCAAGCTGATTTAGTGCAAGAGGGAACAATAGGCCTGATGAAGGCAGTCAAAAGATTTAATCCACACAAAAAAGTTAGGCTTGCATCTTTCGCTGTATATTGGATTCGCGCAGAAATTCATGAATTTATCTTCAAAAATTGGAAAATTGTTAAGGTGGCAACCACTAAAGCACAACGCAAATTGTTCTTTAAACTGAAGCAGGCGAAAGCACATATATATCAATCATTAAATAATGATCAGGCTGACGAAATTGCAAAAGATCTAGGTGTTCGGCGTAAAGATGTCCTTGATATGGAATCAAGACTACAATTTAATGATGTAGCCTTTGACATTTCGGATGATGACGATTCTAGCGCCCCTGAACATTATCTAACTGACAATAACACTAAAACTCCAGAGCAATTGCTTCTAAACGATGACAGCAATAAAAATCAACAACAGCTCCTTTATAAGGCACTTTCTACCTTGGACGCAAGAAGTTTAGATATTTTGCAGTCAAGATACTTGAAAGAAGAAAAAACGACCTTACATACTTTAGCAGACAAGTACGATGTTTCCGCAGAAAGGGTTCGTCAACTTGAAAATAAAGCTATGAAAAAGCTTAAAGAGAGCCTCGAAGCACATACACTTTAAGGTTATTGAATAGCTACTAGATATTACTCTTTATATTTATTGAGATATTTATTAGTTGTATTACTTATTTAATAGGAGAAAAAAATGAACATTCGTCCACTGCACGATCGTGTGATCGTACGTAGAGTAGAAGAAGAAAAAACAACTGCAAGTGGTTTGATTATTCCTGATTCAGCAGCTGAAAAACCTTCAAGAGGTGAGATTGTTGCCACTGGCAATGGTAGAGCAAATGAAAGCGGTAAAATTGTTGCTTTAGATGTTAAGGTTGGCGACCAAGTATTGTTTGGGCAATACGCTGGAACTGAGATTAAAGTTGGCAGCGAAACATTATTAGTTATGCGCGAAGATGACGTCGTTGCAGTTATAGAATAAAGGAGATTAATATGGCAGGTAAAGAAGTAGTATTTGGCTCTGAGGCCAGAAATTTAATGCTAGATGGTGTAAATACACTAGCAAACGCGGTAAAGGTTACATTGGGACCAAAGGGTAGAAATGTGGTATTAGATAAATCATTCGGGGCTCCTAATATTACCAAGGATGGTGTATCTGTTGCTCAGGAAATTACTCTTGAAGGTAGATTTGAAAATATGGGTGCACAGATGGTTAAAGAAGTTGCATCTAAAACAAACGATATTGCGGGTGATGGAACTACCACCGCTACAGTACTAGCACAAGCTCTTGTGGTCGAAGGTGTTAAGTCGGTTGCCGCTGGAATGAACCCTATGGATCTTAAGAGAGGAATTGATAAGGCTACTGAAGAAGTGGTAAATGAATTACAAAAATTATCCCAGCCATGCAAAGACTACAAGGCTATTGCTCAGGTTGGTTCTATCTCTGCTAACTCTGATACAAGTGTTGGTGATATTATTGCTGAAGCAATGGAAAAAGTTGGACAAACAGGAGTTATTACTGTTGAAGAAGGATCGGCCCTTGATAATGAACTTGATATCGTTGAAGGTATGCAGTTTGATCGTGGATATCTTTCTCCATATTTCATTAACAACCAAGACTCTATGACGGCAGATCTTGAAACACCTTATGTATTGCTACATGATGGAAAAATTTCCAATATACGTGATCTTTTACCTGCACTTGAGGCAGTACAAAAATCAGGCAAACCTTTATTGATAGTTGCTGAAGATATTGAGGGTGAAGCGTTAGCAACTTTGGTTGTTAACAATATGCGTGGTATAGTCAAGGTAGCGGCAGTTAAAGCACCAGGATTTGGTGACCGTCGTAAGGCGATATTAGAAGATATAGCTGTTCTAACTGGCGGTGTTGTTATTTCTGAAGAGGTTGGTCTGTCACTTGAAGGCGTAACCGAAGATCAGCTTGGCTCTGCTAAAAGAATAGAGGTTGGCAAAGAGAACACAGTTATTGTTGATGGAGCAGGTAATAAAGATAACATCACTGGTCGTATCTCTCAAATAAATGCACAAATAGAAACAACCACATCTGATTACGACAAAGAAAAACTACAAGAGCGTCTAGCTAAATTAGCTGGTGGTGTAGCTGTAATCAAGGTTGGGGCTGCAACTGAAGTTGAAATGAAAGAGAAAAAGGACCGTGTAGATGATGCTTTACACGCAACAAGAGCTGCTGTTGAAGAGGGTGTTGTTCCTGGTGGCGGTGTAGCACTGGTTCGTGCGATTACTTCTCTTGATTCTTTAAGTGGCGATAACCATGACCAAGATGTAGGTATATCTTTAACTAGACGTGCTCTTGAAGCTCCACTAAGACAAATTGCCTCTAACGGTGGTAGTGAGGCTTCTGTTGTATTAAATAATGTTGCTACTGGCAAGAAAAATTATGGCTTTAATGCAGCAACTGAAGAATATGGTGACATGCTAAAAATGGGAATCCTTGATCCAACTAAAGTTGTACGTGCAGCACTTCAACACGCTGCAAGTATTTCAGGCTTGATGATTACAACTGAAGCAATGATTACAGACATTCCTCAAGACACTCCAGCTGCACCTGACATGGGCGGCATGGGAGGTGGTATGCCTGGGATGATGTAAATACAATCCAAATAAATAAAAAAGCCCCAAATATTGGGGCTTTTTTGTTGGGAGTTTATAGTGAACTATGATAAAATTTTTTTAAGCCATTGAATGACTTAATCAAATAAAAATTAACCTCTATGAATAATTATGATGCCTCATCTATTGAGGTTTTAACAGGCCTTGAACCGGTTCGTAAGAGACCGGGAATGTATACCGATACCGAAAAACCCAATCATTTAGCTCAGGAGGTTGTTGACAATAGTGTTGACGAAGCTATTGCTGGTTTTGCCAACAAAATCATTGTAACTCTTTATAAAGATGGCTCCCTATCAGTTGAAGATAATGGCAGAGGAATGCCAGTAGATAAACACCAAAAAGAAGGCAAACCTGCAGTTGAAGTGATAATGACAAAGCTACACGCTGGAGGTAAATTTTCAAACGAATCATATCAATTTTCTGGAGGTCTTCATGGTGTTGGAATTTCAGTCGTTAATGCACTATCAACTTTTGTCGAAGTATGGATAAAAAGGGGTGGCAATGAGCACTATATTTCGTTTTCAAATGGTGCAGTTAACAAGGAACTAGAAATTATTGGTAATGTTGGTAAGCGCAATACAGGCACTAGTGTTAAATTTATGCCTGACAAACAATTCTTTGATACAGATAAATTTTCAACTACAGAATTACGTCACAACCTCAGATCGAAAGCAGTTTTGTGCCCAGGTCTTGAAGTTTTTTTTGAAAATCAGATTGATGAAACTAATGACAAATGGGTTTACAAAGAAGGATTAAAAGATTACTTATCGGTTGCACTTGATGGTCTTGATAGTATACCAACCGAACCATTTGTTATTGACTATAACTCTAAACAACAGCGACTAAACTGTTCTTTATCTTGGACAGAATTTAACACAAATGTTGTTGCTGAAAGCTACGTCAACCTGATTCCAACTATTGGTGGTGGAACTCACGTTAATGGGCTCAGGTCTGGTTTAACCGATGCCTTGAAAGAATTTTGTGAATTCAGAAATTTAATCCCCAAAAACATAAAGCTAACCCCTGATGATGTATGGCAGAGGATAGCCTACGTGTTATCAATAAAGATTCTAGATCCTCAATTCTCAGGACAGACAAAGGAAAGACTTTCATCAAGAGAGTGTGCTGGTTTTGTTTCTAATGTTGTCAAAGATGCATTTAGCTTGTGGCTTAATCAGCATACAGCTATTGCCGAAAAGATTGCTGAGTTGGCAATTATGAATGCTCAATCTAGACTAAAAACCAATAAAAAAATTGTCAGAAAAAAAATTATTACTGGCCCTGCCCTACCTGGAAAACTATCTGACTGCATAAGTACAGACCTAAATCAAACAGAGGTGTTTTTAGTTGAAGGAGATTCTGCAGGAGGTTCAGCTAAACAGGCTAGGGATAAGGAATACCAAGCTATATTGCCATTGCGAGGAAAAATACTAAACACATGGGAGGTTGATTCATCTCTAGTTTTAGAGAGTAACGAAATTCATGACATTAGTATAGCTATAGGTCTTGAGCCTAATAATCATGATATTTCAGGATTAAGATATGGAAAGATTTGCATACTGGCTGATGCTGATTCGGATGGTGCACACATAGCAACTTTAATCTGCGCATTATTTGTAAAACACTTCCCTAGACTAGTGAAGAGTGGTCATGTATTTGTTGCTATGCCGCCGTTATATCGGATTGATGCTGGTAAACAAGTCTATTATGCACTTGATGACTCTGAGAGAGATTCAATAGTAAATAAAATACAGAATGACAATAAACGAGTTAAAGTCCAGGTGCAGCGCTTCAAAGGGCTAGGTGAAATGAACCCTTCTCAACTTAGAGAAACAACAATGCATCCAGACACAAGAAGGCTAGTGCAGTTAACCCTTGAAAACCCATTACAGGCAGGCCAAGTTATGGACATGCTTTTGTCTAAAAAGAGAGCGCAGGACAGAAAGATATGGTTAGAAAGTAAAGGTAATCTAGCTAATACGTAGGAATTATTAGGTAAAATATCAATGTATATATTTAAAACCACTTGCATAATAGGATTTTAAATATAAAATAGAAGTTTTTTTAATCTACTGAGGAAATAACAAATGAGTATTGAACAAAGAGTAAAGAATGTTGTAGCTGAGCAGTTAGATGTAAGCGGTGATATTGATAATAACGCTTCATTTATTGATGATTTGGGTGCAGATTCTTTAGACACTGTCGAATTAGTAATGTCTCTAGAAGAGGAATTTGATTGTGAAATTTCTGATGACCAAGCCGAAAATATTACTACAGTCCAAGAGGCAATCGACTACGTTACTAATAATTTGTAATTTCTATTTAGTAAAGGCTTATAATTTGGCGCTATATTCAATGAATAGGCGCCTTTTTTTAATTTTTTTTAAAGAGTATTTATGAGCAAAAGAAGAGTTGTAATAACTGGAATGGGTACAGTGTCACCTGTAGGTTTAAATGTTGCAGATTCTTGGGATAACATTTTAAATGGCAAATCAGGAATTGCGACACTGACAAACCTTGAAACAGAAGGGCAAAATGTTAAATTTGGCGGCTCAGTTAAAGATTTTGATATCACCAAATACATAACACCAAAAGATGCAAAAAAGATGGATGTATTTATCCATTACGGTATGGCTGCTGGAATTCAAGCAATTGAAGATAGCGGAATAGATATTACTGAAGAGAATGCAGAAAGAATTGGTGTTGCTATTGGTGCAGGCATTGGCGGATTAGGTAATATTGAAAATACAGCTGACCTTTTTCGCGAAAAGGGAGCTAAACGAATTTCACCTTTCTTTGTGCCCTCTTCTATCATTAATATGATCTCTGGTAACCTTTCTATTAAATACGGCCTCAAAGGCCCAAATTTTGCCATTGTGACTGCATGTACTACTGGTACTCATAATATCGGAGATGCATCAAGATTGATAGAATATGGCGATGCTGATGTTATGATTGCAGGCGGTTCAGAAATGTCTACTACAAACTGTGGACTAGGTGGATTTGCAGCTGCAAGAGCTTTGTCCACTAGAAACGACTCACCCGAAACCGCATCAAGACCGTGGGATATAGACAGGGACGGCTTTGTCTTGGGTGATGGTGCAGGTGTATTAGTACTTGAAGAGTATGAACACGCCAAAGCCAGAGGGGCTAATATTTATGCTGAAGTATCTGGATACGGTATGAGTGGCGATGCTTATCATATGACGTTACCATCTATTGGTGGCGAAGGTGCAGCAAGATGTATGCTAAATGCTATGAAAAATGGCAACGTTAATTCTGATCAGGTTGACTATATAAATGCTCATGGAACCTCAACTCCGGCTGGTGACCAAGCCGAAACTGATGCAGCCAAGATGGCTCTTGGTGATCACGCATACAACATTGTTATGAGCTCTACAAAATCTATGACTGGGCATTTGTTGGGAGCTGCAGGCGGTATTGAGGCAATATATACTGCACTTGCAATAAGAGATCAGGTAGCGCCTCCTACAATCAATATTTTTAATCAGGATCCAAATTGCGACCTCGACTATGCTGCCAATGAAGCTAGGGAAATGAAAATTGATTATGCCATCTCTAATTCTTTTGGTTTTGGTGGAACCAACGGCACAATAGTGCTATCAAAAGTATAAAGTTCCGAATTATTTGTCAGAAATAATCTCTATACTTTCTATTTGACTGTCGTTACTTATAAAGTCTCTAGAAAAATCATATATCTTAATTGCCCCATTCTTTACACTACTTAAAGCCTCATCTTTGTTTATTACTAAAGAGAAGTTTTGTTCATCTGACTCAAACTTAATCGCCCCACCTAATAGCGCAAGTGCTGCGATAATTATTAATATATATTTAATCATTTTTTTCATCATATTCTTAATATCAAGAGATTTTACCAACAATTATGGGTTAATTATTCCATTTGCTATAAGTAGCGGCTCAATGCCAGGCTTTTTCCCTCTAAATTTAATATATTGGTCCATAAAGTCTAGACTCCCCCCTACTTGCAATATATTCTTTAGAAACGAATCTGAGGCAATAGAACTAGTATGGTCTTTGGATTTGACATAATAATAGGCATCAGCTGCAAGAACCTCAGCCCATTTATAGCTAAAATAACCTGCAGCATAACCTCCTCCAAAAATATGTCCAAAGGTATTTAGAAATCTATTCTCATTGATACTAGGAATTAAGGATGTCTGCTTCTGCACATCTCTAAGGATATCGTAAGGGTCATCATTTGACATATGAACTTTCATATCCCAAATAGAAAACTCACACTGGCGCATCATCTGCATAGATGACTGGAAATTTTTTGCATTTATTAATTTATCATAAAGATGTGCAGGTAATTTTTCTCCTGTCTGCCAATGTGAAGACATTAATTCAACTACTTCTTTCTCATAACAAAAAAACTCCATATATTGGCTTGGCAATTCAACTCCGTCCCAAGGGACTCCATTAATTCCTGCTGCGCTAGGATATGAAACCTTAGTTAATAGATGATGTAGTGCATGACCGAACTCATGAAATAATGTGATTATTTCATCAAATTCAAACAATGCAGGCTTATCTTTGCTTGGGGAGTTTAAATTACATACAACAAATGCTACTGGCTTTGTTTCATCAAACAGCCCTTGATAGTCAGACATCCAAGCACCACCCCTTTTATTTTCTCTAGCATATATATCCAAATAAACACGACCAATAATGCCCTCACTATTAACGATATCTAACACTCTAACGTCTTTATGATAGGTATCTTCGTTAAGCTCTTCTATAGTAATTCCGTATAGTTTTTTTATAGTGGAAAAAAGCCCCTCTAGTACATTTTTTTCAGGAAAGTATGGAGTCAAATCTGACCTTTTGTATCCATACTTTTTTTCTTTTAATTTTTCACTATAAAACATTAAATCCCATGGCTTTAATTCTTTTCCAGCAAAATCTTCTAACTCCTTAAGATCTTCTATCGC
>FUWD013022393.1_pt1 | contig 12352 bp, 13 predicted proteins | sample 1063281 | NCBI WGS metagenome assembly FUWD01 (sample SAMEA79048168, study PRJEB19326) | metagenome | biome: marine
TGTTTCCCTCCGACTACATCAACGATACCCGCGAGATCAGGAAGAACCCGAAAGTCACGGCCATCAACAGCGCCATCGAGATCGACATGACCGGCCAGGTCTGCGCCGACTCCATCGGCGTCAGGCACTTTTCGGGCGTCGGCGGCCAGATGGACTTCATCCGCGGCGCGGCCCTCTCGTCCAGAGGCAAGCCGATCATCGCCCTGCCCTCCACCACTGCGAAAGGAGCATCGCGCATCGTTCCGCAGCTCAAACCCGGCGCAGGCGTGGTCACCACCAGGGCCCACGTGCAGTATGTCGTCACCGAATACGGCATCATCAACCTCTTCGGCAAGAACATGCGCCAGAGGGCAGAGGCCCTGGCCAGCATCGCCCACCCCGATTTCCGGGAGGGGATCATCCGCAGCGCGTACGAACTGTACGGCAGGAAGAGCAGCTGCGCCGAGTGACCGCCTGGAGGGTTTTCAAACCCTCCGGTACCTTGTCAGGGAGCGATGGGAGAAAGGGCGGACAGGAATGTCCGCCCTCCTTTTTCATCGAAAAGCCGTACCTTGAAATCAGGACCCCGTGGTACCTCTCCAACCACCCGGCAGGCACTGTCGCCGGGGAAAACAAAGGAGCCGCCATGTTATCGAGCCTTTCCAGACTCACCCCCGGGCAGATCGCCGAGATCCACTCGCTCGAACAGAAGCTGGGCAAGACCCTGCTCTCATTCTCCAGTTACGATGTCGTCGCTGAAAACCTCTCCCCGGACGACCTCGCCATGCTCAAAACGCTCGAAGAAAAACTCGGGACCATGCTCGTGGCCGTCCGAGAGATCAACCGCAAGCCTTGATCGGCAGCATCTGGTAATGCGGGTCAGCAGGAGGGCCTGACGCCGATGATGCTGAGCATCCTGCCGGTTCTGCCGTGGTCGCGGCGGTAGGAATAGAAGAGCTCTCCATCCCTTGAGGAGCAATGGGTGGTGCATTCCACCCGGTCTGCAGGAATGCCGGAGACAAGGAGCTGGTCGCGGTTGGCCGCCGAGAGGTCAAGGAGCCACTTGCCGTCTCCAGCGGGCGAGGGATTGCGGTATCGGCTGTCGAACCTGTCGGCAACCTCATGGCCGACTTCGTAGTTTTCACCGGTGATGCCGGTGCCGACCCATGCAACGCAGTCGGCGGGGTTCGTTCCGAACGCCTCGGCCATGGCTCGCAGTGTTTTTGCGACGATATTGCCGACGGTTCCCTGCCAGCCGGCGTGGATGGCTCCCGATGCGAGGTGTCCGGGGTCGTGGATCAGCACGGGGTAGCAATCGGCGGTGCCGATGGCGAGGTAGATGCCCGGGGTGTCGGTGATGAGGGCGTCATAGCCGCTGACGTGGCCGGGACGGCCGATCCGGCAGACTTCGGTGCCGTGGACCTGGACAGTCCGGATGAGGCTTGCAGCAGGGATGTCGAGGTGCTGGCAGAGCCTGTCGCAGTTCGCCTGTACACAGGCGGGGTCATCGTCGGTGTTCGTTCCGAGGTTGAGCGAGTCGAAAGGCGGCATGCTCACGCCCCCTTTCCGCGTCGTCTGGATGGCGACGAGTCCGGGGAACTGGCGGAAGATTCCTGGTTCGATGATGCGGATGGATTCGGTTGCGGCCATGGCGGATAACGATTGTCGCGTTCGGGTGGCTGGACAGGTAAGGGCGCCTCTGAAAAGGGCACCTCTAAAAAGTGTCGTGAGCGAGTCAAGGGCAAGGCGGACGGAACGCAGAAACCGGAGTGTCCACGACGTACATGAGGATTTCGAGCACCGCCCAACGCAGCAATTGACTCGCGGAACAACTTTATAGCGATGCCCGTAAGATAGGCCAAAAGCAGTGCCGTATCCAAGGGGGGCGTGGCCGTCGGCAGGGCGGTCCTCATCAGTGCCGTCGATTCCGTCTCGCGCAATAATGCATGGATGTGTTATCTTTGGTATCAATTTACCAATGGAGCAGGCTCAATGAGGATACTGGTCATCGGCGGTGCCGGGTACATCGGCAGCCATGTCACGCGCGAATTCCTTGATCGGGGTTATGAGGTCACGGTATTCGACAACCTGTCGACCGGCAGGGAGGAGAACCTGTTCGGGGATGCCGTGTTCGTCCGCGGCGACATCATGGACGCGGCCGGGCTGGCCGGGGTCATGGGGCGCGGGTTCGACGGGTGCGTGCACCTTGCGGCGCTGAAGGCGGCGGGGGTCTCGATGCTGCGCCCCGATGACTATTCCGTGGCGAACATCTGCGGCTCGATCGCGGTGATCAATGAGGCTGTACGGAGCGGGGTCGGCTGCCTGCTCTTCTCCTCCTCTGCAGCGATTTTCGGAACGCCGGAATACCTTCCGATCGACGAGGCGCATCCGAAGGCGCCGGAAAACTATTATGGCTTCACCAAGCTGGAGGTTGAGCGCATCCTGGAGTGGTACGACCGGCTCAAGGGGCTCCGGTTCGCCTCTGTCAGGTATTTCAACGCTGCGGGATTCGATGTCGCCGGCAGGATCAGGGGGCTGGAGCGAAACCCCGAGAACCTGCTGCCGATCGTCATGGAGGCGGCGCTGGGCATCAGGCCGCAGCTTTCGGTGTATGGCGACGACTATCCGACCCGGGACGGCAGTTGCATCAGGGATTACGTTCATGTCAACGATCTTGCGGCAGCCCATGTGGCGGCCTTCGAGCAGGTCGTGCGGAGCGGCAGGAGCCTTTCGGTCAACCTGGGCAGCGAAAACGGGGTTTCGGTACTCGAGATGCTCGAGCATGCCCGACGGATAACGGGCATGCCGATCCCCGCTTCGATTGCCCCCCGCCGTGCCGGCGATCCGGCGTGCCTGGTCGCCTCATCGGCCATGGCCAGGGAGCTGCTTGGCTGGGTGCCGAAGCACAGCAGTCCCGAGGTGCTGATCGAGTCGACGTGGAAGGTTTATGCAGGCGTGTTCGCGGAGCAGGGGCATTTATAAAACGGGAGGGATGCTTGCAGGACGGGGGCAGAACAGCGAAGAGCGGAGGAACGCATGTTAGGCAATGACGGGAAAAAGGATAAATTCATCGACCAGTTCGGCCGGTCGACCCGCGCGCTGTCCGATTACCTGGGAATCGGCCTCCAGATCGCTGCGAGTTTCGCGTTCTTCGTGTTTCTCGGGTACTGGGCCGATACGAAGCTCGGTACCTCGCCGCTGCTGCTGCTGGCGGGGGTGCTTGTCGGTATGGCAGGCATGGCCCTGGTGCTGATGAAGACGGTACGACAGGCCGACCGGGAGCGAAAAGAGCGTCATCAATAGTGTTTTCCGACAATAGCGAAAAGATCTTTCAGTTATGAAGCCCGTATTTGATTTTCTTGTAAAGTTATGTATCTTGTCCGTCATTTTATGGGGGGTTATCTATTGGGGAAACGCGACCTATCCCGTCGACATGCCTTCGGTCTTCGCGGCCTGGGTCATGGTTGCCCTCAATACCCTGGCAGGATATCTGCTCTTTGAATACGCTTTCGACAAGGAATCGAAGATTTTTACGCTGGTGGTCTTCGGCGGCGTCACCCTCAGGCTCCTGGTCCTTATGGCACTGGTGCTTGTCATCAACCTGCTCCATATGGTCAGGTCGATTGATTTTGTGGTTTCGTTCATCTCCTTTTACTGCATTTATCTGGTCGTTGAGGTGCTTGGTTACCAGAAGAAGAATCAACAGAAAAAAAGCTGCAAGAAACAGATCAACGTCATGCGAGTTAAAGCGATTTCCCGAATCCTGGCACTGGTCGTGCCGGTGCTCCTGAGTTTGAACAGCCACGCGTTCGCTGTCTCCACCCGGGATGAGGCCGCGGTCCATGAGGCCGCTGCAGTGACCGCTCCCGCAGTGGCCGTTACGGCCGAAACCCATGCCGTCGAGGGTGACGCCGCAGCAGCCGGCGCCGAGGGTGAGGAAGGGCACGGGGAGAAGCCCGGCGACGTGATCATGCATCACATCCTTGACAACCATGTCTACGCATTCGAGCCTTTCGGCGAGGTCCACCTCCCTGAAATCACCGTCAGGCCTTTCGGTATCGATATTTCCCCGACCAAGCACGTCGTCATGATCTGGCTTTCCTCGGCAGTGCTCCTGCTCGTAGGCCTGGCCGTCGGCTCCACGTACAAGAACATGTCGTCGAGGCAGGCTTCGAAAGGATTTGCAGGCGCCATCGAGGCACTGGTCGATTTCATCAGGACCGACGTTGCCCGGTCGAACATCGGGCACGGTTACGAGAAGTTCGTTCCGTTCCTTGTCACGGTCTTCTTCTTTATCCTGATCTGTAACCTGTTGGGCCTGATTCCTTACGGTGCCACGGCAACGGGCAACATCAACGTCACGCTGACCCTCGCGATCTTCACCTTTGTCATCACCCAGGTCGCAGCCTTCAAGGCGCAGGGCGTTGTCGGGTACGCGAAGCACCTGACCGCAGGGACCCACTGGTCGCTCTGGATCATCATGATCCCGATCGAACTCATCGGTCAGTTTACCAAGCCGTTCGCACTGACCATCCGACTTTTCGCGAACATGACGGCGGGCCACATTATCATCTACAGTCTTATTTTCATCGCCTTCATCCTGAAGAGCTATATCGTGGCGGCAGCCGTTTCGGTTCCGTTTGCGATCTTCATCTACCTGCTCGAGCTGTTTGTCGCGTTCCTGCAGGCGTTTGTCTTTACGATGCTGTCGGCGCTCTTTATCGGCCTTGCCACAGCGCACGAAGGGCATGACGACCACGCAGTGGAGGGCGCGCATCACTGAGGATGCGGCTGAAGAATTGAAAAAGATGTTGTATATTTAAGTTCAAGATTTTCTCAGAACCGCTACAGGTGTAGCATTCGCTTTATACAAAACAATAAACGGAGGCAATTCAAAGATGGAAGGTTTGGGTTATTTGGGTGCTGGCATCGGCGCCGGTCTGGCAGTTATCGGTGCAGGTCTTGGTATCGGCAACATCGCTGCTTCCGCAGCTGAAGGCACGGCTCGTCAGCCTGAGGCAACGTCCGACATCCGTACCACGATGATTATCGCCGCTGCACTTATCGAAGGTGTCGCACTTTTCGGTGAGGTTATCTGTGTGCTTCTCGCTCTGAAGTAATACGGACAGGCAATAGCTAACCCGCCTGCTGCAACGGTGCATTTGCATCATGCCGCAGGCGGATTTTATCAATCTGTTAAAGAACAGCGTTCATGTTAACGTCAGGGATCATCCTGCTCGAAGGTGGGCTTCTCAGCCCGAATCCGGGACTTATCTTCTGGACCGCTATCTCTTTCTTCATCGTGATGCTCATCCTGGCCAAGTTCGCCTGGGGGCCGATCGTCTCGATGCTCGAGGAACGTGAGAAAGGTATCCAGTCGGCGATTGATCGTGCCCATTCCGCCAAGGACGAGGCCGAAACGATCCTGAAAAAGAACCGCGAGTTGCTGGCCAAGGCAGATGCAGAGGCTGATCGCATCATCAGGGAAGGCAAGGAGTACGCCGACAAGGTCAGGACCGAGCTGACTGAAAAAGCACAGGCCGAATCGCAGAAGATGATCGCCTCAGCCAAGGAAGAAATTGAGCAGGAGAAGCGCCGCGCGCTCGACGTGCTCCGCAACGAGGTCGCCGATATGGCGGTCAAGGGCGCTGAAAAGATCATCAGGGCCACGCTTGATGCCGACAGGCAGAAAACCGTGGTTGAAGAGATGATCAGGGAACTGTCCGCATCGCGTAACTGAATAAACTCCGGAACTATGTCAAGTGCAATCGCCAGCCGTCGATATGCTTCGGCCCTCCTTGATGTTGCCGTTGACGGCAAATTCCTGGAGTCGGTTACCGGGGACCTCCAGCTGATTAATGAAGTTCTTGCAAGCAGCCGCGAATTGCAGCTTGCCCTCAAGAGCCCGCTGATCAAGGGTGATATCAAGTCCCGTATTCTCGAAGGCATCTTTGGCGAAAAGGTCTGCGAGAAGACGATGGTTTTCCTGAAGCTGCTGGCCCATAAGAAAAGGGCCAACCTTATCAGTGAGGTTGTCACGGAGTTTAACTCGCTGCTTGACGAACGGAATGGCTGCATCAACGCTGAGGTGAAGAGTGCGGCCAAGCTCAGCGACGAACAGGCCCGCGAGCTGGTCAATGGCCTTGCGACAAGGACCGGCAAGAAGATCCGTGCCAGGATGTCACTCGATGAAGCTCTCATCGGTGGTTTTACCGTCAAGATCGGAGACACGATTCTCGACGGCAGCATCAGCCATCAGCTGGATCTGCTGAGGAAGTCGCTTGTTGCCGAAACAGCATAAGCTCCAGAGAGAAGATTGATAGAAAAGCCTGCTTTGTGCAGGCTTTTTTTTGCCGGTCTCGAACGCTTGTGTTTGTGCCCTGCACGAAAATTTGTATCATACATTTCAGGGCACACTCTAAAAAGTGTCGAGAGCGAGTCAAGGGCAAGGCTGACGGAGCGCAGACGCCGGAGTGTACACGACGTACATGAGGTTTTCGGGCACCGACCAACGCAGCAATTGACTCGCGAAACAAGTTTTTAGAGGTGCCCTTCAGTGTTCCGCGGGGCTTTAGCTCAGTTGGTAGAGCGTCTCGTTCGCAATGAGAAGGTCAGGGGTTCGACTCCCCTAAGCTCCACAAATTCCCGTGATAAAGGCCATGACGGTAATTCCGGACCAGAACGGGACCGTGCTGTCTGCCCCTGCGCCTGACCTGCAGCAGAAGCCATGTAGGAGCCGCTTCCCGACCGGGATTGCTCCAAAGAGCGCATTTCTCCTGCCGGTCTTATCATTCGGGGCTTTCCGGGTACGCTGTTCATGGCTGCGCCACCCAATAACCCTGCATACCGAGCGAATTCATGATCCCATACTATTCCGGAAAAAGAGTCTTCGGACTGGTTCCCGCAGCGCTGGTTATCCTGCTGTTGCTTTCTTCATGCACGACGTCAAGGCCGGCGGTTGTCGATTCGCGAGAGGTTGCGTACAACGCCGCCATGGAGGAGATGAAGAAAAAGGAGTACGACAGGGCGGCGCTCAAGCTCGAGGACCTGATGTTTTCGACAAGGGCGACGCCACTTGAGGACAAGGTCCTGCACGCGCTTGGACAGGCTTATTTCCAGACGAAGCAGTATCTGCTTGCGTCGGAGATCTATGGCAGGCTGTTGCAGCAGACCCCGGATTCACCTTTTGCCCGGGATGCCCAGTACCAGCTTGCGAGATCGTATGAGAAGCTCTCTCCCCGATTTGAGCTCGATCAGGAGTACACGGTCAAGGCGATCAATGAGTTCCGCGTCTATCTTGACCAATATCCGCTGCAGGAGTCGGATCGCATCAACAGCGATGTGGAAACCTATCGTGAGCTGCTTAAACTGAAGCCGGACAATCAGGACTATCGGGCCAGATATGATGCCGCTATGGCTGAACTGGCGTCCCAGTCGCCGGCCAGGTACTGTATGGCAGCGATCCCTGTCCTCAGGGAGAAGCTCGCGCATAACAGGGCATCCATTGCCGACCATTACGCACGCCTCAGGAAGTACCGGGCTGCCGGTGCGTTCTATGATCAGGTGATTGCCGGCTTTGCAGACACCATCTGGTTCGAGCCTGCGTGGATGGGAAAGATCGAGATGGCCGTGAAGCGGGGGAAATGGTTCGAGGCACGCCAGGCGATCGAGCAGTACCAGCAGACCTTCCCCGACAAGAGTGCCAAGGTTGATGCCCTCTACAAGAAGGTCCTCAAGAACTTTACCGCTCCCTGATGGGGGCTGCCCGATGCGATTCGGGGTATTCGGCGCCTCTTTCGACCCGCCCCATTCGGGCCACCTCGCCATGTGCCTGGCGGCCCGTGAGCAGTTGCACCTCGATCGGCTGATCATCTCGGTATCAAGGAATCCTTTCAAAAGCGGCTGGCACGTGACGGATCAGGATCGCTCCTGCATGGCTGAATTGCTTGCAAGGGAGATCGACCCTGTCGGCGGTTTTGCCGAGGTCTCCACCTGGGAGCTCGCACAGCCGGGCCCTTCCTATACCGTCGACCTGCTGCGACGGCTCCATGATCTCCATCCCCGGGCGGAACTGCTGCTGCTGGTCGGCGAGGACAGCTATCGCGATATGCCTGGATGGCGATCGGCAGGGAGTATCCCGGAACTGGCGACGATCGTTGTTTTCGGCCGCAGGTCTGCGGCCATGGATGGTGATGGCTCCCGTAACGCATTGCCGCCCGCCATGCGAATTGACTTCGACACTCCGGTCTCCTCAACAGAGGTCCGCGGGCTGCTGGAGCGGGGAGCTCCGGCAGGGCACCTGCTTCCCCCCTCCATAGCGGCCTACATCAGGGCGAACAGCCTTTACCGGGCTACATAGATTCGGGTGCGGAAATACCCAGCAGGGCAAAGCCGTTGCCGAGCACCTGCCGCACGCACAGCGAAAGCTCGAGTCTTCCATCGCGCGTTTCCTCTCCGGCCTTCAGTATCGGGCACTCCTGGTAGAATTTGTGGTAGAGCTCGGCGATGCCGTGGAGGTACTCCACCATTTTCTGTGGTTCGAGGAACCTGATGCAGGACTGGATCACCTCCGGAAAGTCGAGCAGCGCCGAAGCGAGTTCAATCTCGACCGGCTCTGAAAGCACGGTCAGCCGTTCCCCGGTTGCAGCCCCGGCATTGAAGCCGACTTCCCGCGATGCCATGCGCAGGAGGCTGCAGATCCTGGCATGGGCATACTGGAGGTAGAAGACCGGATTGTCCTTTGACTGCCGTTTTGCAAGGTCAATGTCGAAGTTGAGGTGAGAATCCTTGCTGCGCATGATGAAGAACAGCCTTGTTGCGTCAGCTCCGACTTCGTCAATCAGATCATCGAGCAGGTCGGCATTCCCTTTGCGGGTAGACATCTTGACGGTCTCGCCGCCGACTGTCGTGGTGACGAACTGGTTGATCGCTACACGGATCCGGCCAGTATCATAGCCGAGGATCTTCAGTGCTTCGGCCACGTCTGGATATTCGTCGATATGGTCAGCCCCGAAGACGTTGACGATCAGCGAGAAGCCCCGTTCGAATTTGGTGACATGGTAGGCGATGTCCGGAAGGCGGTAGCTGGGGTCGCCGGTAGATTTGACAAGTACTTTGTCCTTCTCCTGCCCGAGCTTCGTGGTCGTGAACCAGATGGCGTTCTCGTGCCTCGAGATGAACCCTTTCGCGTCCAGGGCCTCGATCACCGCCTGGTTGGGCGAGGTCCCGTTCTCCCGTGCCTGGTAAAGGGTGTGCTCGTTGAAGAATGCGTCGTGGTTGATCGAGAGGCGTGACAGGGTGTGCCTGATGGAGGCGAAGATGATGCCTTCGGCGGTCTCTTTGAAGATGGTGAGCTTGTCTTCCGAAATGAGCGCATCGCCATGTTCAATGAAGAGCGTTTCGGCGATGTCGCGGATATACTCGCCCTGGTAGTGGTTTTCCGGGAATTCAACCGGTTGGCCACAGCGTTCGAGATAGCGGTACCGGACCGATTCTGCAAGGATCTGCATCTGGCGCCCGGCGTCGTTGAAGTAGTACTCCCGGGTGATCTGGTAGCCCTGCGTGGCAAGGAGGTTGGCGATGCAGTCGCCGAGCACGCCGCCACGGCCACGCCCGACGGTCAGCGGGCCGGTCGGGTTGGCGCTCACATATTCCACGACGGCGGTTTTCCCTTCGCCGGCAGCCGTCCGTCCGAACGCGTCGCCGACCCGGAGCACCTCGCGAACCGAACGCATGAAGAAGAGCGGTTCAAGGTGGAAGTTGATGAATCCGGGGCCTGCGACTTCGGTCTTCACGACGGTGCCCTCAGGGAAGGAGAGGTGCCCGATCAGTTCGCCGGCAAGCTCCCGGGGGTTGCGTTTCAGCTCTTTGGCGAGCAGGAAGGCAACGTTGGTCGAATAGTCGCCGAACTTCTTGTCGGTCGGTTTCTCGATCTGGATCTCCCTGTCGGAGGTGATGCCCGCCGAGAGCAGGGCGCCGTTGATGAACGGGATGAAGAAATCTCGCATCGGTCTACTTCAGTGTCGTTGTTGATGCGCTGCGCGGCATGCCGTGCAACTGTTCCGGACGGAGGCCGGAATACCCTCCGATGGTCATGATGACGTTATCGAATGGCGCGAACGCTTCCGGCGGGTTGGTCGTGGTGACCGCCACGCAGCGCATGCCTGCGGCAGCTGCCGCCTCGACGCCCGGCAGGGCGTCCTCGAAGACGATGCACGATTCGGGCCGCGCGCCAAGCAGTTCTGCCGCCCTGAGGAAGGTCTCCGGGTGCGGTTTGCCATGCTTCACCTGATGCGCTCCGACAACAGCCTGGAAACGCGGTGCGATACCGAGCAGGCCGAGTACATAGTCGATGTTCTTCGGCCCGGCACCGGTGCCTATGCCGAGCATGATGCCTGCGTCGGTCGCGCGATCGAGGAACTCGCCGAGTCCGGGCATCGGCCTGATGGCGTCGCGGTTCATTACCCGGTAGAGGATATCCTTGAGTTCCGTGAGCCGTTCGGCATCATCCGTCGAGATTGCCGGATCGAGGAAGTACCGGAGCACATCGAGCCCTTTCATGCCGGCCGTTTCGACGAGGTAGCGTTCCGGGTCGAGCCCCTCGAGGCCGTAGTCGGCGAAGAGGTCCACCCAGGATTGCGCGTGCATCCGCATGTTGTCCGTGAGGACGCCGTCCATGTCGAAGATGAAGGCACAGGCCTCAGGTAAGCCGCTCATCCGCCCACCTCCCCGAGGTGCATCGCCTGGCGTACCTCGGCCATGGTCCGGCGCGCCAGCTCGCGGGCCTTCGCCTCGCCGTCGTGCAGGATCTGCCGCACCAGTTCCGGACGCTCCTCGAAGAATCGCCGCTTTTCAAGCATTGGCGCCAGTTCGCCGGCGATCGCAGCCGAGCACATTTTCTTGCAGTCGACGCAGCCGAGCGAGCCGGAGCGGCATCCTTCTTCGATGGCAGGCAGTGCTTCCGGTCCGGTGAATTTCTGGTGGTAGCTGTAGACCGTGCAGACCTCCGGACGCCCGGGGTCATTGCGGCGTACCTTCATCGTATCGGTCACCGCATTGCGCATTTTTGCCGAAATCTCTTCGGGCGTATCGCTCAGGAGGATCGTATTGCCGAGTGACTTGGACATCTTCGCCTTGCCGTCGAGGCCGAGCAGCCGCGAGAACTTCGTGATTTTCGGTGCCGGTTCCGGGAAGACCTCCCCGATCTCGGGGTGCGGGAAGTGGCTATTGAACTTTCTCGCGATTTCGCGGGTGATCTCGACATGTGGAAGCTGGTCTTCGCCGACCGGGACGAGGTTGCCCTTGTACAGCAGGATGTCTGCGGCCTGAAGCACCGGGTAGCCGAGGTGCCCGTAGCAGAGCGCCTCCATGTTGAGGTCGCGAACCTGTTCCTTCAGCGTCGGGTTCCGTTCGAGGCGGGCCGTGGTAACAAGGTTCGAGAAGATCAGGAACAGTTCAGCATGCTCCTTGACCTGGGACTGACGGAAGACCGGGCTTTTTTCGGGATCGACGCCTGCGGCAAGCCAGTCGGTCAGCATGTCGATCGTGTGCCCGTAGACGCTGCCGGTGTCGAGCGAGGTGGTCAGGGTGTGGTAGTCCGCTATCAGGAAGTGGGTCTCATAGGCCCTTGTGCCGTCCGGCTGGAGGAGGTTTTGCTGCTCGATCCAGTTTTCGAGAGCTCCCGTATAGTGGCCGAGGTGCAGTTTGCCGGTCGGCCGCATTCCGCTGAGAATCCGCTGTATCGCCATGTCGCCGTGTTTGGTGTCCGGCCGAACACCCGGGGGTAACGGCCTGTCAGATGCATGTGCTCGAAGTTATCACAGTTGCCCTAAAGATAAAAGCGCCGTTTTGTTTTTTGTGCCGGGAGCGCTATATTGTTCGACTTGTTTTTAATTGCCCAGTCAATCGAAAACAGCCCAGTTTAGGAGAGTAAGTCCTATACAACATTCTCTTGCCCAACCATGTCAGGTCCGGAAGGAAGCAGCATCCGGCAATGTGAGTGTGTGATATAGTCAGCTTGCTCTCCTTTTTTTGTTTATTCGAAACCATGTATACCAGCAAAGCAAACGACAGGGGAGCCATTATGCAGAAAGATGTGAAGAAGGGCGAGTTTCTGAAGGAGCCGATCAGGCATATCGAAATCAAGAAGCACAACGTCGTTCCGATGGTCGAGCAGATGGCTGACATGGCCTTCCAGGCAAGGAACCTTGCCCGCGCCGCCTCGATTGTCGACCTCATGCAGAAAGACAAGGAGTGCGCCGTCATCCTCACCCTTGCCGGCTCGCTCATCAGCGCAGGCCTCAAGCAGGTCATCATCGACATGCTCGAGCACAACATGGTTGACGTCATCGTTTCCACCGGCGCCAACATCGTC
>FUWD012881679.1_pt1 | contig 12351 bp, 14 predicted proteins | sample 1063281 | NCBI WGS metagenome assembly FUWD01 (sample SAMEA79048168, study PRJEB19326) | metagenome | biome: marine
GTGGTACCTGACGAAGGCCACCGGGTTCGCCCCGGCGGCTGGCGCGGCGGCCTACTGGGACAGCGACCTCGGAGCACGTCGAGGGCACCGACGCTTCGGACAACCGGCGGATCGGCGTCTTCGCCAAGGCCGCGGCCAACGGCGCGCTGGTCTGCTACGTCATCCCGGACGGCGTCTCGTTCGGCGACGGCAACACGGACCTCGAAGCCAAGGCCGACAAGGTCTCGGGCGCCGTGTCGGGCAACTTCGCCGGGCTGAACGCCTCGGGCAACCTGACGGACTCGGGCAGCAAGGCGGCGGACTTCGCAGCGGCCGCACACGCAGCGACGCACATCACGGGCGGTGGAGACACGGTCGCATCCGCCGTCTCCGGCGGGGCTGCCGGTCTGATGACCGGCGCGGACAAGACCCTGCTCGACGCGGTGGTCGCGGACTTCATCTCGGCGCACGCGATCATCTCCGGGGACGGCAACTTCGCACCGGCGGCGTTCGCGTCCATCACGGCCGACTTGCCGGACGCTGCGACCACCCGGGCGATCACGTTCCCGGTTGGCGGCGGAACGTGGCTGCTCGTCGATGTCGATGCGGTCAAGACCGGCGGAGCCGGCGGCTCTGGCGGGGCGCAGACCCTGACGATTCAGAGCGGTGCCAACCCGATCACCGACGCCTACGACTTCCAGGCGGTCGCCGACAACGTGCCGTTCGACTTCCCGAACTCGCTGGACGACGCCTACACGACGTTCACCGATGCCGGCGTGCTCAACATGGTCACGACCAAGACCGTCAACAGCGCCTGCCGCGTGACCTGCATCTTCCAGCGGATCGCGTAGCCCCCGAGGCCACCCGGCGCTAGCAGGCCCCTCCGTCCCTAGCGCCGGGCGGCCACCCTCTCACCCTGGATGACCTCAGATGACCTGGGCCGCCGCACTAGATGCCGCGCTGACAGTCGAGCGGGACACGTTCCCGCAGGCGGTCACGTACACGCCCGAGGGCGGTGCGGCGGCGTCTATCGTCGGGATCTTCGACGAGGCACATGAAGGCACCGAGTTCGACGCGGACGGACTCGCGGTCCTCACGACGCGGCCGGTCCTCTGGGTCAAGCTCGACGACATGGCGCAGGCGCCGCACGTCCGCGATACGGCCGTCATTGGCGCCACAACCTACGAGGTCACGTCGACCCAGGCAGACGGCTCGGGCGGCATGGATCTCTATCTCGTCGAGGTGGGCTGATGGCCTACCCGACACGCGACCCGCTGCTGATTCGGACGGACATGGTTGCGCGGCTGACCGCTGCGCTCCCGACGGTGGGCGTGTTCGATTCGCGGCAGATCGACGTGGACGAGGACGAGATCCCCGCCGTGTCGGTCTACTCGGTGGGCTGCGACGACACGAACAAGTCGCTTCAGGCCCGCGTCTTCGAGCGGGTCGAGACCCTGGGCATCTCGGCTCGGGTGACGGCTACGACCGACGCCGCCCTCGCCGCCGCAGTCGACGCGATGGAGACGGCGATCCTGGCCGCCCTCCTCGGCGACATCGAGTGGAATCTCAAGTGCCCGCGGGTGCAGACGAGCAAGAGCCTCGACATCGCGAGCAACCGGCGCGTCGGCGGCGTGGACGTCAAGATCGACGTCACCTACTCGCCCGAGTACGCGGTGGACCTGACCGGCTACGAGTTCGAGACCTGTGCGGTCACGACCGAGCCAACAGACCCGGATGGCGCCGACGTCTCCGAGCGCGAGATCGCACTGGAGCAGCCATGAGAATCCGACCCTGCAAGGGCCGCAGCGTGGTCAACGAGCGCGCGCCGCATCTACTGATCGCCGAGGCCGGCGAGAACGTCGACGACACCCACTACTACCGCCGCCGCATCGCGCGCGGCGACGCAGAGCTTATCCCGGACCCGAAGCCTGAGAAGGCGCCGAAGGCGGTCAACTGATGGATTTCGCATTGATCCCGGCTGACGCGATCCAGCCGCTCTTCTACGCCGAGGTCGACCCGAGCAAGGCTGGCGGCGCATCGGTCGGTTCGCGGCCGACGCTGATCTTCGGCTCGACCGTGGCGAGCGCAACGGCAACGGCCAACGTGGCGGTGCAGATCACGAGCGGCGCCCAGGCGCATCTGCTTGGCGGGTACGGCTCGCAGTTCGGCCGGGTGTGCAGCGCCTACCTGGCAAACGACCCTTACGCCGAGGTCTACGGCATCCCGGTCGCGGACGGCTCGACGCCGGGCACCAGCACGCTGACGTTCGTTGGCACGACCACGGCGACCGGCACGCTGCACCTCGAGGTCGGCGGGCAGTACCTGCCGATCCCGGTCCCGACCGGAACATCCGCCACCGCGCTCGGCGCGCTCGTCGAGGCGTACCTGGGCGTCAACGAGGCCGCAGCCATCGCCGGTGCGACGCTCGGCCACCCGAGCCTCTACCCCTGCATCGCGGCCAACACGATCGGAGCGGTCCTGTTCACCAGCCGCAACGGCGGGCCGCAGGCCAACACGATCATGCTGCGGGTCAACCCGCTCGGCGCCGCAGCCGGCCAGACGCTCCCGGCTGGCATGGTCATCACGGAGCTGGCATCGGCGGCGCACGTCTTCCTGATCAACGGCGCGACGGCGCCGGTCCTCACGACCGCGATCACCGGCATCATCAACCGCCGGTTCAGCTACGTGGTCAGCCCGTGGGCCGATGCGATCACCCTCGACGCGCTCCAAACCGAGTTCGCCGACACGGGCGCCGGTAGGTGGGGCCCGATCCGCAAGCTCTACGGCAACGTCTTCACGGCCGACAACGCCGTCTACTCGGTGCTCTCGGGCGCGGGCCTGGCCACCGCCAAGAACCAGGACGCGCACTGTTCGGCCTTCGGAATTGAGGCGTGCCCGACCCCGTCCGACGAGCTGGCGGCCATGTACGCCGGTGCCTGCGCGGCGAGCCTCCGCAACGACCGGGCCCGGCCGCTCAACACGCTCCAACTGATCGGCGCTTCCGCCCCGGCGGAGGGCGACCGCTTCATCTACTCGGAGCGCGATGTGCTGCTCAAGAAGGGCATCACGACTCCCATGTACTCGCAGGACGGCAAGGTCCTGATCCAGCGGGCCGTGAGCTGCAAGACGCTCAACGCCTTCGGGTCGGCCGACCTGGCCTTCCGCGACATCACGACGGCCGAGACGCTCGACCAGTGCCTGACCGAGATGGAGTCGCTGATCACGAACAAATACGGCCGGGTCAAGCTCGTGGGCGACGAGGACCAGATCGCGCCGGGAAGCGCGGTCGCTACCCCGAGCATGGTCAAGGCTGACCTCGTGGCGCTCTACCGGACGTGGGCTCGCCGAGCCTGGGTCAAGGACGTCGACACCTTCGCGAACCTGCTCGTGGTCGAGATCGACGCGACCGACTCGACGCGGCTCAACGTGCTCTGGCAGCCGGCCATCGCGGGCGGGCTGCACATCTTCGCGGTCCTCGCGAGCTTCCGTCTGCAATACAGCGCCTCCGAAGTGGCCGGCGCGTAGGGGTTCATCATGGCCGGTGTTGACATTGCTGGAAGCGGATCACTTCGCATCGGTGGGGTGATCTACGAGTGCAGCGAGATCACTGCGACGAAGGGCGGCAAGCAGCGCACCAAGATCGTCGGGATGCGCGGCGTGGCCGGTGACCGTGTGGAGATCATCGCGCCGAGCCTGACCGCAACCATCATCGTCACATCGGGATCGAGCGTGTCGGCGCTGACCGACATCTCCGACGAGACGGCCGAGGTGCAGATGGCCGACGGGCGGAGCTACATGTTCGAGGGCGCGAGCGGTGGGGCGCCTCCGGGGCATTCGGCGTCCGAGGGGACGTGCGACATCTCGCTGGAGGCCATGAGCTGCACCGAAGTTGGGGCGTAGCATGGCAGCGCTAGAGCCAGTGACCATCGAGTTGACGACGCCGGTCCGCGACTTCGGCAAGATGATCGAGCGCGTGACGATCAAGCGCGAGGGCGTCGGGTCCGACCTGCTCGCGATCGATGGGCTCAAGACGTTCGCGGCCGAGCTCGTGATGATCCATCGTCTCTGCGGCGTCTCGCGTGAGGCTGCCGAGGCCATGACGATGAAGGACATCGGCACGATCTCGGATGCTCTCGACCCTTTCGTGGGGCGTGGGATCCGGCCTGGCGCGTCGCCTTCGGAACCCTCGCCCTCCTCGGATGGCAGCGAAGCGAGATCCTAGCGCTGACGGCGCGGGAGTTGACATGGTGGCTTGACGCGATGGCCGCGGCCCGGGCGGCCGCGAAGGGGTAGGACGATGGCGGGCAAAGACTTTAAGGTCGGCGTCGTCATCGTCGGTCGCGACAAGGCGTCAGGCATCATGGGCAAGTCGCTGAGCCGGATCGGCAAGGCGGCTGGGCGTGCTCGCGCGGCTGTCGGCGGCCTGGTCGGCAAGCTCGGCGGGCTCGGCACGATCGCTGGGCTCGCGGGCGTCGGGCTCGCGGCTCGCGGGATCTACAGGCTCGCCGAGGGCGCGGCGCAGTCCGGCGACACGCTCGCCAAGACGTCTCGGATCGTCGGTCTGACAGCACAGGCATACGCCGAGCTGAAGCACGCGAGCGACATCGCCGGTGTCTCGGGCGCCGAGTTCGACACATCGATGAAGAAGTTTTCGCGGACGATCGGCGAGACGAAGGCCGGGACCGGCTCGCTCGTCACGCTGCTCCAGAAGACATCGCCGGCGTTGCTGGAGCAGGTCAAGGCGACCGCAAACAACGAGGAAGCGCTCAACCTCATGTTGACCGCGATGTCGAAGTTCACCGACGAGGGCAAGCGTGCCGCCTTCGCCGCGGCTGTGTTCGGCCGGTCCGGGCAGAAGATGGCGCTGCTGACCGAGAACGGCACCGAGGCCGTGACCGAGGCGCGCAAGGAGTTCTCCAAATACTTCGGCGACGTGGGCGGCGCCGGCCTCAAGAGCGCCGAGAATTTCATCGACGCACAGGCTCGGATGAAGCTCGCGATCGGCGGGGTCAAGTACGCCATCGGCTCGCAGCTCCTGCCGGTGCTCCAACCCCTGATGGATCGGTTCCGCGACTGGATCGTGGTCAACCGCGGCGTTATCGCGCAGAAGGTCGCGGGCTGGGTCGGCGGCATCGGCGAGAAGCTGAGCAGGCTGGGTGAGTGGGCAGACGGCCCGGGCGCCCGGCTGTGGAAGACGCTGTCTGGTGGCGCTGAGATGGTCGGCGGGGCGCTCGATCTGATGACGACAGCCGTGGGCGGGTCTCAGACCGGCATTCTCGCGCTCACCACCGTGGCGCTCATAGCGACCGGCCCGCTCGGTGTCCTGGCCGCGACGGTCCTGTCCGTGGCGACAGCCTACAGCACGCTCAAAACAGCGTATGAGGACTGGCGTGGCACGCGAGCGGGCGGGGAGTATCGCAAGCTCGCGAAGCCGACCGCGGAATACGAGGAGGGGTTTCAGCGGATCAAGCGCGAGTTTGGGATCGACTCTGCCGAGGCCATGAGCCTGATCAAGCAGGGGCCAGAAGGCATCGCGTCGAAGCGCGAGCAAAGGAAGGCCGTACTGCATGAGATGCTGTCCTCGCTGGGCGGCCAGGGCAGCGTCGAGGTCAACGTCTCGTTCGCTGGTGCGCCTCCGGGCATGAGCGTTGATCGGCCTGTGACCAAGGGGCCGGTCACGGCGACCGTCAACACCGGCCGCCGGACCCTCGCCACCGCCGGGGCGCGCTGATGCTGCCGGACGACGTCAGGCCCGCATCATTCCGCGGCGTCAAGTTCGAGGCCCGCGAGGTGTCCCGCTCGGGCGGCAAGCGTTTGGTCGTCTCGAAGCTCCCGCAGCGGGCGCAGCCGTTCATCGACGAGCTGGAACGCGACGTTCGGACGTGGCGCCTGGCCGCCTTCATCGTCGGGACCGCGGACGTGGACGCGGACCGGGAGAAGAAGCGGCTCATCGAGGCGTGCGAGAAGGCCGGGGCCTCGACGCTTTACCACCCGACCGACGGCGCGCTGCTCGTCCAGTGCGAGAGCTACAACGTCAGCGAGTCGTCCGACAGCCTCAACGTGGTCGAGTTCTCGTTGGCCTTCATCGAGGCCGGCGAACCCGCGCAGAGTCAGCCCGACCGGACCAGCCGGATCAAGGCAGCCTCGGCTCGGCTCAAGGCCGCGACCAAGACGGCGCAACGGGTCAGGCGCGCGGTGCTGGAGTACGGCAACAAGACCCGCGCTGTTCTGTCCGGCGACCTCGAAGAGAAGGCCCAGGCCCTCGGCGGCCTGTCGGGGCAATTCACCTCGACGGATACCAGCGAGTTCTCGTCGCTGCTCTCGGGCATGGTCGATACCGCCGACTCGCTGATCCTCGACTCGGACGAGGAGTGCGACGCGTGGGTGGAGGCGTTCGACGCGCTCGACGAGCCGCCGGATCGCCGCACGGTCCTCGGCGCGCTGGTCGCCCTGATCTCTGAGGCGGACACGGCAACCGGCGTGGCGGGCTTGTCCGGCATCAACCTCGCGCTGGCCGAGGAGACGCTAGCGTCCACCGTCGGCACGCACGCCTTCGCGCTCTGCGCTGCGGCGGACCTCGTCGCCGAGGAGACGTTCGTCGCCTACGATGACGCCTCGGCTGCGCTCACGGACATGCTCGACGCGCTCGATCTGGACGAACCCTACCTGGCGGATTCCGACACGCTCGGGGCGCTGCAAGACCTCCGGGCGGAGCTGCTCGCGTCGCTTGTCGAGGCCGGGATCAAGCTTCCAAAGCTGCGGACGCTCGTCGTCTCGGTGGTTACGACCGCGCTGGAGCTCGCCCACGCGCTCTACGGAGACGCGACGAGGGCGGACGAGATCGTCGACCGCAACGGCATCGCAGACCCTCTGGCCGTGTCGGGCTCGCTGCTCGTCCTGACGGAGTGAGCGATGGCCGACCAGAACATCCTGACGCTCAAGACCGGCGGCGAGGAGCATCGCGGGTGGACGTCTGTGACGGTCACGCGCGGCATGGAGCTTGCGGCCTCGTCGTTCTCGCTGGCCCTGGCGCGGACCACGGACGGCGAGACGCTCAACCCGATCGGCGTGCGGGCTGGCGAGTCCTGCGAGGTCTGGATCGGCGACGACAAGGTCTTGACCGGATGGGTCGACGGCGTCGAAGCGCAGGCCACGGGCGATGACTACCAGCTCGCGGCTGATGGCCGGTCGCTGACGTCCGACTTGATCGATTGCTCGGCCGCCCCGGCGCAGTTCAAAAAGCGGACGCTGGCCCAGATCGCTGGCGCGCTGGCGGTGGATTACGACGTCTCGGTGGTCGACGAGGTCAGCCTGACCGAGACGTATCGGCGGTGGCGCCCAGAGCCCGGCGAGCCGGTGTTCGCGGGCCTCGACCGGCTGGCGAAGGGCGCGCAGGTCCTGCTGACGGATGACGCGGACGGCGCGCTGGTCATCACGCGGGCGGGCACGGATCGCGGGCAGGACATCACGGCCGACACGCCGGTCACGCGCCAGCGGTGCCGGGTCGACGTCTCGCAGCGGTTCACCATCTACGAGGTCCGCGGCCAGGCGGCGGGCGACGACCAGAACTACTCGGCGGCTGTGGCTCACGGGTACGGCGAGACGTCCGACGAGTACGACATGACGCGAGTTCGGCGTCTGGAAGTCCGCGCGGAGAGCGGCCAGGGCTATGCGGCGGCGTGCAAGGCGCGGGCAGTCAACGAGGCTGTCACGCGGGCGGGCCGCTCGGTGGTGGTGGAACTGACGGTGCCAGGCTGGCGCATGAGCGACGGCCGGCTGTGGTGGACCAACCGGCTGCACCTCGTCCGGTTGCCGCTGATTCGCGTGGACGGTGACCTGCTGCTTTCGGAGTTGACATTCTCGGCGGATGGTGGTGGGCGCTTCACGCGGATGGTCCTGGTGCCTCCGGGGATGTTCGAGTTCATCGAGCCAACGAAGCGCCCGAGCCGCGGAAAGAAGAAGATCACGAAGGCCGCAGAGCAGTGGTTCACGTCCGAGGAAGAGGCGGCCATCGCTGCCGAGGCGGCGGCGCTATGAGCACGCTCGGGACAACCATCCTGAGGGGCGTGGTCAAGCTCGTTGACGCGGCCATGAAGCTGCAATCGCTCCAGGTCGAGACGCTGGCCGACTGGACGACCGACGACGTGGAGCACTTCGAACCCTACGGCTTCACCGCGCATCCGTTCGGCGAGTCCGAGGCTGTCGTGGTCCACATCGGCGCGGACGCGGATCATCCAGTTGTGCTCTGCGTCGCCGACCGGCGCTACCGGTTGACGTCGCTGGCCGAGGGCGAGGTGGCTCTGTACGACGACCAGGGCCAGGTGGTGCATCTGAAGCGGACGGGGATCGTCATCGATACTACCGGCGACGTGACCATCACGGCCGGGGGCAACGCGACGGTGCAGGCGTCCGGCGATGCCGAGGTGTCGGCCGGCGGAACCGCAACCATCGACGGTGCGGCGATCAAGCTCGGGGCTGCGGCGCTGCTTGGTGCTGCGCGAGACACGGACCCGGTCAAAGTGACCATCCCAGTTGGCGCTGTCGGTGGTGGCTTCCCGGTTGCGCCGCTCGACGTCAACGGCACGATCCAGTCTGGATCGGCCACAGTCACGGCGGCCTAACATGGCAACTGTAGACGTAGGACCGGATCTCGCACTCACCACGCTCAACCTCGGCAGCGCTGCCGCTGGTGTGGGCGGGACGATCAACATTCACGCCTGGTCGGGTGGTGCGCCGTATCAGTATACCGGCGTCGGAAACGAGGCATTTACCCCGCTGGCGAATCAGACGTTCCAGGTTGCGGCCGCCGAGAGGTCGCTGGTCAGCACCTTCTGTAGCGCCGGCACGCGTGGAACCTTCAACGCCGTTGCTGGTCTGGTCCTGCGGCGAATCCGATACGATGCGACGGGAGGGTTTAGCGCAACCGGGCTCGTCAACGGACTCGCCGCGCTCGGTGTCGCTATCGAGGTCGAAGACTGCGACTTCTTCGACACAGCGGGGGCCAAGCTCCGCCAAGGGATGCTCTACTCTGGTCCCGCGTATGTCATGCGCCGCTGCCTGTTCTATGGCCTGCAGGAGGCCGTCTACACGAGCGCTAGTGGTGGTGCAAAGGTTTTCGCCTCCAAGTTCATCAACTGCTCTGTACCTGTCGGGCCGATCCTGTCAGGCCAGACCGCCTCGCATCTTGACGGCTGCTCGGTCATCTACAGCGGCGGGCTGACGAGGCTCGTTAAGGCTGGAACGATCCGTAATTGTGCCGGCGTCAACTTGGCTGCTGGCGGCGGAAACTATGGCTTTGAGTCCATCACGAGCCAGGACTACAACTTCGCCTTCGGGCTGGCGCCGGGCGATGCTTTCGTTGGCGCCGGGATTGGCGGCAACTGCCAGGCAGTGCACCCTGGATGGCCCGCCGTCACTGCTACGATTGGCGCCGATCTATCGTTGCTGCAGGGCGCGGCGGCCATCGGTTCTGGCTTCGGCTTCGGCGATCCCAATGATGATGGTCTAGACTTCGATCTGATTCCTCGTCCCGCCGTCCCCTCCATCGGAGCCTATGAGGGCCTCTGTAGTTTTGATGCGGCATCCGGCTCGGCCGGTCAAACGTCCGTGCTCGGCACCTTCTCCGAGGCCATGGACGCCGGCAACCCGGACCTGACGGACGACACGCTCTACAGCCTGACGGCGCCCTTCGGGACGGTCACGCACACGGTCTCGGCTGTCACGAGCGATGGCGCCACCATCACGGCCACGGTCACGCCGGCCCTCTCGGCGCACCAGCTCTATCGGCTGACGGTGCCAACGACTGTGACCGCCGTGTCGGGGGCCCCGATCGACGCCGGCTCCATCACGGCCGACTTTGTCACGGGCGCCGCGGACCCCGTCGAATCCGGCAACCCGTGGGCCGCGACCGGCGACGGGCAGCAGATCCTCGACCCGCCCTATGAGATGGCGCCGGCCGACGTGACCGATGGGCCGGGCACCCTCACCGACGCGGTCTGGATCTCGATTTTCACCGACCGGAGAGCGGTGGACGGCGACGAGCTGCCCGACACGAGCGGCGACCCGGTCAACCGCGGCGGGTGGTGGGCGGACGCCTACCAGGACGACGGCGACCAGATCGGCTCGCGGCTGTGGCTGCTGTCGAGGTCCTCGCCGACCGACGAGACGCTCCGGCGGATCGAGGAGTACGCCGACGAGGCGCTCGCCTGGATGGTCTCGGACGGCCTCGCGGCGAAGATCGAGACCGAGGCAGCGCCGCACGGAATGGACGGGGCGAGTCTCATTGTGAGACTATACCGCCAGGGCGAGGCCCCAACGGTCATCCGCTACGATGGCCTGTGGGACCTCTGGAGGGCGTGACGTGCCCGATTCAGGATTCACGATCCCCAGCCAGCAGACGGTCCTCGACAGGGTCAAGGCCGATCTCAACGCTGCGCTCGGGACGCAGGCCGCGTTCATCCGCCGCTCGCTGGCCTGGGCGATGGCTCACGCTGCGGCCGGCGCGGTCCGTGGGCTCTACCTCTATCAGCGGTGGGCGGCCAACCAGACAATCCCCGACCGCGCGACGGGCGCGGAGCTGCTGCGCTGGATCGCCATCTGGCTCGGGTCGAAGGTCGCGGCCACGAAGGCGACCGGGACGCTTTCGGTCACGGCGGTTGCCGGTTCCGGCCCTCTGACCGCTGGCGACTTGCTCGTGCGCGCGGACGGCGAGGAATACGCCGTGACGGGCGGACCCTACAACTGGGCGGTCGCGGCCACAACCGACGTGACCTGCGAGGCGTCGGTGGCCGGCGCGGATGGAAACTACACCTACGCCGCCGGCCCTCCGGTGACGTCGCTGGTCCTCGTCTCGCCGCCTGCCGGCATCGTGGCCAACTGCCCGCTCAAGACGGGCGTGAGCATCACGGGCGGGGCGGACGAGGAGACGGACGCGGACGCGACCACGCGAATGCTGGAGCGCATCCAGGACCCACCGCAGGGCGGGGCGGCTGCGGACTATGTGGCCTGGGCGCAGGCTGCTGACGCGAGCGTCGACCGTGTGTGGGTGCAGAGCTACCCGACCGTCGCGGCCGGCTCGGTCTCGGTGTACTTCACCATCTTCGGCTCGGGAGCCGCGGTCATTCCAACCGGCACCATGGTTCCGGCGGTCGGCGAGGTCGGAACGGTCTACACCTACGTAGAGGCTCGGCGCCCAGTGACGGCCACGCTCACGGTGGCTGCCCCGTCCGCGCACGCCGTCACGCTCTCGATCGAGTTGCACGTCTTGCCCGGCTACGTGGCCGCTGGTGCCGGAGGGGTGCAGGAAGCTATCCTGGCCTCGCTCGAGGAGATGTTCCGCGATGACGTGACGACGAGCGGCGCGGACTTCGCGGCCGGCGACACGATCGAGTTCTCCCGCCTCACGACCGCCATCGGCTCGGTGCCGGGCGTGGACTACTTCGAGGTCCTACTGGTCGACCTCGTAGCGCCCGCTCCCGTCGAGGACATCGCGCTGGCGGCCAACGAGTACCCAACGATCGTGGCCGGTGGCATCACCTGGAGCTAACCTTGGGCATCTGGACCTCGACCGCGGCCGACCTCGCCAGGGCCCTCAACGGGCTGCTGCCGCGTGGCGTCATCTGGACGGCGGACACGACGAGCCGGCTGCAACAGTACGTCGAGGGCCTGTCGGCGGAGTTGTCCCGTGTGCACGGCCGGGCCGGCGATCTCATGGAAGAGGCCGACCCGCAGACCACGACAGAGCAGCTCGAGGACTGGGAGCGCGTCTGCGGCCTGCCTCGGTGCCCGGAGATCGACCTGTCGACGATGACGACGCAGCAGCGCCGGGATGCGGTGGTCGGGCAGCTCGCGGCGCAGGGCGGCCAGAGCGCCGCCTACTTCGAGGCCCTGGCCGTTTCGCTCGGCACCACGGCGACGGTCACCGACTCGGCGATCGTGTTCCAGTTCATCATCGATACGCCGGTCGCCACGAGGTTCCGGGCCGACAGCCCGTGCAACGCGGCGCTCGTCGAGTTCTCAGACCCCGTCGGCCTGATCTTCGCCTGCCTGATGGCGCGGATGAAGCCGGCGCACACCGTCATCCACTGGACGGGGCCATAGCATGTATCGGATCGACACAGCGAACGCAGCCGTAGCGATGCCCGCGCCTCTCGGCGCAGGCGTGATGGGCTACTTCCAGGATACCGGACCAGTCACCGATCTGTCGGCCGACTGGTTCAACATGATCCAGGAGGAGCTCGTCTACTGCCTGACGATGCGCGGCGGCACGCTCGACAAGGCAGACTACCACCAGCTCTGGGACGAGGTGCTGCTGGCCGAGCAGGCGATCAAGTCGGATGCGGCCGACACGACGGCTGTTACGACCACCGACGT
>FUWD013023219.1_pt1 | contig 12350 bp, 10 predicted proteins | sample 1063281 | NCBI WGS metagenome assembly FUWD01 (sample SAMEA79048168, study PRJEB19326) | metagenome | biome: marine
ATTCCAGTTAATTAATCCTAGCTACATATGGGCTGGCCGCTTCGCGAGCGGCCACATTAGCCAGCACCTGCCTGCGCCCGTCATTATCTAAGCGCATCCACGCAATAATTTCTTCACTACTGCGATAACAACCCTGGCAAATATCTTTATCATCCAAATAACAAATATTGACACAGGGTGAGGGGATCGGTTTATCTTGACTCATGAATTAATCCATTACTAGCTGACTTAAGGCTTTTTCTGTAGCGGGAAACCGGCATCATACACATGATTAAAAAACTCGGCCAGCACAAAAGCCGTCATACCCCAGATAGTGAAATCGCCATACTCAAAAGTGGGCACCTGATAATGCCCTGGCACCATTTCGACGTGACGCATATACGGTTTGTGGGTGAGAAAAAATTCCACTGGCACACTGAACACAACATCCAGCTCATCAAGATTGGCTTGCAAATCAGTTAGCACCTCCGGCTCTATCACCCCTACAATTGGTGTTACCACAAAACCGTGACGAGAGTACACCTGCCCTAGACTACCAACCACACGCACCTGTTCAGGCAACAGGGCTACTTCCTCATGAGCCTCTCGCAGGGCAGTCGCCACCTCATCAATATCCTCGGCATCGCATTTACCACCGGGAAAGGCCACCTGTCCTTGATGAGTTGGCAAGTGCATAGAACGCTGAGTGAGAATGATTTCAGGATGCTCAGCATTCGTAATAGCCAGAAGCACAGCAGCAGGATGCAAACCTTCTACCGACAGGCGGCGGTCTGGCAAACTGGCCAACTTATGACTAAGAAATTCATACATCTGTGTTATTTATCCGACTTATTGATTTAATTACTATATTAAAGGCGATGGTTTATTCTACAATATTGGTGACCATTTATCTTAACAGGTATCACCATGAAGTTTTGCAGCCATTGTCGAGCCGACGTTGTTGTCGCGATTCCAGAAGGTGATAACCGTGAACGTTATATCTGCTCAGCCTGCGAACTCATCTTTTATGAGAACCCCCGCATCATCGCAGGTAGCATTCCAGTATTCGACGATAGAATCCTGATTTGCAAACGTTCCATAGAACCCCGTCTAGGATACTGGACCCTGCCCGCAGGCTTTATGGAAAACGGCGAAACGACGCTCCAAGGTGCCTGGCGCGAAACCTATGAAGAATCTTTAGCCAAGGTGGAAATTGGTGCCTTATTTAGCATTTGCAACGTACCGCGCATCAACCAAGTACATATGTTTTACTTAGCACAAATGACTAATGATCACTTTGGCCCTACTCCTGAAAGCAGCGAAGTAAAACTGGTGAGCGCTGACCAAATTCCTTGGGACGACATTGCCTTTGCCACGGTAAAGCAAACTTTAAAGCGCTTTCTGGCCGATCGAGACGCGAACCAATTCCGGCTGCATCATTTGGAATTCTGAACCAGCATGTCACCATCAGTTATTCACCAAACCCCTTCCCATAATGCTCTAGTGCTAGTTTTGACTGCAAGTGGGTAGCCATTGCGACGGCTATTATCATCAACAAGGCCCCATTCCACTAATGTAGCCATACCAGTATGATTGCGATACATTAAAGTTTAATGTAACGTTCAAAGCACCGGTTATGCACGCAAGACCAACTGAAGTGCCACTTATAGTTACCACATACAGACCTTGGAGTGCGCCCAGGTTGACCAATGCTGCCAACAAGGCAAGGAGACTAGCATGAAGAGCTATCCCCACCTACTATTGATATTGACGCTAAGTCTATTGATATCTGCAACAGCACCAGCTAAATCACTCAATAAATATCGTTTGCTCGGCGATAGCACCCTGCAGCAGTTTCAACAACAGGCACCAGCTGACACCTTGTTTTATACCGATGGGAAATTGGACTGGCGCACTCGCTCAATCAGCATAGAAAACATCACGTCTTTCTCACAATTGCAAATGAGCATCAACGACCTGGAGGCTTTTGCAGCCGAAGTATCCCTGCCGGAAGTAACTTTTTTCACCATTTTGCTCACTGACATGATGAACGCTATGGCATCTGGTAACAAAGCTTTCGCCAATCAGTATGGTTTAACCATGGATATGAGCAGTGCATTATATCTGGACGGTCTGCTGCCAGTGATGCAACTAGCCATTGAGCAACCGCAGCCGATGCTAAAAGCATTTAATAAGGCGGCCCATGACAGTGGTTTACAAGGCAACGAAGCCATGTGGGGAGGCCATAAGGTACACTACTGGATGCTGAACACAGATTCTGAAATAGGCTTTGATATGTGGCTGGTCCTGTCACTACAGGAAACCTTGGCAACCATTGCTCTCATGCCCGTCAACTTGCCGCAGTCTCGCCGTCTAGATGCCCTTGGCCTGCTACCAGAAAGCACCTCTGTGGCGGATACGGGTGCCATGGCCAAGCTGCGTAAACAGCAAGTTTATATGGATTATTCAGCTGGCTTTTTTAGCTTCCTAGAAGCCACTAAAGCACTGACAGACAACCCCTCCAGTAAAACTAACGCTGACATAAGGCAGTTATTTGGTAATACTCCGACCCATGGACTGAGCCCAGCCTGTCGACAGGAATTTTTGGCCTTGGCCACTGGTATGCCTCGTTTGGTTTTTGGTTATAACGACATCACCCAGCAGGGCAGCATCATCCACATGGATGGTCATGCATTATTGGAAATCACTGATCCAAAAATAGCGGCGCAACTAAGCACGCTTAATGGCCACCTGCCTAATTATGTAAAAAAACCTCAAGAGGTACTGCTTTCAGTCGCTCTGGGGTTGAATATGAAGGCCCTGCCAAGCGTTTTTAACTACCTGCGATCACGCCTTCAGCAAACCGACTTTGCCTGCCCCCAACTGGCTGAACTGCAAACAGCAACGACCTCTATCGACCCATCTGCGCTGGCTATGATCACCTCCCTAGGACAAGGCATCAGTGGCATCGGGCTGGCTATTCACGATATTGATATCAATGACTTCATGGCGGGGATATTCACGGTGGATGGACTGATCTCCATCGCGGCCGATGACCCATACCTGCTCGCCAATCTAGCCGGACTGATACCTGAACTGGCAGGCATAGTGATTCCCACTGACGGAACATCAGTGCCCCTATACCTACCAAATCTGCCGCCGGGGCTGCACCCGAAGGTTACAGTCAAGGGCAAGCAACTGATGATTTTTGATGGCGAGAGGGCGGCTGATTCCACCCTATCCATGGGCCGCCAAGCCCTCAACAATGACGGCTTATTCGCCATGTCCGCCGACTACGGGAAAATCGGTGCTATTGCCCAACAATCACTTCAACAAATCGGTAAGCTAACAGAATCTGATGCCAATAGCTGTGTCGAGCTGCACAGCAACCTGATATTACTCAAAGAGCTCGATGCTGAAGTAAGCTTATCAGAAACATTCACTCCGTCAGGCTTGCGCTTTGATTACAGTGCCCAATTGCACTCCAATAATCAACACGCAAACCGTCCATTTACACCCGGAAACTATAAACTTTCGGTGCTGGATGAGGGCTGTGTTTGGACACCGGTTGGCTACGAAAAAATAGCAGCCGATGGTAGCGGTGGCTATAAAATGCTCGATGACGCGGCTCAGTGTGACCTACTTACAGTACAATATAACTGGAAACAATCGGGTACCACCATGCACTTTGAAGAATATAACGTTATGTGGCGCGACAGTTGTGACGCACCAATGCAAACCGATGAGTCCAGTGAATATCATTGCACGCTACTAGAAGTTAACGAAAATAGCTTTGACTGCCTGTTTTATTATGAAGAGGGCGAAAAAGAAATCTATCGCTATCAACGCCAGCCGTAGCCGCGAAACAAAATTGGCTAAGCCGGCCTAAGTTAAAAATGGATTATGTTTGCGCTCTTCACCAATGGTAGACAACGGCCCGTGACCAGGCACAAACTGTACCTCATCATCCAACACTAGCAGGTTATCCTGTATCGATTTGATCAAGGTAGCATGGTCGCCTTGAGGGAAGTCTGTGCGGCCGATGGAGTTCTGGAAAATCACATCGCCAACAAACAATACTCCCAATTGCTGGTGATAAAACACCACATGACCCGGTGTGTGACCAGGGCAATGCATAACACTCAGGGGCTCATTACCTACCTGCACCTGATCACCTTGTTCTAACCAGCGCTTTGGCTCAAACGGGCGCGACTCAGGAAACTGGAACATGCGAGACTGGTCCCCCAGCTGGTCGATCCAAAACTGATCGCCTTTTTGTGGGCCAATAATTGGCACCGCGAAGCTTTCCGCTAAGTCAGCGGCAGCACCGGCATGGTCAATATGTGCATGGGTAATCCATATCTGTGTGAGCTTTACACCATGGTGCTGCAGACGCTGCGTAATGAGTTCCTGATCGCCACCCGGATCAATCAATGCCGCCTCATTGGTGGCATCACACCACACTAGCGAGCAATTTTGCTGAAACGCTGTAACCGGTATAATTTCTACTTTTAGAGCCATGCTAATACCTTACAATTGAGGTCCGATCCATGACCCAACCCCAATAGTTGTTAACCAACCCAAACTCGCGCATTGCGGAACATCCGCATCCACGCACCATCTTCGCCCCACTCTTCTGGAGCCCATGAATTTTGCAAACTGCGGTACACACGCTCTGGGTGTGGCATCATAATAGTAACGCGGCCATTAGCAGCCGTCAGGCCAGTTATACCCGCCACAGAACCGTTCGGGTTCTCAGGGTAGCTTTCCGTAGTTTGGCCATAATTATCAACAAAACGCAGCGCCACTTGGCCAGCGGCTTCGCAAGCTTGACGCTCGCTAGCACTGGCAAATTCAGCATGACCCTCACCATGAGCAATCGCGATAGGCATATGAGAACCGGCCATGCCTTGTAAGAATATAGAATCGCTTTCTTGCACTTGCACTAGCGCTGTACGGCCCTCAAATTGCTCTGATTGATTTCGTACAAAGTGTGGCCAGTGCTCTGCACCAGGTATTAACTGATGTAGATTTGACAACATCTGACAACCATTACATACCCCTAACGCAAAGGTATCTGAGCGGGCAAAAAAGTCACTAAACTGTTGCCGAGCATTGGCGTTGAAGAGGATAGATTTCGCCCAACCTTCTCCTGCACCGAGCACGTCACCGTATGAAAAACCACCACAAGCAACCAAACCCACAAATTCACTTAACTCACGACGGCCTGACAAGATGTCACTCATATGCACGTCGGTACAAGCAAAACCAGCACGATCAAAAGCCGCCGCCATTTCTACCTGACCGTTGACACCTTGCTCACGCAAAATCGCCACCTTGGGCTTCTCGGCCGCTAGGCTAGCACAAATGTTTTCACTCGCATCATAGGTCAAACTGGCGTTCAAGCCTGGGTCGCTGGTATCCAGAAGACGATCAAATTCCTGCTGTGCACAAGCGGCATTATCACGCATGGCCTGCAATCGATAGCTGGTTTGAGCCCAAGTGCGCTGCCATTGTGTGCGTGATTCTACCAGCACCTCTTCACCTTCTAGGGTAAAGCGAATTTGGTCATCGTCATTGAGGCTACCAATAACATGACTTTGTTCAGCCAAGCCTGCTGCACTAAACTGCCGCAGCACTTCTGCCGTATCTACTTGGCGTACCTGCACAACCACGCCGAGCTCTTCGTTAAACAAACAACCCAATAGCTCATCAGCGTCAGCGACCAATGCGCTCATCTCGATATCAATACCTGTATGGCCGGCAAAAGCCATTTCTGCCAGAGTGGTAAATAAACCACCATCAGCACGGTCATGATAGGCTAACAACAAGTTGTCCTCGTTTAGTCCCTGCACAGCGCTGAATAAGCCCTTCAGGTCTTCAGCATCATCAAGGTCTGGGGCCAAGTTGCCAAGTTGCTTGAATACTTGCGCCAAGGCCGAACCACCCAAACGATTTTGGCCATTACCAAGGTCGATACAAATCAAATCTGTAGCACCCTTGTCCGTTCGCAGTTGCGGTGTCAATGATTTGCGCACATCTTCAACAGGTGCAAAACCAGAAATCACTAGAGATACCGGAGATGTGACGCTTTTCGCCTCGTCACCATCTTGCCATACGGTGCGCATGGACATGGAATCCTTGCCCACTGGAATAGAAATACCCAAAGCAGGACAAAGCTCCATACCAACAGCCTTAACCGTGTCATACAACTTGGCATCTTCGCCCACATAACCCGCCGGGGACATCCAATTGGCGGATAAGCGAATATCACCCAAATCAGCAATTTGCGTGCCCGCTAGGTTAGTGATGGTTTCCCCAATGGCCATGCGCCCAGAAGCTGGAGCGTCAATCAACGCCAACGGGGTACGCTCACCCATCGCCATGGCTTCACCTGTATATGTATCCAAAGCCGTGGTAGTTACAGCACAGTTACCCACGGGCACTTGCCATGGACCAACCATTTGCTCACCCGCAACCATACCAGTAATGGAACGGTCGCCAATGGTGATCAAAAAGCTCTTGCTGGCCACGGTTGGCAAACTTAAAACACGCTCTGCGGCTGCAGCCAAATCCACGCCTTGCAATTGCAAGTCTGGCAAAGCGGGGGCATTACGTTGCACGTCACGGTGCATCTTGGGAGGCTTGCCAAATAGCACTGACATGGGCAAATCGACGGGGCTGTTATCAAAGTGGGTATCGCCCAAGGTCAGGTGGTGCTCCTCGGTAGCTTCACCCACAATCGCGTAAGGGCAGCGTTCGCGCTGACACAGTTCTTCAAAATACGCCATATTTTCTGGCGCTACGGCCATCACATAACGTTCTTGAGCTTCGTTACACCAGATTGCTAAAGGTGACATACCTGGCTCGTCATTATTGACGTTGCGTAATTCAAAGTGACCACCGCGGCCACCATCCTTTACTAATTCAGGAAAAGCATTGGACAAGCCGCCAGCGCCCACGTCATGAATGAACGCAATAGGATTGTCATCCCCTGCTTGCCAGCAACGGTCAATCACTTCCTGGCAACGGCGTTCCAGTTCCGGGTTTTCACGCTGCACTGAGGCAAAGTCCAAGTCAGCCGCACTGGTGCCAGAAGCCATCGACGAGGCAGCACCACCACCAAGTCCTATTTGCATAGCAGGGCCACCCAGACAGATCAGCTTGAAACCAACGCCAATGTCGCCTTTCTCAACATCATTAGCGCGAATATTACCTAGGCCACCAGCTAACATGATTGGCTTGTGATAACCCCGTACTTCGGGGCCACCCACACCAGGCACCATGGCTTCAAAGGTACGGAAATAACCGTTCAAAGCTGGACGTCCAAATTCATTATTAAAGGCTGCCCCACCAATAGGGCCCTCTAACATAATATCTAATGCCGAAACGATACGTTCTGGTTTACCATAGGCGTCTTCCCATGGCTGCTCAAAGCCTGGGATTTGCAAGTTAGATACACTATACCCAGTGAGGCCAGCTTTTGGCTTGGAGCCTTTGCCGGTGGCACCTTCGTCACGAATTTCACCACCAGAACCTGTCGCAGCACCGGCATGAGGTGCAATGGCCGTAGGGTGATTATGGGTTTCCACCTTCATGAGGATATGAATATCTTCCTGATGATAGGCATACTCTTGGTCCGTCGCTTTAGGGAAGAAGCGCCCACCCTTATGGCCAGCTATAACGGATGCATTGTCAACATAGGCGGATAGTACGCCCTGACCATTTAACTGGTTGGTGTTCTTGATCATCTGGAACAAAGACTTATCTTGGTCGACGCCATTGATAGTCCAACTCGCATTAAATATCTTGTGCCGGCAGTGTTCGGAGTTGGCTTGGGCAAACATCATAAGTTCCACATCTGTGGGATTACGCTGTAGTTCTTGAAAAGAGACAACAAGGTAATCAATTTCGTCTTCAGCCAAGGCCAAACCGAGGTTTTGGTTCGCCTCTTCTAGCGCCTTACGACCACCACCCAAGATATCAACTAATGATAAGGGAGCGGGTTCTGTCTGTTTAAATAAATCTGCCGCGACATCCAAGTCCACCAGCACCTGCTCAACCATGCGGTCATGCAATAAGGCTGAAGCTTGCTGCAACTGCTCTCCACTGAGATCGCCACAAAGATAATAGGCGATGCCACGTTCTAAACGTTGTACTTTTGCCAGTCCACAGTTATGGGCAATATCACTAGCCTTGCTAGACCAGGGAGAAATAGTACCCATCCTAGGGACCACTAACAACATGGCTCCGCTGCCATCCTTCACCTGTGCAGAGGGCCCATAGTGCAAGATAGACTGCAGCACTTGTTGTTCATCGTCAGTAAGTTCAGCACTTAAATTGGCAAAGTGCATAAACTCACCATAAACATCGCTTACAGCGGGTAGTTGAGCCTGCAATTCGGCCAATAGCTTTTGTTGACGGAATTCAGAAAGAGCAGGGGCGCCACGTAAAGTCAGCATATTGGGCCTCGAAAGAATGGGTTTAATACAGCCGCTAATTAAGCGCCTGCCTTGGTCACTTTGTGTTGCAAGCGACGCTGTTTAAAAAAATCACTCAGCATTTGGCTAGCCTGTTCGGCCAGCACCCCACCTTGTACTTGTACAAGGTGGTTAAAATGGGGGTGTTGCAGCAATTGCAAGTTGCTATCAACCACACCCGCTTTGGGTTCACTTGCCGCGTAAACCAAGCGTTCAATTCGACTATGTACCATGGCCCCAACACACATAGTGCAAGGTTCCAAGGTGACGTACAACTGGCAACCAGGCAAGCGGTAATTTTGCAACCTATGGGACGCATCACGCAACGCCATAATCTCGGCATGAGCACTGGGATCATGTCGGTTAATAGGCTGGTTAAAACCACGCCCTATCACCTCACCATCTTGCACCACTATTGCCCCTACTGGCACCTCACCCATAGCGGCAGCCAAAGTCGCCTGCTCCATGGCCAAGGCCATAAAGTGTTCATCACTGGACTGCACAAGGGGGCTGCTCATCGTTGGTCGTTATACCTATTCCTACTCAATAATATTTTAACTTTAAGCTATTGATATTTATTAATTAATAAAAATATTTTCACTTTTTACATGAAATGTTTTTGGTAGTGGTTTTCCCGTTCAACCTTAAGCATTCCTGCGGTTTCATCAACGAATTTATTCCTGTCATCTCTCGTTTTAAAAACCCAAATACAAACAGTATCTTTGCTATGGTAAATTGCTTTTAACTCATCATCAATTTCACATAAAGAGTTAGGTATATCTACTCGAATACAATACATCTAATATTTTACTCCCACTCAATAGCACGAATCATGTGACATATTGAATTTAAAACATTTTAATTTTATTTTGTAAGTATTCTAAATTAAATTCAAAACTACGCGTCAAAGCCCAACAGGTATCTCGCAATACCAAATACATAAATTAAAAGAAAAATGAGATTAACCCATTTTAATTGGGGTTCGGTTTGCAACCAGGCGCAATATATCCAAATCAGGCAGAATGGAAAAGACAAAAACATGGTCAATGGATACCAGTCAAAAATGATTGCTATTGCACTAAGTAAGCCAAGCAATAACGCAATATTTTTTAACAATTTTTCAGTTTTTAGGGAAATTTCAGAAGGTAGTAAATTCTGAAAAATAGAATTGACCAAACTATCCATTAGCACAGGTTCCTATCGAAAATTAAATAATTTATTCATGATTTTGATAATAGTTTTATTTACTTGCTCACTCCCACTCAATAGTGGCGGGTGGTTTGCTGGATACATCATAAGCCACTCGAGAAATACCCGAAATTTCATTAATAATGCGGCCTGAAACTTTTTCTAGCAACTCATAAGGCAAGTGAGCCCAACGGGCGGTCATAAAGTCGATGGTTTCTACAGCACGCAAACTCACCACATACTCGTAACGACGACCATCACCTACCACACCCACCGACTTCACCGGCAGAAATACTACAAATGCCTGACTGGTTTTGTGGTACCAACCTGAAGCATGCAGTTCTTCCATAAAAATGGCATCGGCTTGGCGTAAAATATTCGCATATTCTTTTTTCACTTCACCAAGGATACGTACACCCAAGCCTGGTCCTGGGAAGGGATGACGATAAACCATGTCGTAAGGTAAACCGAGCTCTAGGCCCAATTTGCGCACTTCATCTTTAAACAGTTCACGTAACGGTTCTACCAACTCCAGTGCCATATCTTCTGGTAAACCGCCCACATTATGATGGGATTTTATGACATGAGCCTTACCCGTTTCCGCTGCTGCAGACTCAATCACATCAGGATAAATGGTACCTTGTGCCAACCATTTTACATTAGGTAGTTTCGACGCTTGTTCATCGAACACATCGATAAAGGTATTGCCAATCACCTTGCGCTTGGCTTCAGGGTCGCTGACTCCCGTAAGCTTACCCAAAAATAGGTCTTCAGCATCGGCACGAATCACCTTAACGCCCATATTTTTAGCGAACATGTCCATAACCTGATCGCCTTCATTTAAGCGTAACAACCCGTTATCAACAAACACACAAACCAATTGATCACCGATCGCCTTATGCAATAAGGCCGCAACGACTGACGAATCAACACCACCAGAGAGACCGAGTAAAACAGTATCGGTACCAACCTGCTCACGCACTCGGTTAATGGCATCTTCAATAATATTAGCGGAAGTCCACAGCGCCTCACAAGCACATATGTCGCGCACAAAACGCTCAAGAATGCGGCCACCTTGCTTAGTATGCGTCACTTCTGGGTGGAATTGTACGCCATAGAGATGTTTGCTTTCATGACTCATGGCCGCCAAAGGGGCACTGTCAGTAGACGCCATACAGGTAAAACCGGCTGGCATTTGAGTCACCTTGTCGCCGTGACTCATCCATACATCCAAGCTTAACTTGCCATCACTATCAACATGATCTTCAATACCATCTAGCAGGGCTCCTGCCGCTTCCACTTGCACTTGGGCATAACCAAACTCACGCAAATCAGAGGATTGTACTTCGCCACCCAACTGAACCGCCATAGTTTGCATGCCATAACATATACCCAGCACGGGTACCGCCAAGTCAAATACAGCTTGGGGCGCGCGAGGGCTGTTGGCCTCATGCACAGATTCTGGGCCACCTGCCAAGATAATACCATTGGGGGCAAATTCACGAATGGCTGCGTCTGCCATATCCCAGGCACGAATTTCGCAATAAACACCGATTTCACGCACACGACGCGCGATTAATTGTGTATATTGGGACCCGAAATCCAAAATAAGTATCCGCTGAGCGTGGATATCCTGAGTCATGTTGTACTCCACAGTAAACTGCACGTTATAAATAGGCAGCTAAATAAACAAAATTGGGGCCTCTATAGCCCCAATAAAACAAATCTTTATTTCACCCGGTAATTGGGCGCTTCTTTGGTAATCGTGACGTCATGAACGTGACTTTCACTCATGCCTGCATTGGTAATACGAGTAAAGCTGGGCTTGGTACTCATCTCATCAATACTGGCACAGCCCGTATAACCCATGCTCGCCCGTAGACCACCCATCATCTGATGCACGATGGCGCCCATTGGGCCTTTACAAGCCACCCGACCTTCAATACCTTCTGGGACCAGTTTTTCAACACCGGCATCGGCGCTTTGAAAATAGCGGTCACTAGAACCTTGTGTTTGCCCCATGGCGCCCAGGGAACCCATACCTCGGTAAGCTTTATAAGCGCGACCTTGATACAGTTCAACTTCGCCTGGCGCTTCATCGGTGCCTGCCAACAAACTACCTGCCATAACCACACTGGCGCCAGCCACAATCGCCTTGGCCAAGTCACCCGAGTAGCGTACGCCACCATCAGCAATGACAGGTATGCCCCGTGGACGCATAGCGGCAGCCACGTTGGCGACGGCAGAAATTTGTGGCACACCCACACCAGCCACAATACGTGTAGTGCAAATAGAACCTGGGCCAATACCTACTTTCACACCATCGGCACCGGCATCAGCCAAAGCTTCTGCCGCCGCAGCGGTAGCAATGTTACCACCCACCACTTTAACCTGTGGATAGGTTTCTTTTACCCAGCGCACACGATCTATAACGCCTTTCGAGTGACCATGAGCGGTATCAACAATGATCAGATCCACACCCACATCAACTAACGCCTTTACGCGCGCTGGTGTATCAGCACCTGTACCAACAGCTGCACCAACCAACAAGCTACCTTTGTCATCTTTGGCAGCGTTAGGGTAAGCCTTGGCGTAATACATATCTTTGACGGTCATCATACCCTGCAACTTGCCTGCCTNATCGACCACTAGCACACGCTCAATACGATGCTTACGCAGTAGATTACGCACCTTATCTTGGCC
>FUWD013187390.1_pt1 | contig 12335 bp, 14 predicted proteins | sample 1063281 | NCBI WGS metagenome assembly FUWD01 (sample SAMEA79048168, study PRJEB19326) | metagenome | biome: marine
GTAAAATATAGAGTTGTAGTAGACATGATAGACTCAAAATCTATTGCTCGTAAGAGTGTGAGGGTTCAAATCCCTCCTTCCGCACCAATTAAAAATAATATTTCACAAAGATAAAAATTAGAATTAATAATAATGCAGTTATTAAAGTTAGAATATTTAAGTATTTGTCTATAAAATTTTTTATACTTTCGCCAAATTTCCAAATTAAAAAACTTATTGTTAAAAATCTGATTGCTCTTGAAATAAAGCTTCCAATTATAAAAATCCAAAAATTAAACTGAACGAAACCACTTCCAATAGTTAATAATTTATAGGGAAAAGGCGTGAATGCATAAAAGAAGACAAACCAAAACTCCATCTCTTTGGAGATAGAATTAGTAAATTCTAAAAAGGAGTCTTGATAACCGTAAAGGCTAATCACTTTAGCGCCAATAGTGTCGTAAAAAAAATAACCTAAATAATAACCTAAAGCGCCGCCTAGCACTGAGCTGACTGTTACTAAAAACCCAATAATCATAGCCCTATGTCTTTTGACCAGCTGTACTGGAATCATTAAAAAGACTATTGGAATTGGAAAAACGCTACTTTCAATAAAACTAATAAAATATAAAACTTTTTCAGACTGTTTCTTTAAGCAAAGTGCTAAAATTTTATTATATAAAGATCTCATTATAAAAAGCTTATATATTTAATTTTATTATTAGCATCTAAAATAACTCATATAGAATAAAATTTTTAAAAAAGTAGAATATTGTCTATGAAAATTTCAAATTTTAAAAATCTAAATGAAATTTCTTATTTTCAATTTGAAAAATTTAATAAAGAAGAACATCTTTATTTTAACAATCCAAATTTAAAAAAATTTGAAATATATACCTGGGGCGAAACTAGAAGTTATACTCTTAAACTTGCTAAATATTTAAGTGAGAAAAATGTAAAAAAAGGTGATCGTGTTCTAATTGTTTCTGAAAATAGACCAGAGTGGCTAATAGCTGATCTGGCGATACTATTTAACGGTGCAATCGCAGTTCCTAATTATACGACTTATACAATCAATGATTTTGCATTTACGATTAATGATTGTAAGCCAGTTGGATTAATTGTTTCAAATGATCAATTATTAAATAAGATTTTAGAAGCTTGTAAGAAAATAAATTACAAATTTAATTTTATAATTTACTTAAATGAAAATAAATTAGAAGAGGCTCAAAATATTATTAATTTTTCTGATATAAAAAAAAAGAAATTAATGAAGAATTGGCTTTATCTTTTTTTAAAGAGAAAAATAAAGATTTATTAAGAGTTGACCCAGCATGTATTATTTATACATCTGGAACACAGGGAACACCTAAAGGAGTGATACTATCCCATGGCGGAATACTAAAAAATTGTGAAGGTGCTTTAGAATTTTTAGATTTTATAAAAAATTCAAGGAGTACTTTTTTAACTTGGTTACCATTATCTCATTCGTACGAACATACAGTCCAGTTTGTACAATTAACTTTAGGAGCTAAAATTTTTTATTCAGAAAGCTTAGATAAATTAATGAATAATTTAAAAATCGCAAAACCTACGATAATGACTGCGGTTCCAAGATTTTATACAAATCTTGTAAATAAAATAAAAATTAATTTACAAAATCAAAGTAATCTAAAAAAAATTATTTTTCAAAAAACTTTACAGTTAGGTGAAAAAAAAGTTCTTGGTGTTCAGATGTCCTTTTTTGAAAAAATTGTTAATTTTATTTTAGATTTAATTGTTAGAAAAAAATTAAAAATCAATTTGGTGGAAAGATTAAGGCATTCATCTCAGGTGGAGGTCCTTTAGATTATAACGTTGGTCTTTTTTTGAATTCTTTAGGATTACCAACTTTACAAGGCTATGGTCTTACTGAGGCATCCCCAGTTGTTAGTTGCAACCCAATTAACAAAATTAAAATAGATACTGTTGGAAAGATTTTTAAAGACGTTTCTGTAAATATTGCAAGTGATGGAGAAATTTTAGTTAAAGGTGAAAATCTAATGTTAGGGTATTGGAATAATAAAACGGAAACCGAAAAAATTATAAAAAACGGATGGTTATATACTGGCGATATTGGGGAGATAGATAACGAGGGCTACTTAAAAATTACCGATAGAAAAAAAGATATTATTGTCAATGCAGGTGGGGACAATATAGCCCCAAGTAAAATTGAAAATTTATTAGCAAATTATCCAGAAATTATTCAAAGCTACATTTATGGAGATAAAAAAAATTATTTAGTTGCTCTAATTGTTGTTAGCAAAGAATTGGAAGATAGAAAAAATAAAATTAAAGTTATAATAGATAAAGTCAACCAAGAACTCAGCATCATTGAAAAAATAAAAAATTTATCATTATTGATGATCCTTTCACTATCGAAAATCAAATGTTAACACCGACAATGAAAATAAGAAGACATCAAATAAAAAAAGTTTTTGGTGAACAAATAGAAAAACTTTATTTTTAATTTGGTGCACTCGAGAAGATTCGAACTTCTGACACCAAGTTTAGGAAACTTGTACTCTATCCAGCTGAGCTACGAGTGCAATTGAGTAAAATATAAATGATTTATAATTTAAAAAATATCAAAAAACTATTGTAAACCAATAAAATTTGAAAAAAAAATTTTAGACTCAATTCAAAAATTTTTTGGAATAAATAACAATTTGACTTAGTAAACGATATGTTTTTAAGTATTTAATAATGCGAATCACTTAAATTATTTAAGTGATCATTAACGTAACGGGAGAAAAAAATGGCTAAAAAAAGAAAAAAAGCTAAGAAAACTTCTAAGAAGAGAAAAACTTCTAGAAGAAAGCCAGCAAAGAAAGCAAAAAAAAGAAGAAGATAGTTTTTTGAGTTTTCAAGAAAAACGCTCTTCAAATTTTTTGAAGGGCGTTTTTTTTATATAGGCTCTGCAGTTACAGTTTCTTTTTTACCTAAAGCCTTATCCAATTTCTTTTTAGCGTCCTCATTACTAAGTTGCATTCCTATTGCTACTTCTCCTAATAATCGGTCATATGCTTTTTCAAATAATTGTCTTTCGCTATAAGATTGATCAACTGGAATTTCAGTATTTTTATTTAAATCTCTAACAACCTCAGCGATTTGATAAATTTCTCCAGAGTTAATTTTTTGATCATACTCTTGTGCTCTTCTGCTCCACATCGTTCTTCTAATTTTTGGCTTACCTTTTAAAATAGATATAGCTTTATTAATTTGATTTACGCTTGATATAGGTCTTAAGTTTCCTTGTTGATTAACAGGAATTGTTAAAATTAATTTATCTTTAGTTACCTGAATTTTATAATAAGTCATTTCGATATCAGCAATGACACTATTTTCAATAGCAACAATTTGACCCACACCATGTTTTGGATAAATAACGTGATCTTTAATTTTATAAATTTTCTTATCAGACTCTTGTTTTGCAACTTTTGTAATTACAATTTCAGCCGCAGCATTTTGTGTAGCGGTCAAAGGCTTTTGTACAGCAACAGGTTGTAAAATTTTTTTGTTTCAGGATTTTTTGGTCTTCCTCGTTTTCCTTTAGGCTTAATTTCGATTGGAGGCTTTTCTTTTTTTGGTAATTTCTTTTTTAGGTGGTTTTTTTCTAGTTTTATTTTTTATTTTTTTAATATTTGATACTTTTTTTTATCTTGAGATTTTTTACTCTTCATTATTTTTTTTAAAAATTCCATGGCGCTTAATATAGCATCTATTTAGTTAATACAAGCTTACAAGATTATTTATTCCCTGGGCCAGGTTTATCGCTAAAATATTTTTCAAGTTTGTTAGGTATATTTTTAAATTGATCTGCTTCAGGCAGTGGATCTTTTTTTTATTAATATTTGGCCACTTTGCAGACAACTCTTTATTTAAAATTACCAGCTTTTCAGTATTTTGATTTGTATCTGGCTCAATTGCATTGATGGGACACTCTGGTTCACAAACGCCGCAATCAATGCACTCATCTGGATTAATCACCAACATGTTTTCACCTTCATAAAAACAATCTACAGGACAGACTTCTACGCAATCTGTCAGTTTACATTTAATACAGTTTTCATTCACTACGTATGTCATCTTTAATTTTTAGGAGTCTATAAGAGTTATTTTTTTATAATATTATTATCTAAGTTAAAAATACAGGGCATTATTTAATTATTTAAAGATAAATTCTTCAAAGTAGCAAAAGGATTATTGATACTTTTTTTTACGCTATCACTTTTCATTTTCTTTTTAGATTTATTCTTAAAATCATAACTAAATATGTCTTTATCTTTATCTATCTTTCTATAATTCATTAACTTCAATAATTTTGTAAAATCCTCTTTCCCACATCCTAAAAGATTAAGCATCTCAGATGATATAGAAAATTGGTTGTTATTTGTCGCACCGAGGATTTTAATAAAAAGTTTTTCTAATATATCAACTCTGATTATGTAATTTTCAAAACTTTCAAATCCACATATTAATAAAAATTCTTTATTTTTTGTCTCAAAATTTTTTAAAAAATTTAATCCAAACACAGGACATTTTTCGGTTTGAGTTTTATTATTAAAGCAATTCCAAAGAATTATTTTTAAGTTTACAGCTTTGGGTTTGATCATTAATGGTTGATAGATATGATACCTTCCAATTTTTATTCCAATCTTTTTAATATTTGCCCTTTGCTCTTTATCTAAGTTTTTTAGTAAATCTTCAGCATCTAATCTTTTTAAAACTCCATGATTTTCAAATAATCTAAAGCATAAAGCTCGAGCATAGCTATTTTCTAAATTAATCTTAGAAGTTTTTATTAAGTCATTTAAGTGAAGATTTTTTTCTTTATCAATCCATTTCTCCAAATAGTTTTTCAATTCACTTTGTTCATCGACATCTAAAGAGTCGTCTATTAATAGTTTTATTTTTGGATTTAAGTAATCTTTTCCAGGAACAATTGTTGCAATAGGGTTTTCTTTCCAGAATATTTTAAAATCTTGCTTTAATTGAAGAGCGGCCGTATCAATATTTTCTTTAACGATATTATTAATCCTTTTTCTTAACTCTTCAGCAACCCCTTGGCGTGCAGCCTTTTTTATAGATTTAATATCTGATTGAAGAGCTGTGCTTGAAAAATCTAAGTTAAGCCGCAAACCTTTAATAGTACCAATAAACTGCTTATCAATAATTACCTCATCTTTTTCTGAAATTTTGGTTTCTAGTTTTGCATCCTGCTTTAAATGTTTCGAGAGAATACTTATTCTTCTATCAATAAAACTTTTTGATAATTCTTCATGCAACTTTGCAGAAAGTTTGTCCTCAATATCTTTTGTTTTAGCAATCCAGTAATCGCTATTCTCAACCCAGTTTTTTTTATATGAAACATAAGCCCAAGTTCTTACATGAGAGATTCTATTTGCGATTGCATCAATATTTCCAGATTCATTATCCAAACCATTTAATTGTGCGCGCATCCATTCATTAGGTATCTTTCCCCTGTCAGAAACTAGGAATTCAAAGACTTTTCTAACGATATCAATGTGTTCATTGTAAGAACTTTTTGTAAAATCTGGTATTTGGCAACATTCCCATAAAGTAGAAAGGTTATTATTTTTATAATCTGTTTTAATATAATTATTTTTTACTATTAAAGTTCTTAGTACATTTTCATCTAGCAAATCTTTATTTCGTAAAAGACTATGATCATTAGGCTTCTGGTCGAGGCTATTTAAAAGACTTTCGATATTTGAAAAATTTAAATTAGAATTTCTCCAATAAATATTAATAACGCTGTCAAATTTATGATTTTCCAATTTTTCTATTTGTTCTGGATTTAATTCATCACATTTTCCAGTGATACCAAATGTACCATCGTTCATATATCGACCAGCACGGCCAGCGATCTGTCCTATTTCAGTTAGACGAAGGTGTCTATTTCTTCTTCCATCAAATTTATGGAGACTATTAAAACTAATGTTATCAATATCCATATTAATTCCCATTCCTATTGCATCCGTTGCAACCAAAAAGTCAACATCGCCAGACTGATATAACTCTACTTGAGCATTTCTTGTTTTAGGACTTAAAGACCCCATTACAATTGCTGCGCCACCTCTTTGTCTTCGAACAAATTCAGCAAGGGCATAGACTTCATCAACTGAAAAAGCAATAATTGCTGTTCGACCAGGTAGCCTGGATATTTTTTTATGACCAGCATACGAAAGTTTAGAAAATCTTTCTTTAAATATAAATTCCACTTCCGGAACAAATTTTTCTATTATATTTTGCATAATGTTAGAACCGAGAAACATTGTTAATTTATCACCACGCATATTTAATAAACGGTCTGTAAAGATATGACCTCGTTCAGGATCGGCGCACATTTGAATTTCATCAATTGCAATAAATTCAGCATTAATATCTAGAGGCATAGATTCTACAGTGCATAAAAAATAATCTGCATAAGGAGGTATAATTTTTTCCTCTCCGGTGATTAATGCAACTTTCTCAATGCCAACTTTTTCAATGCATTTTTCATAAACTTCCCTTGCAAGTAATCGAAGTGGAAAGCCAATAATTCCAGAACCAAATTGCAACATTCTTTCAATTGCAAAATGAGTTTTGCCAGTATTAGTTGGTCCAAGAACTGCGATAATTTTTTTTCTAATAAAGACATTTCTAGTATTAAATTTTTTTCGAGATACTACCTGTTGTTATCGGCCAAGAACAAAGCAGGCATAAAATATGACCGAATCACTCGAAATAATGTTCTCATTTTGGCAAATATTATTTAATTATAATTTTTTAATACGCTTAACACACAATAGTGGCAATTTAGATTTTGAATATATTTTTTTAATAGTTTCTTTTATTCCCATAATAACTACTTTTTTTCTAGGACCAAAGGCGTGCACTAATTTCTTATTACTTAACGCAATTGCCACATGTCCCTTCCAAAATAATAAATCACCTTTTCTAATATTTTTAATAGCGATTTCTTTTCTAAAAAATTTTTTTTGATCTTTAGAATCTCGCGGGCAATATATATTATTAAATTTTAATAATTCTTGTACTAAAGCTGAACAATCTAGTCCTTTAGGACTATTTCCGCCCCATAAATATTTTGTATTTAGATATAACTTTATATTATCGAGAAAGTGCTTTTTTCTAAAATTAATAGGTTTAATATTTTTTTTTAAAATCCATCCATTTTTTAGTTTGGATAAAATTATTTTTATCATCTAAAATAGATATTCTTGAATTAAAAAAAATTTTTTTATTAAGCTTATATTTATTATTTGGTTTTTTGTATACATTGCATTCTTTAGAAATAATTTTATGAGTTTTTTTATTTTTGTCTAAATGTAAATCTTTAGCTTCAATAAAACCTTTATATTTATCGTAAACTTTATATCCTTTGTAGAATTTACCTATTTTATTTTGACTTTTAAAATCTTCGCCTAGGAGAATTTGAGTAACAATTCCTGAGTTTTTATTATTTTTCTTATAAATATTTGCGATGGAACTTTTAACTGTAAGCAACATATTCTTATTTACACTTTAGAGTAATGATACTTTTATAAAAACTTAAATATTTTTTATTTTAAATTACTGTTTTGGTGCTGGAGCCGGAACGTTCTTTTTTTGTTCAGCCTGTTTCTTTTTAGCATCCGCTTGTAATTTTTTTAATTTAGCTATGGCAGCATTTTCTTCATCTAAAGTAACAATTCCATCCTTATTTGCATCAGTGTTATCAAATCTTCCTGTAGCCTCTTTTAATGGGTTTTCAAAGAATTCATCTTTTGAAATTCTACCGTCTTTATTTTTGTCTATATTATTAAAAATATTTTCTAACTCCTTTTTATTAAAATCTAAATAATCTTGCTTTTTTAGTGGAAAAGGAGAGTTTTGAGCTGAAACTGTATTACAAACTATTAAAACTAAAATTAAGGATAATAATATTTTTTTCACAAACGATGTATATGCCCCAGAATTATCTCTGTAAATCATCTTTTATTAATTTTTACAGTTTTATTTATCCAGATAATTAAAAATAGAACTGGAACTCCTATGATTGCAGATAAAACAAAGAATGTTGGATATCCAAATAAGTTTACAAAGCCTCCAGAGTAACCAGCTATGAGTTTAGGCAAAAATAACATTGCAGAACTAAAAAGAGCATATTGAGTAGCTGTAAACTTTATAGAAGTTAATGCTGAAAGATAAACTATAAAAGTAGCTCCGGCAAAACCACTTGCAATATTATCTGCTGTAATAACAAGAGCTAAAATTTTAACGTCAGCTGTAATAAGAGCTAACCAAGCAAATAATAGGTTACTTAATGCTGAAATTAATGCGCCAATAAATAAAGATCTCATCACCCCTAAATGAATTGAGGCAATACCACCAATAATCCCTCCAACAATTGTTGCAATAGTTCCAAAAAATTTTGAATAGGTAGCAATTTCTGAAATTGAAAATCCCTTTTCTATATAAAAAACATTAGCCATCACACCTAAGACCACATCTGAAATTCTATATAAACCAATTAAAAGCAGAATAGATGTTGCTTTTGATCCGTATCTTTTTAAAAAATCTAAAACAGGCTTTGCATAGGCGCTTTTTACAGACTCTTGGTTAATAAATTTTGTTTTTATTAATAAAAATAAAATTATAAAAAATATTATAAAACAAAAAAATTTTAATAAATTCATTAACAAAATTTATAATAGGTTCATTACTATTAATTAAATCTTTAAAATAAGAATAACATAAAATAAATCCTGCAAGAGAAAATAAAAAAGCCAAAAAGAATTTAATTTTTTGATTATATTTTTTTTCAATATCTCTTTTGATTTTTGGTTCAGAGGAATAAAAAACAGTTATTACTCCAAACAACATAAGTATCGCCATTATTTGATAAACTTGTTGCCATACTTTTTGATTGTAAATTTCTGTTCCTAAGAACGAGGCGATCCAAAGACTCCCAGCTCCTGCTACAATCATTCCTATGCGGTAACCAGTTAAGTACATTGATGATAGTGCCCCTTGTAAAATTTTTGGGACAGACTCAATTCTAAAGGCATCCAAAACGATATCTTGGGTTGCACTTGAGAATGCAATAAATATTGCTCCAATAATTGTAAAAATTAAAGAATTTTTTGGATCGGTAAAAGAAATGAAAATTAATGAAAAAATAATCATTAATTGAGATAATATTAGCCAACTTCTTCTGTGTCCTAAATTTCCTAATATTGGTAATTTTAAATTGTCCACGATCGGTGTCCAAATAAATTTGAAAGAGTAAGCAAAACCAACCCAGCTAAATAAAGTAATAGTTGCTCTATTTACTCCTGCTTTAAATAACCAAACTGACAGTGTAGAAAAAACTAGAAGGATAGGCAGGCCAGCTGCAAAACCGAGAAAAAACATTCTTAATGAATTAGGATTTAAAAGTGGACTCAAATACGAGAGTGACATTAAGAAATAATTTTATTTTTTTTATATAAAATATAAAGAAAACTATTTAAGAGTACTTAAGTAAGCAATTAAATCGGCTCTTTCCTGATCCTTTGCTATGCCTGCAAAAGCCATTTTAGTTCCTTTTATATAGCTGGCTGGTTTGTAAAGATATTCATTAAGTTCATCTACTGTCCAATTTTTTCCATAAGCAACTAGGGCTGAAGAATATTTAAAATCAGGATGTGAAGCTGATTTTTTTCCAACGATTCCCCACATAGGAGGTCCAATTTTTACAGCACCACCACTAACATTAGTATGGCAAGCAGCACATTTTTTGAAAGTATTTTCACCAGCTCCAATATTTGCAGAGGCTAGTAAAACTTTGATGTCAGCAAGTTTTTCTACTTTTTTGATTTCATCTTTACTTGTAGTTTTTGCTTCCTCAACAACTCCCTCAACTTTATAGCCTGGAGTTTGAGGTTTTTTTACTTGATAAATAAAATCTGCAATTTGATTTAAACCAATTAATAATAAAGCAACAATGAGCACAGCGGCAGCGATTTTATTAAATTCAAAACTGTCCATATTCTAGTGATTTTTATAATCTAAATTGTATAACATCATAATCTTTAAAGTAAAAATTTTTTTAAAATTTATTTTATGCGTCTTACGGTCGCATAATTTTAATTATGGTTAATACAGTTATTTTAATACCAAGCCACTTACGCGCAACCAGATTGCCCAATAAGCCGTTACTGTTAATTAATGGAAAACCTATGATTGCTCATTGTTGGCAGCGAGCAATAGAAAGCAAAATCGGAGATGTATACGTCGCAACTGCAGATGAAGAGATTGTAAAAATTATAAAAGATGTTGGTGGCAAAACTATTTTAACAAGCAAAGAACATAAAACTGGGACCGACAGAATTTATGAAGCTATAGAAAAAAATTTTTCTGAAAAACCAAAAAATATAATTAACCTTCAAGGGGATATGCCAAATATTGATCCTTTTGCAATAAAGTTGTTAGATAAATTTATGAAGAATAACTCTTATCAAATAGCAACGCTTGCTACACAACTAAACTCTAGAAAAGATTTAGAAAATAAAAATATTGTTAAAGTTGAAACTAAAAAAGAAATACCAATTAATAATTTTTCTAATGCTTTAGATTTTTTTAGATTGAAAAATATTAATCAAGCAAATTTTTATTATCATCATATTGGTATTTATGGTTATCAGTATGAAACATTAAAAAAGTTTATCTCTTTTAAAAGAAGCGAAAATGAAATTGATAGAAGTTTAGAGCAAATGCGTGCAATGGATAATAATATGTCTCTTAGCGTGGGGCTCACAAATTCTTATCCTTTAGGCGTAGATACTATTGAAGATTTAGAAGAAATAAGAAATATTATGAAAAATGGGTAATAAAATAATTATACAGGGAGAACAGGGCGCTTATTCGCATTTAGCGGCAGTCAAGATTTTTAAAAACCCTACTATGTTATGTTGCAAAACTTTCGAAGATGCTTTTGCAAAAACTAAAAGTACTAAAAATAGCAAATTATTAATACCAATAGAAAATTCAATTGCAGGCAGAGTTGCTGATATTCATTATTTATTATCGTCCTCTAGGTTAAAAATAGAAGGGGAACATTTTCAAAAAGTTGAACATTGTTTACTAGCATTAAAAGAAGTTTCAATTAAACAAATAAAGACTGTAAGAAGCCATGCCCAAGCAATTGGACAGTGTAAAAAAATATTAATAAATTAAAATTACAGCCAATTGTAGCTGCTGATACAGCGGGTTCTGCAAAATATATTTCTGAAAATCAAATAGATTCCGAGTCTGCCATTGCCTCATCACTTGCTGCAAAGATTTATGGACTGAAGATTTTAAAGAAAATTTTGAAGATTTAAAAGGTAATGTTACAAGATTTTTAATTATGTCCACCTCGACAAGACCAAAATCTTATAAAAAAATAAAAATATATTACCTCTTGTATTTTTCGCTTAAAAAGCGTGCCATCAGCGCTACATAAAGCTTTAGGAGGGTTTGCTGAAAATAAAGTTAATCTTACAAAACTCGAGAGCTTTTCAACTGGAAATTCTTTTAAGCAGGTAAGTTTTTATCTTGATATTGAAGGGCATATTCAAAATTTAGCAGTAAAAAAAGCTCTCTCTATTTTAAAAAAACATACTGAAAAATTAGATATTTTAGGTGTTTATTTTGCCAATTCATTTAGATATTAAAATTATTATAGCTGTCGTTTTTTTTAATTATCTTGTTATAATATTTTGGGAGATTGGTGGCAGGTGGAGGTTACGCTAATCCGGTCAGGTCTGAAAAGAAGCAGCCGTAACGATAATTTTTCAGGTTGTCCTCAGTCTCCCGTTTTTTATGGAAAATAATCGTAAAGGTTTATCATTAAAGTATCGACCACAAAGTTTTGATGAAGTCATAGGTCAAGACGTTATGGTTCAGATTATAAAAAATGCGATCAAGATGGATCGTATTCCTAACGCTTATCTATTAACAGGAATTAGAGGTGTGGGAAAAACTACAACAGCAAGAATAATTGCAAAAGCTATTAATTGTAAAAATTCTGAAAATTTAGAAAAAAAGTGCGAAGGGTTTTGTCATTGTGAAGCTATAACAAATTCAAATCATATTGATGTTTTAGAGATGGACGCTGCTTCTAAAACGGGAATCGATGATATTAGAGAATTAATTGACTCTGCAAAATATTATCCAACAAGCGCTAAATATAAAGTGTTTATTATTGATGAAGTTCACATGTTATCAAAGCAAGCATTTAACGGTTTGCTTAAAACTTTAGAAGAGCCGCCTCCTCATCTTAAATTTAT
>FUWD012866005.1_pt1 | contig 12327 bp, 8 predicted proteins | sample 1063281 | NCBI WGS metagenome assembly FUWD01 (sample SAMEA79048168, study PRJEB19326) | metagenome | biome: marine
CAGAAACGCTAGATTACAAATTATGAGAGCCTTATTAATACTGGTAACATTGGTATTTATCCTTACATTCGCTACATATTCAAGCGTGGTCCACGGAAAAAACAATCAGGAAAAACTATCCGCGTCGGGCGGTGCTTTTGAGGCGGGGAATTCACTTTTGATAGCTCCCAATTATCAAGATGAAGGATTTCCGTGTCCGTTGCTTCCAAGCTGTCCTTCGGGCCCTTCGTTTCCACTCCCTCCTGTTCCCCGGTCCGCGGAACCAACAAAAGAAAGTGAAGTTGTCTCCAGCCCGAGCAACCTGGCCGAAGGTTCAGGTAAGTACAAAGGAATGATACTAATACCGGCGGGACCTTTTGAAATGGGGAGCCCGGACGGAATCGGAAGAGCGGACGAAAGGCCCTGGCACACGGTTTATCTTGGAGATTTTTATATATCTAAACACGAGGTTACCAACGCTGAATTTTGCAGGTTCCTCAACAAGCAGGGCGAGATCTCCTGTGATGGTCTGCCGAGCGTTAGAATCGACGATGAAAGTTCTCCAATAATAAAGGTCGCAGGGACATTTCAACCTCGACCTGGTTACGCAGACAGACCCGTTACCCACATTTCATGGTTTGGAGCTTCTGACTACGCCCAATGGGCCGGTGGTCGCTTGCCTACATCGGCGCAATGGGAGAAAGCCGCACTTTACACCACAATTACGACTCCAAAAGATAACGTGGTTCTTTCAGCCGAAGAGCAACCGGGCCCAGTTTATACCTCTGATTCAGGGGTCTTTCAGATTACCGGGATGTTTGGGAGCGTCTGGGAATGGTGTTCAGATTGGTATGGCAGGGATTATTACGCATTGAGTCCTTCGCAAAACCCTCTTGGACCATCTTTGGGCCAGGAGAAGATCTTAAGAAGTGGATCATGGGCCTCTCCTGTTTCATCAAGGAGGATTCAGAATGTTCATAAGGCTGTGCCTAGGGGTTACTATCGAACAGTAGGTTTCCGTGTGGTCAAGGACTGAGGCCTCAGGTAATCGGTGATCCAGTAATCTCAATAACTTTTCCCTGGTTGTTCTATCTACATCTTCAATTATATTAGACGTCAATTTAATGACAAAGATACCCAAGATCAGAACCACGCCTGATTTAGTTAGAAAAGAGCTTACAGCCCTGTTGGCGGGTTGCGCTATTTTAATTATATTCTCCGCGAGTTTCGACGCGCCGATGGGAGGGGCGGCCAACCCTGGTGGCATACCGGACGAGAGTGTTAAGGCCCCTTGGATTTTTGTTGGTATTCAACAAATGTTAAAGACACTTTCACCTGAATTGGCGGGTTTGATTATTCCTCTTGTTACTTTGTTGATTGTGTCGATGATACCCTTCCTAAATATGCGCAGGAAATTAGAATTGATCGTTTTTGCGCTGATTCTTGGAACGGCTTGCTTGTTGACATTCTGGGGACAGTTGAGTTGAGAGATGGGAAAAAATCTCTTTACGGCGTTTTGTTTTTTTCCGCGCTTATATTGGCCGGTGGGTTTCTTATAATATCCTACCGCACTAACAATCCCGAGTGGAAGCAATACCAGTTGAAGGGAGTTACGTTAGCAATTTCGCTTCTCGAAAACGAATTGCAAAACGAACCGGAAGTTGCGAAGCAGAAGTCCATTGAAGCCAGGATCAGTGAACTTCAGAACTTCGAACCCAGGATAATTGAGACAAAACCTTTCTCCGGGAAATTGTCAGGCGAGTTTTGTATAACCTGCCATTACGGGATTGAGGACGCTTCACCTTCCCATCCAAATTCGGTCTTTGGCTGCGTAATATGTCATGGGGGAACAGGAACTGATCTGACTGTCAAAGGAGCTCATCGGAACCTTATAGGAGGAGCTAATCCTTCGCGTTTAGATCTGGCCATGCAAAGCTGTGGAGGGGGTTCGCTGACACCTGGGATGTGCCACTCGGATAAGGCGTCTCCAATACTAGACAGGGTCCGAAATACTCCACGTTCTATTATGGCTACTAATGCCGGCATTATAGGCATATTACGATTCCAGTGGGGGGTAGCGAATATGGGGGAAGAACGTTTTGCAATAAAGTCTGTTTCTGATGGGAAACATTCTTTGGAGGAAATTGGCCCCGAGCACGGAAAAGACGGAACGATTCACCTTTCTGAAAGCCACTTCCGAAAATTTTGTTCAACTTGCCATCTATGGGGAAAACAGCCGGAAGAAAAAATGGGCCGACTCGAAGGTTGCGCCGCATGCCACGCTGACTATGATCAGACGGGTCGTTACCAGGGAGGAGATCCTACGGTCAACAGATACGAGGTTGGTCATGCGGCCTACCATTCTATTAACTCCAGGATCTCGGATGATCGCTGCCGGGCTTGTCATAACAGGAGCGCGCGAATAGGGTTTAAATTACCACGGCGAAATGGAAAGCGCCCAATACGGCGTCCCATTCATGAACGGGTTTTTTAACGACCAGACACTATCTGATGACAGGTTTGTACTGAACCTGGTTCCTGACATACACTTCGAAAAAAAGATGGGCTGCATTGACTGCCATACAAGCCAGGAGACCATGGGCGATGGAAAGATTTACTCTCGCATGAAAGACCAACTGGAGATCACATGCGAAGACTGCCATGGTGGATACATTGAGCCCCCAAAAGAGACCAAAATTGATTTCAACGACCCTCTGACTGTTGCGCTTGTTAAAAGCGCCAAACTCCTGGCTCTATCTGAACAGGATTCGATACTCAGGACTTCCCGGGGTAGGCCATTACCTCACATCAGAAGAACTGACAAAGGATTAATACTAACCAGCAAGCTTTCGGGGAAAGAAAGCGTCGTGAATATCGTAACAGGCGACAAGAAGGGCCACAACATCAAGGGTCATGAGCGGTTGGAGTGTGACTCATGCCACAGCGCCTGGAGTCCTCAATGTTATGGGTGTCATCAAATACTTAACCTGGGGATGGAAGGAAAAGACCATCTTACTGGAAAAACAAGTAAAGGAGCTTGGGCAGAAGGGAGATCATTCTTCAGGTTCGAAAAGAACATTCTTGGAATAAATTCAAAGGGCCGTGTGGGAATTCTTGTGCCGGGCTGTCAGGTCTGGAACACTGTAGTCAGTGAACAAGGGAAGGTGGTTAAACCGTACAATTCAATGATCATGCCTTTGAAAAACAGCATGAACTCTATAGCAATTGGTTCTATTCACCCACACACTACAAGAAAAGAAGTCCCAAGATGTATTGACTGCCATCTGGATTCCAAATCCTTAGGAATGGGGGAAGGTACGATTACTTTCAATCCTAAAGATAAATCCGTCACAGTCTCTCCTAATTACGATTCCTTTCGAAGCGGTTTGCAGATCAAATTTCCCCTGGATGGCGTGATAGACAATAACGGCGGTCAGAAACAGAGTTCATCCCACGCGTTAAGTAGAGGATTCAATGAGCAAGAGTTGAAACGCATTCTGGGAATAGCCCCATGTCTACCATGCCATGACCGGTATGACGATCCGGTATGGAACAAGCCTGGACCATACCTGAAAACGCCGCTGTGCACGGAACCGCTCCCGACTGGAAACTATCGGGAGCGCCGTTATAATACAAGTGGCAGGAACTAGTATTGAGGTCCCCAACGAAATGTTCTGGCGCCGTAGATAGCGCTATTACCCAAGTCTTCCTCAATTCTCAGGAGTTGGTTATACTTTGCAATTCTGTCAGACCTTGACGCTGAACCGGTTTTTATCTGTCCAGTGCCTAAAGCCACAACAAAGTCGGCTATTGTTGTGTCCTCGGTTTCTCCGCTCCTGTGAGAAACGATGGAGGTATAGCCGTAAGCTGAGGCCAAATTCACTGTGTCGATAGTTTCTGTCAAGGTCCCAATCTGATTGAGCTTAATCAGGATCGAATTGGCTATTCCATTTTCAATTCCCCTTGCAAGCAATTCGACATTGGTTACGAAGATGTCATCGCCAACCACCTGGATCCTTGATCCAAGTCTGTCAGTAAGGACTTTCCATCCTTCCCAGTCGTTTTCATCCAAACCATCCTCTAGCGAAATTATAGGATAACGTTCAACAAGATCTTCATAAAAATCCACCATTTCATCTGACGACTTAATCTTGCCCTCGCCCTTCAAATCATAAATCCCGTCTCTGAAGAATGAACTTGCGGCTGCGTCCAAGGCGATAGAGACATTTTCACCTGGAACGTACCCAGCCTCTTCAATAGCCTGGACGATCACTTTTAAGGCTTCTTCATTAGACTTCAGATTCGGAGCGAACCCTCCTTCATCTCCAACTGATGTATTGAGCCCCATGCTTTTGAGTACCCTTTTGAGAGTATGAAAGATTTCCGACCCCATTCGCAGGCCTTCGCTAAAACATTCGGCTCCAACCGGCATGATCATAAATTCCTGAATATCGACATTGTTGTCAGCATGCGCGCCCCCATTGAGAATATTCATCATGGGGATGGGAAGGCGCCTGGCGTCTACTCCACCAACATACCGGTATAGTGGTAGTCCCAGTTCCACTGCGCAGGCCTTGGCTGCAGCGAGGCTGACGCCAAGGATTGCATTTGCCCCTAGGTTGCTTTTGTTCTCCGAGCCGTCCAGATCTATCAGCATACGATCGAGACTCGATTGATCCGATGCGTCCATTCCCAGAATAGCCGGCCTGATTTCGTTCATAACGTTTTCGACCGCTTTGAGAACGCCCTTGCCCTGGAATCTTTCGGAATCTCCATCTCGAAGTTCCACAGCCTCATTTTCTCCGGTAGAGGCGCCAGAGGGAACGGCAGCGCTGCCAAATGCTCCTTCCTCTAAAATCATGTCGACTTCAATGGTGGGATTACCCCTTGAATCAAGAATCTCTCTTGCTTTTACTTCGGCAATATCAAATCTCATTGACTAAACCTCCTTGGTAGCATACTCAAACATGTCGGGGAATAAATTGCCTGCCGAGACCACTAGTGTTATTATTGTAGCATAACACGTCTTTAAAAGTTTACTACTCTATGGGATTAATGAGCTTGAGTGCGTTTGGTTTTGAAGGGGGTTTTTCTGGTGAAAATTTCCGAAATTCTTGTGATTGGTGGAGCTGGATACGTAGGTTCGCATTTTTGTCTCTTAGCCTCGAACAGCGGCATAAAGGTAACGGTGATGGACAATTTGTCCAAGGGCCACAAGTCTGCGTTACGATGCTCGGAATTTATCCAGGCCGACCTGCTCGACTATGAAGCATTATTGACACATTTGTCACACAACAGATATGACGCAATATTCCACTTTGCGGCAAGTTGTCTTGTTGGAGAATCTGTTCAGGATCCAGCCCAGTATTACAAAAATAATCTGCTGGCCGCTTTCAACATGGCGGAAGCGATGCGTCATTCAGGACACAACAGGATAGTTTTTTCGTCTACGTGCGCTGTTTATGGATATCCACAAAAATTACCTCTGGACGAAAACCATCCCAAGAATCCGATTTCTCCATATGGACGCACCAAATTGGCCATTGAGTGGATGCTCGAAGATTACAGCGTCGCTTACGGTATAAGGTCAGCCCAGTTGAGGTATTTTAACGCAGCGGGATGCGAACCCGATTTTGGCCTTGGCGAGGACCATAGACCAGAATCTCACCTGATTCCTAACGTGGTCAAATTTGCGCTTAAACTTTCCGATGGATTGACAATATTTGGAACAGACTACCCAACTCGAGATGGGACGTGCGTTAGAGACTACATCCATGTGACCGACCTGGCTCATGCCCACCTCAAGGCTTGCGAAAAACTTGAGGAGACGCCTCTTATAAGACTGAACCTGGGGACAGGTAGGGGTCTCTCCAACATGGAAATTGTTGAAGCGGTTGGCCGAATTACGGGTGTGAATATATCTCCCGAGTTTGGGCCACGAAGGCCGGGTGACCCGGCGGAGTTGGTAGCTGACCCGTCCATGGCCCAAAGAAACCTGGGTTGGACGGCAACTCGGTCTGACCTGGATTCAATGGTGGCCGAAGTAATAAGATGGTTTTCTTTGAATCCGAAAGGATACTCCAACTAGTTTCAAGGACACAATATGTCAACAATAATAGTTACCGGGTCCGCTGGTTTTATCGGGTTTCATGTAGCAAAGGCCTTATTGGATAGAGGTGATATTGTAATAGGTCTTGATGACTTCAACCCTTATTACGATCCTCAGCTCAAGATCGCCAGAGATGAAATCCTCAAGAAAGAATCCAACTTTCTCTCAATCAACGTTGATATTTCAGACTTGGCCCCTCTCGAAATCCTGTTCAGAAATTACAATCCTTCCATTGTTTGTCATCTCGCCGCCCAGGCAGGTGTAAGATATTCTCTCATAAATCCCTACGCTTATCAGAAATCTAACCTGGAAGGTTTTGTGAATCTGATTGAACTGTCCAAACAGCATTCAGTAGATAGATTTGTTTACGCCTCCAGTTCCAGCGTCTATGGAGGAAACACCAAACTCCCTTACAGTGAAGATGATCCGGTTGAAACTCCAGTGAGCCTCTACGCCGCAACCAAGAGGTCAAATGAACTTATAGCCTATACTTATACTCACCTGTGGAATATGCAAACTATTGGCCTAAGATTTTTTACGGTTTATGGTCCGTGGGGCCGACCTGACATGGCTTATTGGAGTTTTCTTGAGGCCATGCGATACGGGGAGCCCATCAAGGTTTTTAATTACGGCCAGAACCGACGGGATTTCACTTATATTGATGATGTTACGAAAGGAGTTTTGTCGGCATTGACTGTCGACAAACTGGACAAATATGAGATCATTAATCTGGGTAACAATCAACCTGTTGAACTCATGGATTTTATCAAGTCGCTTGAAGACCTTAGCGGACTAAAAGCCATTAAAGAAATGGTAGACGCACAACCCGGAGATGTTGTGGCGACTTTCGCCAGTATAGATAGAGCATCCTCGAAACTTGGATTTAAACCTTCAACTTCGTTAAAGGAAGGTCTGCTTCCGTTCATCAGGTGGTATGAAGATCAGTCAATCCTTGTGCAATCAGTCAGGGATTTTAGGCTTTCAAAGTCCTAAGACTGGATGCTGTGTCAAGAAATCTGGAATGGCCAATTTATAAGGCTTTTCCCTCGAATTCCGACGTGCCGGTTCATTGAAAGGTTGTTCTGTGAAAAAACTATTTAATCCATTGTCTGTGGTTGTAATTGGAGTATCAACCGACCTCAGAAATCTAGGGAAGGAAATAGCCCGAAACCTATTCGAATTCAGGTATAACGGGGTCATCCATCTCGTAGGAATCGATGAGGGCGTCTTATTTGGCCGAAAGATTCACAAATCGCTTGATGAGATTGACGAACCAATCGATTTGGCTATTATTCTGACGCCGGCACGTACCGTTCCGGAAATACTTGAGCAGTGCGGAAAAAAGGGTATCACCCGAGCTGTTATAGAAAGTGGTGGTTTCGGCGAGTTTGGTGGACAAGGATCTGAATGGAGCCGTTCTCTCCAAGATATTGCGGCCCGATACGGAATCAGATTCATAGGGCCAAACTGCATCGGTATCATCAATGCGTCAAATGGGCTGGCGACTCCCTTTCCCAGACTCCTCAATACTTTTAGAGTTGGAGAGGTTGGAATTATTGCTCAGAGTGGCGGAGTCGGTCTGTCTTTTCTGAATATGTTCGACAGCGAGCAGCTAGGTTTTAGCAAGTTTGCGTCCATAGGCAACAAACTGAATATCGATGAAAATGATTTACTTGAGTATTACATCGAGGATTCAGACACATCGATAATTTGCTTGTACCTGGAATCCATTCGTGACGGGAAGAGATTTACGGAAATTGCCAAGAAATCATCGAAACCTATAGTTGTACACAAGGCCAACATAGGTGGGCAAAGCCTCACCATAGCTCAGTCCCACACTGACGCTTTGGCCAATGATGACAGGGTAGTGGACGCAGCCTTGACGCAGTCTGGCATGATTCGTTTCCGTGACATGCTTAATTATGTGGACTTTCTCAAGATCTTGAAGATACCCGAGATGAAGGGACGAAACCTAGCTATAATCTCCAGATCCGGCGGTCACGCCGTAGTTGCCGCTGATGCGGCTTATACTTATGGGTTTGAGCTTCCGCCTTTCAACGAAGATTTTCTGGACCAGATCCGGCAAAAACTTAGGGCCAATGTAATCAAGCTGGCCAATCCACTTGATCTTGGCGATCTTTTTGACTTCGAAGTTTATGTAAAGATAGTCGAGCACACCCTTCAACAACCCAATGTTGATGGGATTCTTCTTCTTCAAACCTATTTCGCTGTAGTTGAAGGGGAGGCTTCGCGCAGATTTCTTCGTTCAGCCGCCGCTTTGTCCCAGCAGTATCAAAAACCCGTAGCGCTATGTGTTTCCACAGAACAAGTGGAGATTTCAAGACTCCTGAAAGAATTTGAATTTCCTATTTTTATTTCTCCGGAACGGGCGGTCAGCGCCCTCGACACAGCAATAAAATTCCAGAAGCGGCGGGAATTAATCAGGCTCGAAAACTTCGAACCACCAAAACCGATGGAAATCAACAATCGTTCTATATCAGGAATTCTAAAAAGATGCGTTTCCGCTAGACGTTCTCCACTTTTGCACGAGTCCCTTGACATATTGAGACTGTCCAAGCTCAATGTACCGAATTATTCCCTCATAATGCCCAATCATAATACTTTGACTACTCTTCCTGATTTTCCAGGACCTTATGCGGTTAAAGTCATTGCTCGAGAAATATCGCACAAGTCAGACAGACAGGGGGTTGTCCTTGACCTTCAGGAAGTGAATCAGTTGAGGACAGTGATTGACGAAATGTGGGGGCGATTTGTCCAGGACCCAAACCTTGGCCTTTACGGATGCATGATTCAACAGATGGCGCATAGAGAAGCGGGAACTTACGAACTCATCGTGGGAGCTAAACGCGATCCAAATTTTGGTCCACTTGTACTTGTGGGTTATGGAGGGGTTTTAGTAGAAGTGTTTGCCAAAGCGTCACTCCGCATGGCGCCTCCGTCCCCAAGAGAAATTGATGAAATGATAGACGAGTTACCGGGTTCTGATATCTTCAGGGGTGTTAGAGGCAGGGCTCCAATAGATAGAGATAGCTTGAGAACCGCAATTTCGGCGCTCTCCACTCTAATTCTGGAATTTCCTATCATAGATCAAATAGATATCAATCCTCTATGGGTTTCTGAATCTGGAGCCATAGCCCTGGATTCAAGGATAGTTCTGAAAGTATAGAGACAGTTCATGACACACAGAATAGATGTTTGTTTGAAGCAGTCCTTGCCGGACCCCGCTGGTAGGCGTATCGCCAACCGGATCGAGTCGGATCTCGGGTTTAAATTTGATGAATTACGAGTAGCTGACAGCTTTATAATTGACATGGATCTTCAACTGTCGGAACTGGAAGTTCTGGCAAGAGAAGTCTTTGTTGATCCGGTAATTCAGGAATTCTCCATTGATAAACCACTAGACCTGCTTTTTGACTGGATTGTTGAAGTTGGATACCGGCCTGGTGTGACGGACAATATAGGTCGAACGGCCAGGGAAGCGCTTGAACGAACCTTAAACATCCGGAAAAGATCCGGAGGTGGAGTATATACACGTAAAATCTATTTCTTCAGAGGACAGCTTGAACGCGATCAGGTTACAGCGATAGCCAGGGATCTGCTGGCCAATGATCTCATCCAGACATCTCAAGTCTTTGGACCGGCAGACGACCGTTATTCCATAGTTGCTCCGGTTGTTACATCCAAAGCTGAAATCACCGTGAACGAAATTGATCTGGATCAGTCTGATGAGAATTTGTTGCGAATAAGTCAGAGTGGCGTATTAGCGCTCAATCTGAAAGAAATGAAGGCTATTCAAGCATTTTTCAGAGATTCTTTCTATATTGAGCGAAGGAAAAAACACCAGTTAACTACCAAAATCACTGATTGTGAACTGGAAGTGCTTGCCCAAACCTGGTCTGAGCATTGCAAGCACAAGATTTTCAATGCGATTATCGATTATGAAGAGAACGGCGCTAAACTTCAGATAAATAGTCTTTTTAAATCCTACGTTCAGAAAGCGACCGAAGATATTCGAAAGAGGCTTGGAGATCGTGACTATTGCCTCTCAGTGTTCAAGGATAACGCCGGAGTAATTAAAATTGATGATGACTGGAACCTTGTCGTCAAAGTCGAGACTCACAACTCCCCCTCAGCTCTAGATCCCTATGGCGGCGCACTCACCGGAATCGTAGGTGTAAACCGTGACCCGTTTGGCACTGGCTTAGGGTGTCGCCTGATTTTTAACACGGATGTGTTCTGTTTCGCCCCGCCAGATTACAGTGGATTGATACCCCCGCGTTTGCTCCATCCCAGGAGAGTTTTTGAAGGGGTGAGGGAAGGGGTTGAACATGGAGGAAACAAGAGTGGCATACCGACGGTGAATGGAGCCGTGGTCTTTGACGAACGTTACCTAGGGAAGCCATTGGTTTATTGTGGCACGGCCGGATTGATGCCGGCAAAGATTAATGGAAAACCGGCGCACATCAAAAAAGCGAATCCGGGCGACCGTATTGTCATGACCGGTGGCCGAATAGGCAAAGATGGCATTCATGGGGCCACTTTCTCGTCTGAAGAGTTGCACGAAGGTTCACCTGCCACGGCAGTTCAGATTGGTGACCCAATAACCCAGAAGCGAATGACGGATTTTCTACTTGTAGCACGCGACAGGGGTTTATACAGCTCTATCACGGACAATGGCGCTGGTGGTTTGTCTTCTTCAGTGGGTGAAATGGCCTGCGAATCAGGTGGGGCTAGAATATTTCTGGATAGGGCGCCATTAAAATATCCGGGTTTACAGCCTTGGGAAATCCTCGTTTCCGAGGCTCAGGAGAGGATGACAGTGGCTGTGCCTCCGGATAAGCTTTCGGAATTCCTTAATCTTGCGGAGAAATTGGACGTTGAGGCAACGGATCTCGGCGAGTTTACCGATGATGGCTTATTTACAGTTCTATGGAAAGACTCGATTGTAGTTCTTCTCCCACTGGATTTCCTGCACGATGGTGTTCCCCAGATGCGTCTCAAAGCAACGTGGAAAGCTCCGTCGAATGCAGAACCCATATTTGAATGTCCGCCAAATCTGAATGACGAGTTGCTTGGGCTAATGTCGAGATGGAACATCTGCTCCAAGGAACGGCTTATCCGGCAGTACGATCACGAGGTTCAGGCCGGCTCAGTAGTAAAACCTCTCGTAGGAGTTGAGAACGATGGTCCCTCTGACGCCGCTGTGCAACGACCCATGCTTGACAGGTATGTCGGAGTGGCTGTTGGTTGTGGAATTGCCCCCAGGTATTCGGATGTTGACACATACTGGATGATGGCGGCAGTAATTGATGAGGCGGTAAGAAATATTGTTTCGGTGGGAGCCAACCCAGATCACATGGCGGGCCTTGACAATTTCTGCTGGTGTGACCCCGTCAAATCAGAAAAGACCCCTGACGGTGAATACAAGCTGGCTCAACTGGTCCGGGCCAATCAGGCGTTGTACGATTTCTGCGTAGCATATCAAATACCGTGTATTTCCGGTAAAGACAGCATGAAGAACGACTATTCGATCAGCGACTCAAAGATTTCTATTCCTCCGACTGTTCTTTTTACCGCGGTAGGTGTAGTCCCGGATGTTAGAAAAGCAGTGACGTCGGACTTCAAGGCGCCGGGAGATCTTATCTACGTGCTGGGTGGCACTAGAGACGAACTCGGAGGGTCGGAATATTTTGCCTCGAAATGCTTTGTCGGATCTAATGTGCCCAAAGTGTTGGACCCTGGAAGAGCTATCAGATGTTACAGAGCGTTGCATCAGGTAGTCTGCGGGGGATTGGCAAGATCGATTCACGACCTGTCGGATGGCGGACTTGGTGTGGCGTTGGCGGAAAGCTCATTCGCTGGAGGCATGGGCGCACGGGTCAACTTGGCGAAACTGGCCTACAACGGTGTTGAACGTAATGACTTTATTCTCTTTTCCGAAACACCTTGTCGTTTCTTGATCAGCGTTAAGCCTGCTAACAAAGAATTATTTGAAAGATGCATGGACGGCTTTGAGTTATCTCGGATTGGCGAAACCACTTCTGATTTACAATTTGTGGGTCAAAGGATTGAACGGAGAAACAATCGCAGATATCGACGTCCGGGAACTAAAAAGAGCGTGGCAGCGACCGATTGGGGTCTGATTGCAAAATCAATGTTCTGCAAATATGTTAGAGAGTTATAATTCGTGGGCCCCATTAATCACATCTCAAGGAACG
>FUWD013029001.1_pt1 | contig 12327 bp, 8 predicted proteins | sample 1063281 | NCBI WGS metagenome assembly FUWD01 (sample SAMEA79048168, study PRJEB19326) | metagenome | biome: marine
AATGTCCAGTATTACGTTACCTTTACCCACCTGTACTACTTTTCACACGATAAGTTGTTTCCGTTGATCAAATAAGAACTTACTCCCGCCCACTGACATTCAAAAAAGCTGAGTTTGGAATGGTGAAATTATTTATATCTGACTAAACACCAAACGTTTCGACACTATAGGCAGGCTCTCTAAGTTTTGCTTCAAATAAGCCGATACTTCTCATTGTTTCGGTAAACAGTTTTTCATCATGAGTTTCTTCTAATTCAACCAGTTGCTTCTTAAGCCCGGTTAGCTTACTTCTAATCAAAATTGTTTTTAATCGATTAAGTCTGTTTACCAATTCTTCCTTGACGGCTAGGTCTGGCAACTTAGCAAACTGCTGTTCTAGGGAAAAAGCCATACCGGCGAGTTCTGATTCACTTGGTTTATCTAGACTAGAAATTTTTACTACTTTAGCCAGCTCTGTTTCTAATGAAGTACTTAATTTTTTATCAATTATTGTAATTGCAGCAGACAAGAACAGGTTTGCCTTCGTGCCGTCGTCAGAAGCTATGGCTGTATTATTTGATGTTCTATTTATTTCATTAGCTTTGTATCTTTCTTGCTTGATTGATTCTTTTTCAGCTTGTTCTCGGAGATGGTTTAATTCAAAGCGAACAGCTTCAGTTGTGGAATCAATGGTTTTAGCTACTATTTTCACAAAGTGCTCTTGGTCGATTCGATTTGGCAACAGTAAAACAAAAGACAGCACCTCGTCTCTTACTTTTCGCTTGAAGGTGCGGTCGTCTTCGTTTTCGCGTCTGAGTACATGTAGCAAGAATTCAATTACATGAACCGATTTACCGATGTATTTCTTAAACTCTACTGGATCGGCTTGGATGATATCAGCTGGGTCTTTGCCGAGTGGAAGCTCGGCTACTTTTACGTCTAGTCCTCTTCTTAGCATTAAATCAGCCCCCTTTCGCATAGCGTTTATTCCGGCTCGGTCGGCGTCGAGCGCCAGTACGACTTTGTCTGACATACGTTCTAACAATTGAACATGGTGAAGAGTAAGGGCGGTGCCTGACACAGCCACTGTGTTGGCGTAACCAGCTTGGTGACACATCACTACGTCAAACTGCCCTTCTACAATCAGAGAAAAGTCTAAAGTTCGGATACCGGTTTTGGCTTTGTCATAACCAAAAAGCAAATCTGACTTTTTGTAGAGAGGAGTCTCTGGTGAGTTTACATACTTCGGGGCTTTGTCATTAGGATGCAAGATACGTCCTGAAAAAGCGACAATCTTGCCGCCAGGCTCGGCCATAGGGAACATTATTCGGTCTCGAAAGACGTCGAATGGTTCTTTGCCTCCTTCGGTAGTCTTTATTAAACCAGCTTTTATTAATTCCTCGCGCTTGAAGCCTTTTGCTTCAAGCGCTTCTTTTACCTCGCGCCAGCCATAATTCGGCGGACCAGGAGCAAAACCAATCCGCCACTTTATGATTGTTTCGGCTTTCACCCCTCGTTTAGCTAAGTATTCTTTTGCTTCGGGATCTTTGGTCAGCCAGTTGGCATAGAATTTTGTGGCTTCTTCTAGTTCGGCGTACAAATGTTCACGTTCACTTTTTTTCTTCGGGTCTTCAGCAACCAATTCGACTCCAGCTTTTTGAGCTAATATCTTGAGAGCTTCTTTGAAGTCGACACCTTCCATCACTTGGATAAAATTGAAAATATCGCCACCTTGAGAAGTAGAAAAGCAGTAATACATACCGCGGTCTGGTGAGACATAGAAAGATGGAGTTTTCTCCACGGCAAAGGGAGATTTGCCTTTAAAATTTTTACCGGCTTTATGTAGCTCAACGTAAGGAGAAATAACATCAATGATGTTGAGCTTTTCTTTAATCTGTTGGACGGTGTCGCTCATATTACTAGTAGTATAAGCAATATGACCCAGATTTGCGAATATATTGCATGATATGGTTATTTAGTGTGTAATAAATGTTGGTAAACCTAAACAGGTGATTAAAATGAGTAAAGTTGAAGAACTCGTAGTAAGAGTTTTAAGTGACAGAGACTGGCACAAACTTTCTGGTGACGAACAGAGGTCGGTCACTCTACTTGAAGAATCTGGACATCTGGTAAAAGCTCTTCCTTTTGGTGGGTTCGTTGGTGGAGTAACAACTAACTCTACGGAGGCAACAATAAAGACTGGTCTGGTGATGTCAATAATAAAACATTTTTATGTCAGTCCCCGTAACCCGCTTCGGCTGGGGTATGTTTTTATTTAATTATGCAGTGAAAGTCAGCACCCCTTTTTCGTTGACCAAAATCTTACTTAGGGATTTGTACTTAGCAGCGGTGGTGCTAGCTTTAATATGTAGAATTCGCTCCCCTTTTACCTGGCGGCTGCGGTGAAGGTGTACCACTTTGATATTGCATTCATCGAAAATATTTAGAACATGGTCTTCGGCGTCGTCGGTGTTTTTGATAGTAATATTTATTTCAATAAATTCATGCATTCTGTCAATCCAACGTTCTAGAGGAGGTAAAGCCCAGAGTACGATAAGTACCAGCATGGTCACTGATCCGACCAGGGTGTATTCGCCGATTCCCGAACCCATACCGAGAGCGGCCACTAGCCAGATAGTAGCGGCGGTAGTGATACCGCGAATACTGGCTCCATCTTTAAGTACTACACCGGCGCCAAGGAAGCCGATACCGGTTACAATCGCGGCGGCAATGCGGGTGGTTTCTTTTTCGGCCAAGCCCATTTTGATAGACAGGATGGTAAACAAGGCTGATCCGATAGAAATAAGAATCATCGTGCGGAAGCCGGCGCTTTTGTCTCGGTATTCGCGCTCAATACCGATGAGCCCGCCAGCCAAAGAGGCGATCAAAACGGGTATAAAATAGTTGAGTAAGTCTTCGGACATCTCCATGAGCATTTCCATAATAGAATTTTAGCACACTTGAAAAAGAAGCTTTTTCCACAAGGTGTTGATTAAACAAACGAGCGGAGTGACTATTCGTGCCTAGTATTCAAGGAGCGGGGTGACTATGAAAACGGAAGTACTCTTGTGGTAAATTATGTCCGAATTTGTTACTAGAAAATAATGAGCATACGAATATATTTTCTATACACTTCTGTACACACAGTGCCTGTCCTGGGGCAAATTCCTGAAGCCGCACAAAAAGCCGGCGCGGAGCGCCGGCTTTTTCTTTTTGCCAGTTTAGCAATTATTGCTTGGCCTGTAGATCTTGGATCATCTTGTACTTCTTACTTCCTTCGAAGCCTGAACCGGCTGGGATTAGTTTTCCGATGATAACGTTTTCCATTAGGCCAGCCAGGTTGTCATTGCTTCCCTTCACAGCTGCGTTAATAAGAACGCGAGTAGTGTTTTGGAATGATGCGGCTGAAAGGAAGCTCTTTCTTGAGAGCGATGTTTCGGTGATACCCATAATGAGTCGGTCACCCTTAGCGACATCTTTTCCTTCTTCCTTAAGCTTAGTGTTGGTGTCTACGAGGATCCATTCTTCTACCACTTCACCAATTGTGAATGGGCTGTCTCCTCGGTAAGTAATTTTAACCCGTGACATCATTTGCTTAACGATGAGCTCAATATGCTTTCGAGAAATAGTTACACCTTGGAGTTCGTAGATTTTGTTTACTTCTGAAATGATGTAGTCTTGTGTGATTTCTTGACCAGCGTACTTGAATAGTTCTGGAAGTAGAGCTGATCCGTCGGTCAACATTTGTCCCTTAACAACAGAATCACCCTTGGAGACCATTGCTACTCGACGATAATTTACTTCATATTCAACAGCATCTTTCTTCTTTGGTGGACCCTCAGCTGACATGTCTGGAGTGACAACGATGATTTTTTCTCTTCCTTCGGTTCGGATAGCTGTGACTAGACCATCGTACTTACAGATAACTGCAGGGATTTTAGGTTGACGCTTCTCGAAGACTTCTTCAACTCGAGGAAGACCTTGAGTTACGTCTCCTCCAACAGAAGCCGCTCCACCGGCGTGTTTGGTGTTCATAGTAAGCTGAGTTCCTGGCTCACCAATCGCTTGAGCAGCAACAGTACCAACTGCTTCTCCGATATCTACTAGAGCGTTAGTTGTAAGGTCGATACCATAACACTTTTGACATACCCCTCTGAGGGTCTTACAGGTCATTGGAGAGCGTACTATCACTGACTCACAAGTTGTGTCTTCTACGGCAATAGCGTCTCGTCTAGACAGAAGGTGTCCCTTCTTAAAGATAACGTTACCCTTGGTGTCAACAGCGTCTTCAGCTAAGATACGTCCCTTGATAGCCTTACCGAATGAAATTTCAATTCCTGAAGCTGAGATTCTATTGATGAGAGTTCCAGCTTTTGTCTTACAATTGGCTTCCGTAACGATAGCATCTTGGGCTACTACGAATAGTCGTCGGGTTAGGTAACCAGCCTTAGCTGTTTGAAGAGCAGTGTCGGCAAGACCCTTACGAGAACCGTGAGTAGTGTTGAAGTACTCAATCGGGGTCATGCCCTCCTTCATAGAAGAAAGTACTGGAAACTCTAGAGTTTCACCTCTAGTGTTAACAATTAGACCCTTCATACCGATCATCTGTGAGATTTGTCGGATACTACCTCGAGCTCCCGACTTCCACATCATGTAAGCAGAACCTTCAATGTCCATTTCTGCATCAATAACCGTTTCGAGTTCAGACTTTGTTTTGTGCCATACTTCTACGATCATTCGTCGTCGTTCATCTCGTGAAAGTAGACCTTCTTCAAAGTGTCCGATAATCTCTCGTTCTTCTTCTCGAGCCTTAGCTACGATTGCTGTCTTTTGCTTGGGAACAACGACGTCGTCGATCCCCCAGGTGATACCTGATTTTGTAGCGTACTTAAAGCCGTTTTGCTTAATTTTATCAATCATCTTAGGAACTATAGCAGTTCCTTGTTCGTCAATCAGGTCGATAATTATTGCGAAAAGTTCACGTTGACCTAGTTGCGCGTTAACGAAAGCATGATCGCTTGGTAGAACTGAGTTGAACAATAATCGCCCGACAGTTGTCTCGAATATTTTACCTTCGTACTGAGCGTACTTTGGTGTATTGGTAGCAAGTACCTTTACTTTAGCTCGGAAGTCGATAACTCCGTAGTCGTGTGCATTGATAGCATCGTTTGGAGATGAGAAGTGCTTTCCTTCTCCCATGGCTCCTACTACTTCTTTAGTCATCCAGTAAGCTCCAAGAGCGATGTCTTTGAATCCTTCAGACACAACTGGCTCTGATGAACCGGGTTTTAGAATGTTGTTGTTGGCTGAAATTATTTCCCTGGCTTCCATTTGAGCTTCATCAGAAAGCGGTACGTGAACCGCCATCTGGTCTCCATCGAAGTCAGCGTTGAAAGCCGTACAAACTAGTGGGTGAACTTGAATAGCGTTACCTTCAATAAGTACTGGTCGGAAAGCCTGAATACCTTGTCGGTGAAGAGTCGGTGCTCGGTTGAGGAGTACGTACTTGGCCTTGATAATATCTTCAAGAATTGCCCATACTTCTGGTACTCCGTCTTCTACTAGACGACCGGCGCCACGAATGTTGTACGCAAGCTCTTGTTCGAGTAGTTTAGCAATAACAAACGGTCGGAAAAGTTCTAGCGCCATATGCTTTGGCAGACCACACTGGTCTAGGGCAAGTTCTGGACCGATAACAATAACCGATCGTCCTGAGTAGTCTACTCGTTTACCTAGCAGGTTTTGTCGAAAGTATCCTTGCTTACTTTTAAGGTAATCAGATAGTGATTTCAGAGGTCGTCGTTGAGCTTGACTCATTACTGAGTAGGCTCCCCCACCATGACGAATAGAGTTGTCAATCAAAGCATCGACAGCCTCCTGCATGATTCTTTTTTCGTTTCTAAGAATTACGTCAGGAGCTTGGATGTCGATCAACTTCTTGAGACGGTTGTTTCGATTGATAACTCTTCGGTAAAGGTCGTTAAGGTCTGAAGAAGCGTGTCGTCCACCCTCCAAAGCAACCATTGGTCGGATAGCTGGCGGTACCACCGGTATACGAGTAAGGAAAAGCCATTCCGGCTTTACTCCAGCGTTTACCATTCCGCGGATAAGAGCGAGTCGCTTGTCGAGCTTGGCTCGTTCCATTGCTCCAGCCTTGGTGTATCGTTCTTCCAACTCTTCAGACAGCTTCTGAAGGTCAAGAGTTTTGAACAATTCGTAAATGGATTCAGCCCCAATCTTTGCCTCAAACAAAGTACTGTACTTGATTGAATACTTATGGAAAGTTGCTTCGTCGACTACTACTCCTTGCTTGATACTTTCGATTTCTTTCTTGGTGTCGTCGGCTCGGGTTTTTAGAGCGTCTCTGGCGTCTTCGTTTTGAAGCGCTTTCAGTTTTGTTTTAAATTCTGTATCTAGTTCATTTAAGATACGAGTTCGGTCTTGTTCGTTTACTTTGGTGACAATATAACCAGCAAAGTAAATTACTTTTTCGATTGAAGAGGCGGTGAGACCAAGGATCATAGCGATTCGCGATGGTACTCCACGCAAGAACCAAATGTGAGAAACCGGTACACAGAGATCGATATGACCCATTCGTTCGCGACGAACGATAGCTCGAGTGATTTCTACTCCGCATTTTTCACAGGTGATTCCTTTGTATCTAATACCTCGGTACTTTTTACAACTACATTCGTAGTCTTCTACTGGACCAAAAATTCTCTCGTCGAATAGACCATGTTTTTCTGGTCGTTGGGTTCGATAGTTGATTGTTTCTGGCTTAGTTACTTCTCCCCATGACCAGTCAAGAATTGTTTCTGGTGAGGCGAGTTTCAAACTCACTCCAGTGTAATTTGTTGGGATTGGCGCTGGCTTCTTGAAATCCGTTTTTTTGAATGTTGATTCGTTAGACATAAGCAGAAAAATTAAGCAGACTCATAATTACGTCGGACCTCTTCTTTGTCGAGCTTCACATCTAAGGCAAGACCCCGAAGTTGATTAAGAAGCACATTGAAGGCAGCTGGTGTGTGTGGGTGAGAGATTTTCTCGCCGCGCACGATAGCGTCAAAGGCAGCGCTTCTTCCTACGATGTCGTCGGATTTGATAGTAAGCATTTCTCGAAGGGTATAGGCAGCTCCGTATCCCAGGAGAGCCCACACTTCCATTTCTCCAAATCTTTGTCCACCAACTTGAGCTTTTCCTCCAAGCGGCTGCTGAGTAATAAGAGAGTAGGGACCAATCGAACGCATATGGATCTTGTCTTCTACCATATGGTGAAGCTTTAGAATATACATGTATCCAACTGCAGTCTTTTGGGCGAATTCTTCACCGGTTAGACCGTCGCGAAGTTGTATCTTTCCGTCGGCTGGTAGCCCAGCTTCGACGAGCTCTTTCTTAACGTCGTTTTCATCTGCTCCGGCAAATGGTGGCACGATGGCTTGATAGCCAAGCGTGTGAGCAGCCATACCCAGGTGAAGCTCAAGAATTTGTCCGAGGTTCATACGACTTGGTACTCCAAGCGGTGTAAGTAGTATGTCTACTGGTGTACCGTCTGCGGTATAAGGCATGTCTTCTTCTGGAAGAATTCTTGAAATAACTCCCTTGTTTCCGTGGCGTCCTGCTAGCTTATCACCAACTGATACGTTTCGTACTTGGGCGATAGTAATGTGGATACGCTTGATAACCCCACTTTCAAGGTTGTCACCGTCTTCTCGAGAGAAGATTTTGACACCGATTACTCGTCCTCGCTTTCCGGCTTCTAGACGTAGCGAAGTGTCTTTTACGTCTTTAGCTTTTTCTCCAAAGATAGATCGTAGTAGTCGTTCTTCTGGAGTAAGTTGAGTTTCTCCCTTTGGAGTTACCTTACCAACCAAAATGTCTCCTGCTCGTACTTCTGCCCCAATCCGAATAACTCCTGTTTCGTCAAGGTTTCGTAGTTTTAGTTCTGACACGTTTGGAATATCTGGAGTAGTTACCTCTGGGCCAAGTTTTGTATCTCGCACAGCTACATCGTGCTCGTCTAGGTGAATAGTTGAGAACTTACTTTTTTTAACTAGTCGTTCAGAAATAATAATCGCGTCTTCGTAGTTGGCACCGTTCCAACTCATAAATGCCACCATAGCGTTTTGTCCTACAGCAATCTGACCGTTGTCAGTTGAAGAGGTGTCGGCTAGTAGGTCGCCCCGTTTTACCTTTTGACCAACCGATACAGCTGGTCGGTGATAGAAAGCAGAGAAGTCGTTGGTTCGTTGGAATGAAGTTAATGGATACTCTTTGTTCTTACCGTCTTTATCTTTAACAATAACTTTCCTGGCATCAGACTCCACCACTTCTCCTGGTTCTAGTGCATATATTACCCGACCTACGTCTCTGGCTGCCATTCCTTCTACTCCAGTCGCCACGATTGGTGCTTCTCGCACAATACAAGGTGTCGACTGTTTCTGCATGTTTGAACCCATTAGAGTACGGTTGGCGTCGTCGTGGTTTAAGAACGGAATCATTGAAGTCGCAACTGAGAAAGGTTGATTGGTAGCGATGTCGATGTAGTCTACATCTTCTCGAGCGACCATTCGTGGCTCTCCCTTCATTCGAGCTTCGACGAATTCGTTTTCAATCTTTCCTTTATCACTTACCACAATAGCGGCGTGAGCAATCATATGGCCTTCTTCTTCGTGACCGTTCATGTACACAATTTCATCGGTCAGTTTACCTTTATTTACCTTCATGTACGGAGTCTCGATGATACCGAATCGGTTTACTCGAGAGTACATTGCCAGACGCAGAATCAAACCAATGTTTGGTCCTTCCGGAGTATGGATTGGACAAAGTCGTCCGTAGTGAGACGGGTGAACGTCACGTACTTCAAAGCCGGCTCGTTCTCGAGTAAGCCCGCCGGGACCGAGAGCTGAAAGCGTCCGTAGGTGTTCTACTTCAGCGAGGATGTTTTGTTGCTGTGAGAACTGTGAGAGCTGGTTGGTGGTAAAAAATTCTTTGATCGCTGCTTGTAGAGGACGCGGGTTGATGATTTGCATCGGTAGCGATGTCTCAGCCTCAATAGTCGACATTCTGTCTTGAATGTTTCGCTTCATTCTGGTCATACCAACTCGTACTCGCTGTTGAAGCATTTCACCAAAGTATCGCACTCTACGGAAACCGAGGTGGTCTATGTCGTCTGGTAGAGCTTGTGAGTCGTGGTTAGAAACAATGATGTGAGACATTATTCGTTGAACGTCTGCAATTGAAACAGTTCGATTAGCAGTTGCTTTAGCGTCAATCGGAAGCCCGAAGCGTCCGTTGAAGTGGTGTCGTCCAATTTCTGAGAGGTCGTATCGTTCTGGTGAGAAGATCGAATTAACAAAATCTTTAGCATTGTCGATTGTTGCTAGGTCGCCGTCACGAAGCCGCTTGTAGATTTCTACGTAAGAGTCATCGATTGTTTTGGCTGGATCCTTCTCAATAGTAGCCTTCAGGTATTCTTCGCCTCGTTCGATCCCTTTCATAAGCTTGATCATCTCTTTATCGGTCTCTACTCCTAAAACACGAAGTAGTGATGAGATTGGGAACTTCTTCTTCCGATCAATTTTTACATAAATCACACCGTCGGCTTCAGATTCAACCTCAACCCAGGCCCCCCGAGCTGGGATGATTTTAGCACCAAACAAAGTTTTTCCTTTTGATTCTGCAGCAGTGAAGAAGATACCGTAACTTCGAGCCAGCTGCGGGACGATTACTCGCTCTACACCATTAATTATGAAAGTTCCGTTGTCAGTCATCACAGGAATGTCTGTCATGAAAATTTCCTGCTCCTTCTCGCTTTCAAAAGTTTTGTTCTTCAATACAACGGTGGCTCGAAGGGGAGCTTCGAAAGTTCGTTTGTTTTGTTTACAAAATTCAGGAGAGTACTTAGAAGTACCCATTTCGTACTTCTTAAACACCATTTCAAACTTCTTGTCTGAATAGTCTGAAATTGGTGAAAATTCTTTAAAAATTTCTTTTAATGCCGTCTCAACAAACCACTTGTATGACTCACGTTGTGGCTCGATAAGGTCTGGTAATGGAATTCTTGGTGCAGACGCCTTTGAAAAGACGCGTTGCGGCAAGTGTCCAACTGAAACATCCTTGTTGCTCATAGCTTGTCTAGTTATGAATAGGAACTCATAATAATAGAAAAATTGCGCAAACGCGCTTTCGTTTAATTATTAATTTGTTACCCGATGAATAAAAAACATCACGATTGTGATTGGCGAGCACCTTTCGAAGTTTTTTGACGAAACATCCTGGAACGACAAAAAACACAAAAAGGAGCTCTTCTTACCCCCGCGTATTATGATATCTCCCAATCAGAACTCATCCGAGATGCATTAATGCGTTTGTGGGTAGGGAGTATACCTCAGCCGGCAAAATATGCAAGCATATTTTGCCGGCTTAAACATGAGTTTTCCCCGGCTTTAAGGAAAAAATGCTTTTTTGACGACTTCTCTGAACTAAGTTTTAGCAGGTGTCAGGATTGGCTTTTTGCTTTACATAGTGGAATATCACAGAATGTAGTATTAATGAATTATTTCGATATTGCCACCAGTGGTAGCTGGGATAATTATGACTTCAGTGGAAAAATGAATGTCATAGTACCTGACCCATTTGTTTAATACGAGTCAGAAGTTTTTAGCCCCGATATCACCTGCTGTTGTACCCAACCCTGCAGCAGCGTATATGTTTTTGTCTGCAATCATTGGATTGACGACCGTAGCAAGACACAAAAGACTAAGCTGACAATATTCAGTCCCCTAACCCTCGAACCGTCAGAGGTATCGGGGTTTTTATATTTTTATTAACTCAATATATCGATATTTATTTCTTTCCTCGTCTCTTTTCTATCTCAGCGTGATTCCCTCCTAGAAAAACTGATGGGACTTTTAATTTTTTATTTTTGTATTCGAATGCTTCTGGTCTGGTATAGCTTTCGCCGTTGGTGGCTCGGTCGTCTTCGAGGGATTCCTTGGTTCCAAGAACTCCTGCTACTTGCCTAGCAGTAGCATCGATAATAGATAAGGCTGGTAACTCACCACCGGTCAAAACATAATCACCAACACTCACTTCTTCGGCCTTCAGCGCTTTTTTGACTCGACCGTCTATTCCTTCGTACCGACCGCTGATGAGAACCAGGTGATCATATTTTTTGGAGTATTCCTTGGCTAGCTTTTGAGTAAACACCTTTCCCCTAGGAGACATTATAATAGTCTTTATTTTCTTTTGGTCTTTCTTCCGGCCGACCGCTTTCTCCCAAGCTTTGATAATCGGCTCGGGCTTCATTACCATTCCTGGTCCACCGCCATACGGTTTGTCGTCAACTTTCTTATGTTTGTCTGAAGTGAAGTCTCGCGGGTTGTAATAACTAACAGAAATCTTCTTTCCGCGAACTTTTGCCCCTTTACCTTTGTCAGTCTTTTGGGCCCGACCAAGCACACTGGCGTCAGTATAAACTTGGCAAACATCCGGAAAAATAGTAATTACGTGAAAGTTCATATTTATAATTTATCTTGGTATTTTTCTAGAAAAAATGGAAATTGTGAATGCTTTGGCTCAGGAATTTCTTCTAAAGTACACCATCTTAACTCTAGACACTTATCTGGTTCGTTAATTTTTACTTGGGTTGAATCTATTTCTACCAAAAAGTCGTGCTGGATCCAGTGAGTCTTCCGACCATCAATCTCTCGAAACACTTCTCTGACTCCAAGTTTTTCAATAGTTAGAACATCTGCATTACACTCTTCTTTAACTTCCTTATGAATAGTTTCTACTATAGTATCTCCAAACTCAATTGCTCCACTACCGATAGGGTCCCATCTGAGATGTTCGTCGCGACAGTTTTCACTACGGAGTCCCACTAGGTACTTACCGTTACCATCATGGCACAGAGTCACTGCAGCCTGGCCAATATAATCGAAGCCTTTTCTCATGGAAAAATATTAGCACAAAAAAGACCAGTCCCGAAGGGGCTGGTCTTTTAAAAATCTGTTTATATTTTAAGGTCGTCGATAGCCTGATCTAATGACTTAGTTTCTGCTATCGGATTATCCTCTTTCATTGCTTCAGAAGTTTCTCGGTCCATTCGTTGACCCCCTTCTGGTTCGTTGATTTTTAGGTTTACTCGGGCGTCGTTTTTCATTCCCACTACTCTAAGTAAAGTTCGGATTGCTTTGGCTGTGTTACCTGAGCGACCAATAATCTTCCCCATGTCTTCTGCGTGAACATCAAGAGTTAACAATACTCCCATTTCGTCGACAGTTCGATTAATATTGACTGTGTCTGGGTGGTCAACGAGTGACTTTACTAGGCTCTCAAGAAACTGCT
>FUWD013177896.1_pt1 | contig 12321 bp, 13 predicted proteins | sample 1063281 | NCBI WGS metagenome assembly FUWD01 (sample SAMEA79048168, study PRJEB19326) | metagenome | biome: marine
TGAGCTTTGAACAGAGTTGCATTTCCAATAACACTTTGATGGTTTCTTGCGCCCCATACGAGCGGTCGGCTTAAAGGTCTGTTGATGACTGACTTTATTTTTACCCATGAAGTCTCAATAAGATTGTTTTTCTTCATTTCGATATTTCTCTCTGTCGCTTTTTTTGAGACCAGATTTCCTCGCCGAAAATTGATTGTTTCAAAAACAGATAGGTGGAAAGTCAACATAGGATTAGTGGTTCTAAACTCCATAACACTCAGGTTGTTTTGGGCCGCAGGGGCTTTTGGTGTGGCTTATTGGGTTAATGAACAAGGATGGGGAATCATGAATTTTCTGGAATATCCCCATTTTTTGAACGTAATCGTGGCCGTTTTGATACTGGACTTCATAATATACCTGCAGCACGTAATGTTTCATGCGGTTCCGACATTATGGCGTTTGCATATGGTTCATCATGCTGACCTGGATTTTGACGTCACAACCGGAACCAGGTTCCACCCAATAGAGATTTTAATTTCCATGATTATAAAGGCGGGAATAATTGTAGCATTGGGGCCGCCGGTCCTTGCAGCGCTGATTTTTGAGATCTTGCTTAATGGAACAGCCATGTTCAACCATAGCAACATTGATATTCCCGGATCTTGGGATCGATTTTTAAGACTATTCATCGTAACACCTGATATGCACAGGGTTCATCACTCGGTATTCCCGAATGAAACAAATAGCAATTTTGGTTTCAATCTGTCATGGTGGGACAAGCTTCTGGGCACGTATCGAGTTCAACCCCGTTTGGGGCATGAAGGGATGTCAATTGGCCTTAACCAGTTTCGAGACCAATCAAGGTTGAGCCTACCAAGACTGATCATGCTTCCATTCATCGGAAATCCGGGCGCTTATCCAATAAACCGTAGAGGAGGGGTGTCTTGAGAACCTCAGTGATGTTTAAGGGCCTGTCCAGGTTTTTAAACGTTTAGCCTTTGAAAGATCGGAATAAATATGCTGGATTCAGATCAAAGGTTGGATGCCATATCAGAGATGCTCGCTTTGTCGAGTCTTGGGGGGAAGAAAAATATAATTTTTAGCGGTCTTGAACTCAAGGGCCCAATGAATGTTGAAGCTATGATTAAAGCCGTACGAAATGCTGTAAAAAAATTCCCCAACTTTCAAAGTACAATCGAAGAAACCAAGATCAAGGGTCGTCACTATCTTGTCCGGAAACTTGACCCTAACATGAAACTACCGTCAGGTTTTTATGAGTTGAAGACCAGAGATGAGTCCTCTACCGTTCTTGACAATGTTTTATACACACTCAGTCCTCGGCTTGACCGGGATTGGGATCTGTTACATGAATCCCCCTTGGAATCATATTGCATACGTGTATCAGAACAACATCACGTGCTTGCTACGTTTAATCATCATTGGGCCGGTGATGTCGGCAGTATCATGGAATACGGCCAAGCATTGATGGCCGGTTATCATGAACTGGTTAAAGGACACAAAGCTGATTGGGAAAACGAACCATTGGCCATATCGAGTTCCAATAAAAGGCAAGTGGAGAATAGGCAGGCCAAAAAGCAAGCATGGTTAGACAATGCCAGAGAAACTCTATCCAGCTTTTTGAAATCCCCTTCCATACCCAAGGGTACTGGAAATCGTGGCAACGACCGGCAATTCCATATTAAAAGAGTACTATCTCCGGAAGAGTCCCAAACTCTGACTCATCGAACAGGACTAAGTCGGGCCCTCTTGCCGGATCGTCTTACTGCGGCTACTCATTTGGCTGTTGACGAATGGAATTGTGAGCGAGGCGTTTCTCCCGGCGAACTCACTTCGTCCATGACGGTCAACATGCGAGGCCGATACAAGACATTGAACAACCCCAACAACAGCGGGCTTATCTTTCTGAACTCAACGCCAAGCGAACGAACAGACCCTAATAAATTGTGTCGTTCCCTTGCAATGCAAAGGATGAAATGCTTTAGAGCCCAAAGCGATTTCAGCTACTACCATAGGCTTGGAAAGATTTAACAACATAGTCCGAATATTGCCTTTTCGTCTAAGACGCCGGACGGTAAGCTTTGTCATGGATAAGCACGAGGTTTCAGTAGCCATAACGCTTCTTGGCGTCCTCTGGCCGATGCTGAAGAATGGCAGACCCACAGGAGAAACATTCCTGGAAAAATCTGGCGACCTAGTTATGACAGAAGTTCACGGTCTTGGTTACAAGCTTGCGTCAAGCACTCGCTTGCTGTTAGTCGCCTATCTGTTTCGAAATCAGTTCAATTTCATCCTGACATCATCAGCTTCACTCTTCACGAGACAGGAGAGTGAGCTTTTTATGGACCTGATCATGAAAAATCTGTTTATTTGAGTTTGCGGAGATTATGAGCAGACGAAACTTGTATGAACAAACAGCGGATCGGATTGTCAATTATTCGATTCAGGAGGCGGAATTTGCTTCATGCGATTGCGCCAATCCTGAAAAGTATATGAAAGAGATTTTCTGATAATTTCTGTCAGCATTCTCGGCGAAGACCAGACGTTAACCATTTGAAAACATTCCCATGTGCAATGACACTTGGTTTCAGAGATCATTTCCATTTCTTTCAGGGCCTGTTTGGAACGAAGCAGTTCCATTGGGTCGTAATTGTGATCACGTAGGTTGCCTAGTACAATATTAAGTAGTTCGCAGAGAACTATGTTGCCATCAGCGGTTATGACGAAACACTTCTTGCCGGCTTTACATGGTACGGCCATTTTGTTGTACTTTGCGCTCTGATAAATTACGTCGCCTACAAGGTCGGCCATCGCCACGCCAGCGATTCTGAAAGGATAGTTGTTTGACAGCCCTTTTCTCACCAACGGCATGATTTTCTTAAACACTTCATAGTAATGATCTACATCAATATTAGATAGAGAACTGTTAGGAAGAGAGTCCCCCCGAATCATGGCAACTGAATATGGAACACCAATTTCTTCGGTGAAAAATTTTGCAGTATCAAGAAACTCGTGAGCGTTCCAGGCATTGTAGGTCCCGTGCGCAAAGACGGCTAGACGATTCGCGCCTAAATTCTCCTGGAGTTTTTTAAGTTCCTTTAGCGTAGTAACTGCGTGGTCGAAACTTCCCTTCTTATTTCTAATTCTGTCATGCGTCTTACTGCCACCGTCCACGGAAACCGCAATAGCCAAAGCTAAACCATCACACTTGCTCAACGTGGACTGCGCAAAAGATAGAGCAAGATCAGTCAACCAACCGTTGGTTGACACATTTAGTATATGGACTCGATTATTTGTGTAAAAAATTTCGGCTATTGTATCAAGATTTGAACGGAGCATAGGTTCTCCGCCAGCCATTGTAATGTATTTAATTTTCCCCAGGTTCTTGAGAATCGATCGATCTCGTCGATTGTCAAGTCATTCCCAGGCTTTTGGTTTTCCATGTGGTTGAAACAGTGCTGGCACTTAAAGTTGCAGCGCTGGGTCACGTAGAAAATAAAGTATGCAAGTGAGTCGGTGAGCTGTACTCTAATATCGTCCCAAAAGTTTGCGTAATTCCATCTCATATAAAATACTGCGAGAGGATCTGGTCATGTTAGCATCTGGGAACCATCAATTGATGACCTTAAAAAATCTGTCCCATCGGATTTGAGAATTCTCTTTGGCCGAATAATAAATCAGGAAAGCCTTTCCTTTCACGTCTTCCAGCGGGACAAACCCCCAAAATCTACTATCATGGCTATAATCTCTATTGTCTCCCATGACAAACAGAAATCCTTCCGGAACTTTTTCAAGGGCTAAATTATCCCTTGGATTCAAATCTCCAGGCATTATTACATTGCTATTAAATCTGGCCCCAGGGGTAACAGATTCCTTGCCATTGACAAAAACCCTTTTATCTTTGATTTCTACGGTGTCTCCGCCAACGGCTATCACCCTTTTTATGAAATCCTTAGTCCGGTCTTCCGGATAGATGAAGACAATGACGTCACCACGTTGTGGCTGAAAAATCTCGGGAAATCTTTTGCTGGTAAAAGGGATCCTGACACCGTACAGCAATTTGTTCACGAGAATGTGGTCGCCAATTAACAAAGTTCGCTCCATAGAGCCGGATGGAATTTTAAAAGCTTGAACAAATACCGCCCTGATAATAATAGCAAGTATAACGGCTACAACAAGGGCTTCGGTGTATTCCTGAAAAATTGTTCGTTGAGACTTTTCTTTTTGTAGGGGAAAGTTTCCGGTTTGAGCCATCTTCTTGATCATCCAGTCTGGTCGCAATTAAAGTGCAATACGGTCAGATCATATCTGACATCGTATCTTAGTGTAAAGCGGTTCAACATAATTGATTTGAAAAATGCCTTAAATTTGTATTCTGGAGAACATATTTTTTGTCAAATCCGCTAGATAAAGACGTTCCAAGGTATTTTTGCGCCGCCGATAAAAACCGGAGGGGAGAATTTTATCCTCACCCCCCGGTCCGCCGGTTAACATGCCCCTCCCTCCCCCGAGGTTGAGGCCAGCATCTAGCTATCATCACGGGAGTCTCTAGTCAAGTTCTTCTTCAAAAACCGTTAAACTAGTTAATAAAAACCGTACAAACATCTTACAGGTTTTTGTTAGAAATTAAAAAATGTCCACGCGTGAACATAGATGCTCATCTATTCCGAAACACCACCAAGGTAAGCCTGTTTGACCTTTGGGTTGCTGAGAAGCTCGTGTCCAGGGCCCTCCAGAGAAACCACACCATTTTCGAGCAGAAAAGCGTAATTTGCTATCCTTAGAGCGGCGTTGGCATTCTGTTCAATCAAGAAAATGGTCACACCTTCATCTCTGATTTTCTCCACAATTCTGAAGACATCTGTGACAACCATTGGGGCAAGGCCCAAAGAAGGTTCATCCATGATCAGCAGTCTGGGTTTTGACATAAGGGCTCTTCCTATGGCAAGCATCTGCTGTTCTCCGCCGGACAAGGTTCCCGCAAGCTGTTGGGAACGCGACGACAGCACAGGAAACGTGTCGTATACTCTATCAAACAACCTCGATAATTCGGATTTAGCCCTTGTATAATAAGCTCCCATCAAAAGGTTTTCCTTGATTGTAAGGTTTGCGAATACTTTTCGGCCTTCGGGGACATGAACCAGGCCAAGTCGCTGAATTTTATGGGGAGGTAAATTTTTAATATTTTTACCTTCAAATTGAACATTTCCGGCTTGAGCCATTACAAGTCCGGATATAACCCGCACAGTTGTGCTCTTGCCGGCTCCATTGGACCCCAATAGCGTTACTATCTCTTTGGCCCCAACCTCGAGAGACACTCCTTTAAGTGCCCTGATGCCACCGTAACTGACCTGCAAATCTTCAATTTTTAGCATGCTTGACCGTTGTACCGTTAAAATCTGTTCCCAGGTAAGCGGAGATGACTTCAGGGTTGTTGCGAATAGCGGAGGGAGTTCCCCAGGCTATTGGAATTCCATGATCAAGGACTCTAATCATGTCGCAAACTTCCATTACAAAACTCATGTCGTGATCAATCAGACCGACCCCAATTGGAAGATTATCCCTGAGTGTTAATAAAAACTCCCCAAATTCCCTCGTTTCGGTCGGATTCATTCCGGCTACCGGTTCATCCAAGAGCAACAATTTTGGATCAAGGGCCAGGGCACGAGCTATCTCAAGTTTTCTCTGACTTCCGTAAGGGAGCGAACTTGCCTGTTCAGAAGCGACTTCCCCAAGATTCATAAGTTCCAAAAGCTCATATGCCCTGGACTTGATCCTTGTTTCATCTCGAGAATATCTGCCTACTCCTAATATTGCTTCGATAAAAGAATAAGATACCGATGAATGGGCGGCTATCATGACATTTTCGATAACTGAAAGATCCTCATAAAGTTTGATGTTTTGAAAAGTCCTGGCTATTCCGCTGCGGGCGATACGAGGTGGTGACCATCCAGTGATTTTCTGTCCACAAAAGAATACTGATCCTTCTGATGGGCGAATTCTTCCTGTTATGGCGTTGAAAGCCGTAGTTTTCCCCGCTCCGTTTGGCCCAATCAAACCTATGATCTCTCCTCTTCTGATTTGGATACTAAATTTTGTTAGAGCCTGTACTCCTCCAAAAAAAACTGATAACCCATTTATATCAAGCAATAAATCCATAACTCATTCAAACTTTCATTGCGGAGAGTTTATTTTTGATCCAACCCAACAAGCCTTCCCACGTGAACTCAGATCTTCCCATGATTCCACTTCTGGCAAAAAGCATGACCAGAATCAAAATTACTGAAAACAACACCATTCTCATGCCTGGAACACCGTCATACTGAAATCCGAATAGATTCGCCGGTTCCTCAAAAAACCTGAGCGCCTCCCCACCCCATGTAATGAGGATTGCGGCTATTATAGAACCTGTAGTGCTTCCCAAGCCTCCAATAACAATGATTATAAGCAGATTGAACGTGAACATGAACGTAAACAGGGATGGCGAGATTGTAGTTATCAAATGGGCGAGTAACCCTCCTGCTACACCCTGAAAGAAAGCGCTGAAAGCAAACGCAAAAGTCTTTATTCGAAACGCGTTTATGCCCATGGCCTCCGCAGCCGTTTCATCCTCTCTGACGGCTTTCATAGCTCTGCCATAGGATGAATTGACCAGCCTCACTGTACAAAAGACTGTAAAAACACATATTCCCCATGACCACCACAAGTTGGTGTAAGGATACAGACCCTTTAAACCTAAGGAACCATTTGTTATAGACATTGAGTTGTTGGCCAGTACCTGAAACACCTCCCCGAAACCCAAACTAACAATGGCAAGGTAATCTCCCCGGACCCTAAAGACAGGCATGGCCATTAGTATGGCCACCAGAGCCGTGACAATTCCTGCGATTAAAAGCGAGGCGGCGAAAGGTACAGAGATGACCGACAAAGGCCACAACATAGGCTCAATTATGAATGATCGTAACTTTTCCTCAGGGGAAAGAGTAAAAATCGCGCTCGTATAAGCGCCTACAGCCAGAAAGGCGTTTGGCCCCAGGGAAAACTGTCCAGCCACTCCGTTTATGAGATTATAACTGACTGCCAACGTAATGAATATAGCAATATTTTGAAGGATGCGGAGATTATAATGACCAAAATTGGAATCAGCGTAAGTAAGGAAAGAAAATAAAATGAATAGGCTGAAGACAGTTAGAATTCTATCTCGATACAAAGCCAACTTCGAGATCCTTTCAAAACTTTTTAATCTGTTCTGACAAAATCTAATCCGGAAGACGTTCGCCCATGATTCCTGTAGGGCGAGTCAAAAGAATAACGATCATCAAGAAAAACGCCACGGCATCCCGGTAGCCTGACCATTCGGGTTGGACGGCTACTATGAATACCTCGGCCAAGCCAAGAATCATTCCCCCCATGGCAGCCCCACTAATACTTCCTATTCCCCCCAGGACCGCAGCAACAAAGGCTTTTAAGCCAGGGACAACACCCATGAAAGGTTCCACAGCGGGGTACTTCATACTCCACATTATGCCACCCGCCGCCGCAAGCGCTGAGCCCAAAGCAAAAGTAAACGATATAACCCTATCCTTATCGACCCCCATCAGCATGACGGTTTCCATATCTCTGGATAGCGCCCTCATGGCCATGCCAATACGAGTCCTTTTTACAACGGCCATACAAATAGCCAGCAAAACAAGCGTGACCACAAAAACCCATACGGACAGCGTCGGAATACTGACATCCCCAATAACGATAGAACCTGAAACAAATTGGGGTGTAGGAAAAGATTTAGGCCTCCCTCCAATCGTAACAAGAGCCAAATTTTCCAGTAAAAATGAAACTCCTATAGCGGTAATGAGAGCATTGATTCGAGGGCTTTTCCGTATGGGTTTGTATGCGCCCCTGTCAATCAGAATGCCGAGAAGGGCTGTGAGCGCAATAGCTCCAGCAAATGATACAGGCCATGGGAGATTAAAGATTACAATACCGAAAAAACCAATATAGGCCGAAACCATAAGAAGATCGCCATGCGCAAAGTTTATGAGCCTTAAAACGCCATAAACCATCGAGTAGCCTATTGCTAAAAGGCCATAAAGACATCCTACGGTTAGTCCGTAAACAAGTTGTTGCAGTGCAAAACTAAGATCCAATTATTGATCCTCAAAAGACAGGCCCAACGAACTTGGCGGAGTCTTTGGAAAGAGAAACTCAAGGCTAGGAAGTCTAAAGTCTCCATGCAATCCTGGATCCGCAACTTGAAACAGGATTGTAACCATGCCCCATTTTATGTCATGGCATAATGGTGGTTACGTAAACGAATTTGCCATCTTTGACTTTGTTTACAACCATGGGCTTGATTGCGTTTCCATCAGGCTTGATCGTTATTTTACCTGTCAACCCTTCGAAATCCTTTGTGGCGCTTAAGGCTTCTCGAATCTTGACTGGATCTGTAGACCCCGCTCTTTTTATTGCGTCGACCACGATGAAGTACGCGTCTGCAGACTGAGCGGTATAAGAATCAAGCTCTTTACCGACTTCTTTCTTAAACAGTTCAAAAAACTTCTTTCCAAGTGGAGTGCTTATTGTGTCCGTATGAAAATGAGCAGTAAAATAAATACCTTCCACCGCATTACCGCCTAGCTGAATGAACTCAGGCGCCTGAACACCGTCACCGGCCAATATGGGCGCGTTCAACCCCATTTCCCTGGCCTGCTTTGCTATAAGCGCACACTCTGTGTAATAGATAGGCGCGTAAATTATGTCAGGTTTTAAAGACTTTATTCTGCTAAGTTGAGGTGTGAAATCACGATCACCCATCTTGTACATTACTTCACCGAGTATTTTTCCACCACCTTGGGTGAATTCCCTTTGGAAGAATGTTTTCAATCCAACACAATAGTCTTGCGAAATATCATATATAATCGCCGCATTCTTTGCGTGAAGCTCATCCAAAGCGAGCTTTGCGGCTACGCGTCCCTGTTCTGGATCTATGAAACAGACTCTGAAGACAAATTGTTTGCCCTGGTTGACGAGCGGGTTGGTGGCAGTTGGAGATACCATGGGTATTTTTGTTCGCTCGGCATGGTCCGCAGCCGCTATAGTGTTCCCTGAAATAAGTTCTCCAATTACTGCTACTACCTTTTCTTTTTCAATTAATCTTGAAATCGCGTTTGCGGAGTCAACTTTCTCAGACTTGGTGTCAGATAGTTTAATGTCGATAGGACGGCCTAGCGCCTCAGGTTCGATTTTTTTAGCTGTATTTATTCCGTCCATGGCCATTTGTCCGAAAGCCGCCACGCTACCAGTCATGGGGAGGAGCGCCCCTATGTTGATTGGTTCCGCAGCGAACGCGCCAGATACGACACCCAGTATGACAGCGGCGATTACGCCCACAATCCAGGTCATGAAGCACCTCCTAAGCTATTTAAAATAATTAACTCTTCTATATTAAGGACTATATCTGTCTGGCGATAATTAATGCGGAAAAGATGCCTGATTCCCAAACGAATCCTTATTAAAACATCAATCCTGTTTAAAGTAAATCGTATAAACCTTTGACGCAAAGACAAACATCGGTATATTTGGAATTATGAATAACAACACGAACAAAACGAGAGTCGGTGTATTGGGTGTAGGGTCGATGGGACGCAACCACGTACGTATTTTGTCCTGTATGGAAGATTGTGAACTCGTCGGAATTCATGATGTCAACGAAGCCAGGGCAAAAGAAATATGCAATTTATATGGCTGCAAAAGCTTCGAAGATCTGGATCTTCTGCTGGAACAAGTCCAAGCTGTGGTTGTAGCAACTCCAACTTCCAGTCATGGACATTTAGGTGAAAAATGCCTGGACCTTGGGATTCACGTCCTCATGGAAAAACCCCTCGCTTCAAGCATAGTTGAAGCTGAAAGAATGGTTCGACTGGCCCAACGAAACAATTTGGTCCTTATGGCCGGCCATGTAGAGAGATACAATCCAGCAGTTGATTTGATGATAGAACTGATCAAGAAAAACAAAGAACCCGTAATCTCAATCGAAGCAAGAAGAATGAATCCTTTTGATGGAAGCAGGTGCCTCGATGTTGATGTTCTTTATGATCTTCTCATTCATGACATCGACATTACCCTGGAACTTGCTGATTCAACAATCCATCACATGTGTTGCGTAGGGCAGAAAGTTTATTCCAATCTCGTCGATGACGCGCATTGCCTGCTACAATTTGAGAACGGTGTAACCGCCGTCTTCTGGACGTCAAAATGTTCGCCGAGGAAAACAAGGGAGATCAATGTTACTACCAGGACACGGTTTTATCAGGCTAATACAATAAATCGCTCGCTTACGGTTCATGCCGCAACAGATGTAGATTCCGGTGGGGATGGAGTCTGCGTCATGAACGACATTACGGTTGAGGAGATACTTAAGACGGACGAAGAGCCCCTTAAGTCTGAAATAAAGGATTTCCTGGCTTCTGTAAAAAGCGGGGACTCTCCGACTACAAATGGTCAAAGAGCCCTGGAATCGTTGATCATACTGGATCAGATCTCGAGAAACCTGAACAGGAGCTAGATAACGTGGCAAACCTGAACAGTAAGACTATTCCGGTTACAGGACCTTGTTGATCGAATATTCTATTATCCCGCTTGCTCCAGCCTTTAATAGCTTCGGTATCAAAGTCCGCACAACCTCTTCAGAAATGACTGACTCAACTGAAAACCAATCCGATTTGTACAAACCAGCTACCGTGGGCGCATTCAACGAAGGAAGCAGACTTATAATCGAGTCGATCTTGTCTTTGGGAACATTCATCTTTAAACCGACCATCTTTCTAGCTTCCAGGGCAGATTGAAGCATCAAGTGGATTTGATGGATCTTTTCTCTCTTGAAAGGGTCTTCAAAGGACAGCCTGTTTGCAATAAACTGCGTGTTGGTAGTGAGTATGCTGTGAATTATTTTTAGACCATTGGCCTTGAGAGTGCTTCCCGTTTCGGTGACATCCACTATGGCGTCCACTACGCCCTCTTGAACCTTGGCTTCCGTGCTACCCCACGAGAACTCTACATCTACCCTGATCCCCCTTTCAGAGAAAAATTTCCTGGTCACTCCGACCAATTCAGTGGCAATCCGCTTACCATGTAGGTCTTCCGGGGTTTGATAGCCTGAATTGACTCCAACCGCCAAGACCCAGCGAGCCGGATTCTGTGAAACTTTCGAATAAACCAGATCGTCGATGACTTTAACATCGGATTCATTCTCAAGTATCCAGTCCCTTCCAGTAAGTCCGGCGTCAAAAGTTCCAGATTCCACATAACGAGAAATTTCCTGGGCCCTCAAACGGGCCATCAAGATTTCATCATCGTCAACAGTTGGAAAATAACTTCTTGAAGAAACTGTTATATTCCATCCAGCGCGACGGAAAAGATCAATAGTAGCCTGTTCCAGACTACCTTTCGGTATTACTAATTTTAGAGGATTTTTACAGATCAATTTCCGTTATTTCTCCTTTCTCGTTAATTCGTCTGAAAAAACAACTCCACTTCTTCGTGTGGCAAGCTCCATCACCCTGTTGATCCACAAGTAGGAGAATCGTGTCCATGTCACAATCAACCAGAACTTCCCTTACAATCTGAATGTCCCCGGAAGTAGGCTCCTTTCCTCCAGAGTTCTTTACGGGAACGGCTCCAATAGCATGCTCTTCCTTCCGTCAGAGTGACATCAAGAGCCTCACGATTCATGTAGGCCATCATCAGGACTTTTCCTGAATTAACATCCTGGGCAATTGCCGGTATCAATCCACCGCCCTTTTCAAAATCAATTGCGTCAATTCTTGAGGAATTCATTGATCCTCTCATCTCGCCTCCTGTTAGTTTTGATTCCTAACATTTCATGTGGAACAGAATTTACTGCCTGGACCCCGAGCCTATTTGAAGAAAATGTCTACGATTTTGATGGTTTGGTCATCGCGTTCCCATTCCATATTGTCTAACCATTTCTGGACGCGATCAAATGAACAGCCAGTGATAAGAAGAGTCGCCACCATCATTAACAACCATTTTCTCATGACAACCTCGAGCCCTTAAACAGTACCAGAGAATTCATCAAAAATTATCATGTCAATAATACACTGATTGATTAAAGCAGGCAACATCTAATATGTCATAACAACTTTAATTAATTTGAATAATAAACTAATATAATTGATTATATATGTTGATAGATAACCACGCGCTGTCGAATGGAGATCATCGACACTAAGGCTGCGCCATTTAATCCTATATCGGCCTAGGTGGTTAGATTGACTGGATATCTATCGTGGGCCATAAGTAGGT
>FUWD013388292.1_pt12 | contig 12321 bp, 9 predicted proteins | sample 1063281 | NCBI WGS metagenome assembly FUWD01 (sample SAMEA79048168, study PRJEB19326) | metagenome | biome: marine
CCATAAATTGGATCTGCAATGGTAGATGCTCTAAGGGTTGAAGCCACCGGGCCATCACATCACAAGAAATATCTGCCACAAATTTTATATTAAAATCTTTAGACTTTGCATCTTCTCTCGTAAATAAATAAGGGGCTCCATTTCCATAAAAATGGCCAGCAATAAAGAAATTAGTAACTTTTGCAAAACGCATAAAATCAGAAACATAACTTTCTGGGTTACTATATAAATCTCTATTATTTAAAACTTGCTCATCTTTACGTTTGTTATAATCTAACACATCGACCAAACAATACACTGATTCGTCAAAATTTTGATTTAAATACGCATCAACAGAAACCTCTTTTAGGTTCATTCCATCTAATATTTCTTTCGCGCCATAAGCGACTTTCCCATTTCCGGTTAAAAGGATTTTTATATTTGGTAAGTTGATTTTATGTAGTGCTGATATTAATTCTTTTTGGCTGTCTAATGTTTCTGCTTTTGGTAAGTTGAAGGTTTTATTTTTTAAGCCAATGGCTCTAAATCCATTGTAAGCTCCTACTATACCTGCATAACGTCCAAAACCAATTAAACGCGCTCCGTTTTCTTTAATGATGGTTTCGTGATCAAATAATTCAATATTTTTATCTAAAATCGCTACTAATAATTTTCTGTTATAAGGTTGTTTTTTAATCGTATGACTAAAGAAAAAATATTTTTTATTATTGATTAAAGCATCAATAGGAACTTCTTTTACCCCAAATAAAACATCACAATCAGAAACATCATTTGTAACTTCCAATCCAATTTCCTTATAACTTTCATCAGAAAAAACCCTAATATCAGAACTTTCGACTTTAATTTCTGAATTAGAAAATTTTTCTTGAAACTGTTTTAATTTTTCTGGAGAAAAAACAACTCTTCTATCAGGTGGATTTTTACGTTCTTTAATAATGCCAAACTTCATGTTTTACTATTTTTATAGGGCACTGAAACAAGTTCAGTATTAATGGTATAATATTTGGTCGAAGATATTAGAATTTAAAGAGATTCGCAACTGATTTTTTTTATACTTTTGCAATCTGTATTTTTTATTTAATAAATACATCTTCGACATCTTGGGGACGACTGGTTTTGACAGCAAGGTCAGTAAATTTGTAAGCATATCAAGGAATGAAATTATTCTTGTAAAACTCATTTCACCTTTTTAAACGGCGAAGATAACTACGCTTTAGCTGCTTAATCCGAAATATAGTAGGATTAGCCTAGGCACACAAGGTGTGCAAGCTTTATGTCCATGAAAAGCCTTGGTTTATGGCGCTTCATTTTTGGGCATCGTAAAAATAAACATAGAAAACTTGTAGCTTTGGCAAGTTTTTGAAACTAAAGAAGTTAAGCTAAAAATGGATTGTTCTTAATCAGCTTTTGGTCGAAAATTAAGAAAGAACTATATATGTAGAAAGCTTTTTGACTGCTTGTTTGGACCCGAGTTCGATTCTCGGCGTCTCCACTTAATTACACCTCAACTTATTGTTAATCAATTTGTTGAGGTTTTTTTTTAGTCAATACCTTAATAATTATCACTGTTATTTTAGTAAAATTAAGGTAACTAATAAACTTTAGAACTTGAAAAAGAATAACTAAAGTACTAACATGCGCTAAAGCATAAAAAAAGTCCTGAATTTCTGTTAGCTTATTAAATTATTTTAAGCGTAGTTTAGTCAAAACACAATGTAGCATATGACTTTATATAAAATTTAATATCTGCAGAATAACCTAACTTTTACTAGGTTTAACTAGAATACTCACGTTTCCTTCGGAATAAGTTTCATAAATCTCTTGAGCACTTGCAATACTAAATGCTAATAATAATGCTAAAAATAATACGAATTTTATCATAATAGTTTTTTTTTCAAAACTAATAAATTTAATTCAGTCAAGAAGTATATCAAGACTGTGTCTTTCCCCAGTTTGCTGAGGTAACCTTGACTGTTTAGGAATAACTGAATTAATAGAGTAGGAAATGCCTATTGTTTTGGCTATTTATTTTGAATTCTATGAAGAGAAAAACCTCCCTGAATGACAGAAAGGTTTTTTATTTTAATCTCTTATTTACTAATAACGTTAGTCCTTTTGTTTGTAATTAGTGTTTTCAAGGAGTATTTTGTACACATTAGCACCACTAGTAGTAACTGTGTATTGAGATAAATAATTAAAACCTTTTTTATTTAACATGTTTAAAGCACCCATAACACCATTAAAAATCATTGGTTTTCCATCCTCTCCTATAATGTGACCTTTTTTAACTTCTTTCATCTTTCCTATTTGACCGTAATCCAAATAAATAGTTACTTGGAAAAATTTAAACATCTTTGATGTTGCCACAATCTCAACATATTTCGCAGGAATATCTTCAACTGGAACCCCATTAACAGTTTGTGCATTTAAATGTGTTAATGAAGATAATAAGAATACAAATACAATGATTTTTTTCATTTTTTTTTATAAAATTAATAAATTTAATTTATTCAATAAGTATGCCAAGACGTCGTCTTTCCTCAGTTTTCTGAGTTAATCCTTAAGGTTTAGAACTATTTGAATCAATAGAGAAAGAGATGCTTATGGTTTAACCAATAGATTAAACTTTATTATAAGACATTTTAAAACAGTATATTTGGATATGAATTTTAACCAAAAGGCTTCAATTTCTGAGCATTACTCACTTCTTAATTGAAGTGAGTTTTTATTTTTTAATCAGTTTGTACTATTTTAAAATCAATAGAAATATACTACTAATCTTTTAACGTGCGAAAAAATAATGTAAGAAATTGAAGGAAATATTATTTAATTTATCCGAGAATAAGAGTTTATCTTATTGAATCAAATAATCACTAATTTATACACACTTTATTTGTTATGCACTTACCCCATCTTCGTCAGTCACTCTCTTTACCTTTGCTTCTTTTTAAGGTTTAGGTTTATTAAAAATATCTTACTCACATATTCCTGCAGATATTATTCCATTCTGCTTAATTACTAAATCTCTATTAATAGTTTAGCCATTTCCTATTGTTGCATTAAGAGTAAAAAACTATCAGCAGAATTCTTTTAAATTATTAAAAAATAGACCATTTTAAAAACAGGTGAAGATTAGTTGCCATTTTTTTGGACTAAAATTGAAACAAAAAATAGCTTTTAATTTATAGGTATTTAATAATATCTATTATTGTATTTATATCCTGCAATCAAATAACGAAAAAGCAGCTTCCAGTCTACAACCCTACTGAATTTAAAACTAAACTAGTAGATAAAAGTGTACGGCATATAAGTAGTAATCACAGGGTAGCTGATTTTAAACTTCAGAATCAAAATGGTAAAACCGTTACCCAAAAAGATTATAAAAATAAAGTGTACGTGGTAGATTTCTTTTTTACAAGTTGTACTAGTATCTGTTCAATTATGACAAGAAACATGGCAAAAGTCCAAGAAGAATTTATAAATAATGAGAATTTTATGTTGCTTTCGATGTCTGTAACTCCCGAAATTGATACAATTGAAATATTGAAAACCTACGCAAAACAAAAAGGGGTAAAAGACTCTAAATGGAATATTACTACGGGGCCAAAAAAGCATATTTATGAATTGGCTCGGAAAAGTTATTTTGCAGTTGCTGAACAAGGAGATGGCGGCCTTCAAGACTTTATCCATACTCCTAATTTTATTTTAGTCGATTCAGAAAAACAAATTCGTGAAATATATGACGGTACTGACGAAAATGAGCTTTACCGATTAATCGAAGATATTAAAGTTCTAGTCAACTAACCAATCTATAAATTAAAATAAACCCTATAAAAACTATTACAACGAATATATCTGTATTTACATCAATAGTAGTAACACTTAATGTATCTCTTTTAATCTAAATACTATCTAGATTTACTTAGGAATAACTTGTAAAACTGATGGCTAAAAGTAGAATAATAAGTGCTTTTTATTTGCTCGACTCGAGTATTTATAATCTGTATTAGCATTTAAAGACTACTGTTATCTTTAATGATTAAATTACTTTCTATTATTTCAATCTAATCTATAATTTTATTGCTACTATTTCTAAAATAACAACAAAATTATAAATTTTTTATTTTCTTATCTTAACAGTCTTAGTTTATCAATTTTATCTTCCAAGTTAAAGAATAAGAAGCATTCGGTTCTAAGACTTGCAATCCTATTTTATTATTAAAACTATTAGAAATACCGGTCATTGGTTCTATTGCAATTAAAGAAAAACCAGGTGGTGTATACATTTGTAAATAATTATCTTCTAAATCAGTCGTGATTTCTATCTGGTAAGATGGTGTTGTAAATCCTATATTATTCGCATTCAAAATAAAACAATCATCTAATTGTTTGTCTTCAATTTTAAAGATTTCTGGCGATTTAGAATAAACAATTTCTTTTGTTATTAGGTTTTCATCAAAAGTAATTTTTTTATCACTTTTAAAACTTAAAGAACTTTTACTTAAATTATCACTTATAAAATATGGATGCCAACCTAAAGTAAATGGATAGGACTTCGTGTCTGTGTTTTTTATTTGCACAGATAAACTAATCTGTTTTTTTGTAAGAATATAGGTTATATAGATTTCATACATAAAAGGAAAACCTTTACTTTTTTTAGTCTCTTTATACCCTATCGTTACTGAACAATTATGTGTATTTTCTTGTTTCTCAATCAACTTAAAATTTTTATTATAAACTAGACCATGTAATGCATTTTCATCCGCTTGATTGCAATCTAATTGATAATCTTTTCCTTGAAATGAATATTTTCCAGCTTGAACTCTGCTTACAAAAGGAAATAAAATTGACGAGGCATAAGAAACTTTATAGTCCAAATTTGGTGGTTCTTTGATTAAAAAAATATTCTTGAATTTTAATTCTTGAAGTCTACCTCCTTCCTCTAAACATATTCTAGCTAAAGAAGTTTTATCCTTATTTCTCAATTCTAAAAAACTGAATTCATTTTTAGTTACTAGTTCTACTGTGTACATTTTTAAATAGATTTTCTTATAAGAAAGTTTTTAAAAAATGTTTAATCATTTGGTAAGATAATTCTTATCATTTTTTTCCAATTCTAATTGGCTAATGGATTTTATAATTTTCTAAAAATAAATTTAAAAGCAACTAATATGAAGAAAAGTGGAAAAAAAACGGAATTCATACGTACGCTTTTTAATTTTAGCTCTTCTTTATATAAAGACCAATTATAATCTTTAGAAATTCCGTTTTTATCACAGTTAGATATAATAGCATCAATCTTTTCTGCGTTTATATTTTTACAATAAAGGTTTAAATTAAAGTCATAATCAGCCAAAACTTTATAACTGATTTCATAATTTATTTTGATAAATAATTTTTTATTGTAAAAGACAGATTGATGATGTAAGGTATTTTTTATCCAAAGAAGGCTAGAAAATTTTGATGTAAATTTAGTGGTATCGTATCTTATGTTACCATATAAAATATCTAAATTCAAATTTAATTTATTGGAAACTAAATTCAAAATATTTTCATTTTCTAAAAGATCTCCAGCTCCTAAAAAATAGAACCATTCCCCTTTAGATAATGAAATTCCTTTATTCATAGCGTCATAAATTCCTTTATCGCTTTCCGATTGATAAAAAAAAGGTGCTTTTAATTCACTTAAATATTCTTGAGTTTCTTGTGATGAATCTCCATCTATAATCCAGACTTCAAAATCTTTAAAAGTTTGATTTTTAATACTATCAATAGTTTTTTGCAACCCTTTAAGATTGTTTAAAACCGGAATTATTATGGATAATTTTGGATTGATACGTTTCTATTATTTAAAATAATTATCTAATTTTTTGCTCTCTTTTTCCCAACATAAAACTTCCTTAGCTTTCTGTTGATTTTCTTTTATTTCTGATAACAATGCAGCATCATTTAAAAGATTTTTTATGGCTAAAGCGATTTTTTCTGGCGAATAGTCATCTACAATTACACCTACTTTATATTCTTTTATAATTCTTGTAATCTCTGGTAAATTCCCTGCTACAATTGGAATTTCGGCATGGATATAATCAAACAACTTATTTGGTAAAGAATATTGAAAACTCAAGCCTAAAGGTTCCTCTAAAACCATTCCTAAAGTTGCTTTCTTTGTATAATTAGATAATTCATCTCTAGAAATTCTTCCTAAGAAATGAACTCTTTTATTCATGTTTTCTTTCAAAACAAAAGCTTTTAACTCTTCGGCTACTTTTCCATAACCAATAATTATCAAATCTAAATCTTTAATAAATTTCAGTGCTTTAATCATGGGCTTTAATCCTCTACCAGGATTTAAAACCCCCTGATATAAAATAGTTCTTTTCGTTGTTGGAAAAACAACTTCATCCGCTTTTAGAATATCATTTTTTAAAGGAACATTTCTGATAAGACCCATTTTATTTTCATATTTCTCATCATAAAAATTAACAATAGATTGACTTACTGTGAAAGCTTTTTTTACTTTGGGTAAAAAGAAATCTTCTAATTTCCTCCAAAAACCTTGCACAAATTTTCTTCCCTGTAACTCTGGACCTTCAGAAAAAAGCTCGTGACTATCGTAAACCAAATCCGTGCTTTTTATTGTGCTCGCAAAAAAACAAGCAGGCAATGTATCTAAATCGTTTGAAAGAACATAATCAAATTTTCTGAAAATTAAATAAAAAAAGAGTCTAATATTAAACTCTGCATAGAATAAAAAATTATTATTAAAAATATGTTTTTTTCTAACAATTTTATAATCTCTTTTTACGGTAATTGTATTTGACAAAACTCTTCCATAAACAACAACGTCATACTTTTTACTGATTAAATAATTGCATATTTTATGCACTCTATAATCAGTAGAAATGTCATTCGTTACAGCTACAAATATCTTTTTATTTTTCAAAAACTAATTATTTATAAGCTAAACAGTTGCTTGTTGGGCTATTTCGAACAACTCGCCTGCCTCTAACTTTAAAGTCTTATGTTTAAATTTTACAATTAACTGATAATCATGAGTGCCATAAGATGGTTTTACCACTTTTATGGATTTCATTTAAAAGCTCCATGACTTCTAAAGACGTTTTTGGATCTAAATTCCCTGTAGGTTCATCAGCCAAAATTAATTCTGGGTCATTTAATAAAGCTCTTGCAATTGCTACTCTTTGTTGTTCTCCACCAGAAAGTTCAAAGGTTTTTTTATAATATTGAGATTGCATCCCAACTTTATCTAGAACCTCATTTATTTTTGTTTTAATTTCTTCTTTATTTTTCCAGCCAGTTGCTTTTAAAACAAATTCTAAATTATCAAAAACAGATCGATCACTTAACAATTTAAAATCTTGAAAAACAATTCCAATTTTTCTTCTTAAAAAAGGGATTTCTTTATCCTTCAACTTTTTTAAATCAAAATCTACAATCGTTCCTGTTCCTCTTTGCAGGTACAAATCTCCGTAGAGTGTTTTCATTAAACTACTTTTACCACTTCCTGTTTTACCTATTAAATAATAAAAGTCGCCTTTATGTAAAGTTAAATTCACTTTAGATAAAACCAAATTATCTCTTTGATAAATGTCTGCGTTTTCTAGATGTAAAACTGGTTTTCCCATAAAAATAGTAGTTTATACAAACTTATAAGTTTCTAATGATTTTATCACAATAAAACAGAACAATTCTTACTTTTGGCAAAGAATGTTAAGAATATTTTTTACTTTTTCATCAAACATATTTAAAAAATGTTCGTTAATTAGATTATAACAAAAACAATTGTATGAAATTTCGTTTTGCAAGAAAACATCTTTTATCAGTATTCTTTTTTTTAACAGTTTTTGCTGTATTTTCTCAGCAGTCGATTGTTGATGCTAATGTGATTACAAATTTTAATAATGCATTAAAATTATATAACAGCAAAACTTACGCTGCTGCACAAAAAACATTTGAAAGGGTTTATAAAAAAGCGAAGAAAAATTCAGCTTTAAAAGCTGATGCTTCTTATTATAATGCCATGTGTGCTATTAAACTAAATCAGACAAATGCAGATAAAAAAGTATTAACTTTTGTTGAAGAAAACCCAACAAGCAATAAAAAAAATAAAGTCTTTTTTAATGTTGGAAACTATTATTTTGCAAACAAAAAAGCTTCGCATGCCTTAAAATGGTACAAAAAAGTGAACAAAGATTTACTTTCTATAGAAAACCTAAAGGAACTCAACTTTAAAATGGGCTATGGTTTGTTGGTTACCAATAATTTAGCATTGGCAAAAGATAAGTTCTCACCATTAATAAATGATGCAAAATATGGCAATGATGCTAGATATTATTTTGGATATATTGCTTATAAACTAGAAGATTATGGGATTGCAGAATCTACTTTAAAAGAAATTGCTGATAATGAATCTTACAAGGCAGAGATTACCTACTATTTGTTAGACATTAGTTTTAAAGCAGGAAAATTTGAACGCTGTATAACAGTTGGAAAAGAACTTTTAAAATCTGCTAGAAAAAAAGATATTTCAGAAATTTCTAAAATTGTTGGCGAAAGTTATTTCAATCAAAAAAAATATAAAGAAGCGGTTTCATATTTAAAAGCATATACAGGTAAAAGAGGGAAATGGAATAATTATGATTATTACCAATTAGGGTATGTGTATTATAAACAAAATGATTTTGAAAATGCTATTAATTATTTTAACAAAATAATCGAGCAAAAAAATGCTGTTTCACAAAATGCTTATTATCATTTAGCAGAATGCTACTTAAATATTGATAAAAAAACAGAAGCTTTAAATGCTTTTAGAACTGCCAGTGAAATGACTTTTAATCTTGAAGTTCAAGAAGATGCTTCCTTAAATTACGCAAAATTAAGTTACGAAGCCGGCAACCCTTTTCAAAATGTTTCTGATGTTTTACAGAACTTTTTAAAGAAATACCCAAACTCCCCTTTTTATAAAGAAATTAATAAATTAGTGGTTACATCTTTTATGCATCAGCAAAATTATCAAGGTGCTTTAGATTATTTAAAAAAGAAAAAAACTATTGATAATTTAGCTTTAACACTAGAGGTTTCTTTGTACAGAGGTATTCAATTATTTAATGACAAAAAGCTTAAAATAGCCCTCCCTTACTTTGAAAAGAGCAAGATGTCTTCAGATATGAAAATCAATAAAAAAGCTAGATATTGGGAGGCTGAGACATTTTACAGAATAGGAAAATTTACGAAAGCACTTTCTAAATTTAAATCTGTAAAAAGAGTTTTAGGATCTAATATCGAAGAGTTTCCTTTGATTGATTACAACATTGGATACAGCCATTTTAAGCTAAAGGAATATGACAAAGCAATTTATGCTTTTACGTTTTTTTTAAAAGAAGATCTTATTGAAGATGAAGTAAAAAATGATGCTTTTATAAGACTAGGAGATAGTTATTTTGCAACAAGAAATTATGCTGATGCTATAAAATCTTATCAGTTTGTAGTTACAAATCTTGAATCTGGGGCAGATTATGCTCAATATCAAATTGGAATGAGTCATGGTTTTAGAGATGAAAACAATGATAAAATAAATGCCTTAACTAAAGTTGTCAACGATTTTCAAATTTCTTCATTAAAAGATGATGCTCTTTACCAATTGGCAAATACATATACAAAAACAAAAAATCACAAAAGAGCACATGAGGCTTATGAACGATTGTTAGATAAACATCCTAAAAGTTCTTTTATACCAAGGGCATTAGTAAGGCAAGGTTTGTTATATTATATTGATAATCAAAATCAAGAAGCCATCGAAAGGTTTAAACTTATTGCGAATAAATTTCCAAATACTCCAGATGCAATTGAAGCTGTAAATAATGCGAAAAATATTTATTTGGATGAAGATAATTTTGATGAATATGTTGCTTGGGTTAAAAAACTAAAGTTTATAAATGTATCGAACTCTGATGTCGATAACTCAACTTTTACAATTGCCGAAAGAAAATATTTTGAAGGCAAAAACAATTACGGAATTATTTTTACACTCAATAAATACTTAACTAAGTTTCCAGAAGGCACACACATCTTAAAAGCTAATTATTATTTAGCTGACATCTTGTTTAAAGAGAAACAATTTGACAAAGCAATTGTAAGTTACGGTGAAGTTTTAAAAGCAGGAACAACACAATTTAGTGAAGATGCTTTAGCAAAATTATCGCAAATTTATTTAGAAAAACAAAACTTTCAGGAAGCACTTCCTTTATTAGAAAGACTAGAAAATGAAGCCTATATAACTGATAACGTTCAGTTTGCGCAAAGCAACCTAATGAAAGGTTATTATGAAACCAAAGCTTACAAGGAAGCTATTTCTTACGCAAAAAAAGTACTTTCCGAAAGCAACGTTAAAAATACTTTAGAGCAAGATGCAATAACGATTATTGCAAGGGCTGCTTTTAAAAATGAAGATTTTGTTACTGCGGAAGAATATTATACGGAGCTAGAAAAAAATGCAATTGGTGTCTTAAAAGCAGAAACGTTATACTACAATGCCTTCTTTAAAAGTCAACAAAAAGAATATGAAGCGTCAAATAAAGTTGTACAAAAATTAATTGCAGATTATTCTGCTTATAAATATTGGGGAGTAAAAAGCTATGTAATAATGGCTAAAAATTATTACAGTTTAAAAGATGCTTATCAAGCAACTTTTATTTTGGAAAACGTAATTAAAAACTTCGCACAATTTGAAGACATATTAAAAGAAGCTCAATTAGAGCTAACTACTATAAAAGAAAACGAAGCCAAGACTAATAATTCTATAACTCCTAAAAATTAAATTAATGAAAAAAGGCTTTCTAATATTTTTATTTTTTTCTGTTATTTTAAATACTTTTGCACAAAAAAAGACTACAAAAAAAACACTACCAGTTAAGATAGACACCGTTAAAACTGAAGTTGTAGAAGTAGTTACAAAATACAATCCTAAGATTGCAGATGCTTCAAAAATTAAAAAAAATCCAATCATAAAATTATTAGACAATAGTCGAAAGAAAAAATTAACCTATTCAATTTCTTCTGCTCCTGTAGCCTCTAATTTTATTCCTAAAAGTGGAACTGTAAAAGGCATTGATGTTGGTGTAAAAGAACGCATTTACAACAATTATATAGCTGCAGGTTTTGGTAATTATACATCTCCTTTTGTAGAATTTTACATAAATAATAGCACTCGTTTTGAAAGTGAATTTGGAATACATACAAAATATTTTGCTTCTTTTGAGGACATAAAAAACACAACCTTGGATAGTGATTTTTCAAAATTTTCAACCAATATCTTTTATAAAAAAGAAGAACGTTATTTCGATTGGAACGTGAGTCTAAATTCAGAAAGGAATCAATACAACTGGTATGGTTTGCCAAACAATAATTTTACACAAAGTACTATAAATTCAATTGATGAAAATCAAACATATAATTATTTTAATCTTACGGGCGAAATTGACTTTTCAGATTTTTATATAGATAAAAGTAACGTTTCAATTTCTTATTTTTCTGATATTTTTAATAGCAAAGAATTTTTACTCAATTTTGACACTTACATAGATTTGCCTATTGATTTTATTTACAGTAAGTTAAATAATCTTTCTGTAATAACCAGTTTAGAATTTTTAAAAGGTGAATTTAATACTAATTATGCAAATCAAAATGGGTTAAATTATTCCATTTTTACTCTAAAAATAAACCCTGAATACAAAACCGTTATTAGTGGATTTTCTTTAAAATTAGGTGCAAAAATAGTTAGCTCTTTTGATACAGAAAATAGTGTGAATAATTTTTTAGTGTATCCAGATGTTCTCATTAAGAAAACAATATTTAAAGAATATTTAAATATTTATGGGGGTATTTTCGGAGGTTTAAAGACAAATACTTACAAAGATTTTACGGAAGATAATCCATACATTTCACCTACTTTGTTTATGACGCAAACTTCAGAGAAATACAATATTTTTGTTGGGTTAAATGGATTGATAAGTAATGATATTAGTTTTAATATTTCTGCAAGTATAAATGACGAAGAAGACAAACCTTTCTTTATAAGAAACAATTCAAAATCAGATGGAATAAATAATACTTCAAATGGAGTTTCTTTAAAAGGTTATGAATATGGGAACTCTTTTAACGTGGTATACGATGATGTTAAAACCACGACTATCTTTGCAGAATTAGAATACGATTTCACAAAAAGAATTACATTTTCATCCAACATTAAATTTGATGATTTTAAATTAACTAATCAAACAGAAGCTTGGAACTTACCTACTT
>FUWD013022913.1_pt1 | contig 12320 bp, 16 predicted proteins | sample 1063281 | NCBI WGS metagenome assembly FUWD01 (sample SAMEA79048168, study PRJEB19326) | metagenome | biome: marine
TTTTGCAGATCATGTAATGAATAATCCCTGCTGAAAAATGCCTTTATTTTTTGCATTACTCCAGCCAGCTTATCCACAAAGGAATCAAGTGAAGGCCGATTCATGTGCCCGCTCCCAAACCTGCATAGGGCTCTAGGCGATATCGATTAGCCCCTAACGATTTAATCAAGAGACCCAATGACCTACCCGCATCAATGACTTGCTCAGAACTTTGTTTTATTGCACCAGGCTTGAATTCAAAATCAATTCCGTACCCGTCGTAATCCAACTGCTGGATGATTTCAGCACCAAAGCTTAATTTTAACTGCTGTAATTTAGCCGCCATGGATGCAAAATCAGCGTCAGTAGGCAATCCTTGCCGACGTTGATCTTGAGTAACTTGCTTGATTAAAGCTCCGGTTACAGTGGTCGGTAATGTTGCAGTATTAGATTGCGCACTAGATTTAGCTTGCTCTAAGGCCAATACGGAAGTCGATGTTAAAGATTGAGCCGCTAATAGCTCGATGCGCTTACTCCAGCGCCAGTTATCGAATACCATCCAACTCAGATGCAATAAAGAACCCATCACGACCATAGCAATAAAGTAAAGAGCCCATTTTTTTGGCTCACGCCAGACGATTGGATCGGTCCAGCCAACATAATTACTCAGGCCATCTTGAGTCAAATCGTGTTCTTTTTTGCGTGCAAGTGCTGAAGTAAAGCGCGAGAAGCCAGACTGGATAGTGTCACTTTTAAATTTCTTGGGAAGTAAATTTAAGGCGAAATTTGGGGCGCGGCTATTTGCATTTTCTTGCAAAAAGGCATGTGCGCTGGGGATTAACCAATCCCAAGAAAACTCAATCACTTGACCCGAAATCACTGATGGTGGCGTTTGTCTATTTTGCTCAGCATCATCCCTTTCAACCCAAGCAATACCAAGCTGCTCACCAGTTCGTTTTGTGAATATGACATTTAGGCCTTCCCGCATCGATGCGAGTGAGGGTGCGACAGAAGAGCTTGAGTTCAATCTCAACATAAAACAATCTGGAACCATGCGAACTTTGCGACATAGCAGGCCTTCCAGCTGCTTGCACAACCATCCAAACCAAAGTCGATCGATGACTGCTAATGTCCTTTGCAAGGCTGGTCTACCGGGAACCGGCGGAAGGGCTTGGACAGAAATTGACTCTGTACCTCCAAGCAAATACTCCTCAATCAGGTTAGGTAAAATTTGCTGTAATTTCTTTGCATTTGTCAGTGGCACTTTCGCTTCTATTAAGCGGACGTCAAAAGTGGGCATTAAAACCAAAGCCTCATCGGCATAAGGCATTGATTCAGCAGTCCCGACCCCCATTTTTGCGGCAAGCCCTGAACCAGAACCCTCTTCAAAATTATGATCATCAACTAAGGCCCATTCAAAACGCTCGTCATATGCCAAGTCCTGCCATTGACTAGGCGAACTACTTAAAGACCCAATAAAGGGCTTCAAAGGGCAACGAACGATTAATAAGCTCAATATAAATACCCAATAAAAAACATTTGATTACTCATTCGGCAAAAAACTTTCCAGTCTTATTGAAAATTACCTGCGTAAAATTCCCACTTGGTAAAGGGCTTTGTGAGCGCTGAATCAGTGCAGAGCCGACAAATATACCTCTTCCCAGGCGAATTTCAGAGCTCGCAAGCCAAAATTGGCTACGCACATCAATTAAAGAGGCGTCTATCGACACGGTTTGGGCAAGTCCTAGTTGATTCAATAAAGCGGTTACTGCATCCAAACTCTTTAAAGGTGTTGCTGAGCGCTGCTGCACAAAACTACTGGCAGTCGCCCTATTTAAACCTGGGATTGCAGCCATGAGAACCTCTGGTGAGGCAGTATTAACGTTAACTGTCGTCAAAGTAGGCAAAATAGTCACAAATGGCCTTATTTGCTCCAAAATAGCAACATTATAGGAAGCAATTCTTAAAAGACCCTCTAAGTTGTACAAGGGCATGTCACCATCCAAAACGCCCTGAGCGGTAAGTTGAGCTAGATTGCGATCTAGACCTAAAGAATCAAGTAAACGCCCATATTCTTGGACGCCTGCAGTATTAATAATCTTAAAGTCCTTATCCCACAAATTGTTTAGATTGAAAAAACTTTGGGCATCAATTAATTGACCGCGAAGGGTTACAGTGGCAATTTCATCGGGCACTTCGGTATTTTTAAGGAAATCCGCGATCTTTCCATCGGCCAGGGGCAATGCCCAGGCTTCCCCCAAGTGATCAACCTGACTATTGCGCTGATCTTCGACTAAAACAAGTCGCGCAAAATCAATTGCCGCACGTTGAAGCCACAAAGCCTGAACCCGATCCCGAAAATTTCCCAAGGACCGAACCTGAATTTGTTGACGCCAAATTAATCCAGCAATCATCACCGCTGCTACCCCCACAACAATTAATGCGGTAATGGTTGCCGAGCCTTTCTCGGAAGATGTAAATTTCACATTACTGCCGGGAGAAGATAAAAATTTATGGCTCATTACAGAGCGCCCCCCATCAAACAGGAACGCGTAATGGGTAATGGCACATCGCCAATCCACCATTGCATGACTACTCCCTGATGCTCTGGATTCACATTAGAAATCCCTGTGTTACCTAGGGTGGAACTGATACCTGGCGCTCCAGTGTTGCTAGCATTAATGCCTCCGGCGCCACCCCCACTGAGTATGGATGCTTTCACCTGAAAAGATTGGCGCACAATCGTCGGCACTTCTAAACTTACCGGGATGTCACTAGAAACTAAATCTGGGTCACGACTAATTCCGCTCCACACAGCAAGAGCATCAGCCCTACGTAACAAAAGCCTGCTTGACCAACGTAGTAATCCAGAATTGGATATGCCATACCCAACCACTATCCAAGCGTCTTGATTATCAGCACTGTAGCGTCGTATCAACCAAATATTTTTAGCGCCAGCAGCTAATGAACTCATTCCTAAGTTAATAGGGCTTGATGATGGGACTGCAGCGCTAGATAAAGACTGCATTTCATCGCGACGCAGAACTTCTTGGCAATCGCGCTCGAACTGTTTGACGAGTTGAAAATACACGGCATCTTGATTGGCGCGTCGCTCAATCGTTTCACGCCCACGAATCATGGCATCCATACCCCGCCAAGCCATGAGGCCTACCAAAGCCATGATTGCCAATGCCACTACTACTTCGATTAAGGCAAAGCCTTGCGCCGAATTGTGCTCGGACGCTTGACGCTCTGGATGCACATTGCAAGGAATCACATGACACCGCTAGACGGATTAGCAATGACTGTTGTTAGCCAAGCCAAACGAGGTCCGGTAGCAACATCTTCACTAGTTTGACTAGCAAGATAAACGGTTACCTCAACTCTTCTAAAGGCGGGATTGGGAGTGCTTAACACCTTGCGCTGGCAAACTAATATGTAGCTTGCTTGAGGGCAGTTAAATACACTCGTACCAATCTCAGGCCAAGACCTAGTCGCCCTTAAATCGATTAATACATTATCGGCACTCCAAAGAGCCATCGTGCGTTGAGATAAAGCAAATTGAGTATCGGCACCATTCGCTATCGCTCGCAAACCTGCCAGCAATGCAATACTTAAAACAACTAAGCCAACCAAAACCTCAACTAACGCAAAACCATTTTTTTGGAATTCATCATGGCGTAGTCCAGCTAAATTTGCCACGCGCATTACGCATCAACAAGGCTTGACGATTTTCTTGCTTAATCGGAATTTGCAAAACCGGCATCACCTGCTCACCTCCCAAGGAGATCTGTAAGGAAGCGATCTCTACAGGCTTGTACCAATTATATGGACGAAAGACATCCGGCATTAGACCGCTAGCATTTGGAACGGTTGGGCTTGCATTGTTGTTGGGTGCCGCCGCCAAATTACCAGCCGAACCGGTTGGAATAAAAAACGCCAACCTAAGGCATCGACTTGCGCTACGATCACGCTACCAGCCATTGCGCTTTCTTCTTGAGCCATGTTCAAAGATGCTGTCAGCTGATCTAAGTTATCGCGCCAATAGCGCTCATCATGGTTGGGAAAAGCTAGTACCGCCAAGCCCAGAACAACTGCCATCACTGCAATCGCAACCAAGAGCTCTATCAGCGTGAATCCAGCATCAGGCAAATCCCGAGGCTTTTGAGTGACGGGCTGAATGGCTGTAAACCGCGTTTTATTGCCAATTACCAATATCAGCGTCCATACCAGTACCACCAGGCTTTCCATCAGCGCCGAAGCTGTACACATCAATCTCGCTCTTGGCACCAGGATTGCTGTATTGATAAGAATTGCCCCAAGGGTCTTTGGGCAAAGAATCCAAATAACCACCCGCTTTCCAATTCTGTGGAACAGGCTCTGCAGTAGGTTTTTCGACTAAAGATTTAATGCCCTGCTCTGAAGTTGGATAACGTCCAATGTCCAAGCGATAGAGCTTGAGTGACTGCACCAGAGTTCCAACATCATGCTTAGCAGCTGTGGCACGAGCCTCATCTGGGCGACCCATAATCTTAGGAACGATTAAGGTTGCCAAAACTCCAATAATGGCAATGACCACCATAATTTCGATCAAGGTAAAACCCGCCTCTGCAGCTGAAAAACGCCGTGTTTGAGGTCTTAAGTTTTTACTATCAAAATCCGCAATATGGCCTGGCCTAAATTGCTTGGGTAAAAAGTATTTTTGGGGAAACCAACGAGAAATAAACATAGTGCTTTCAATGATTTAAACTGTGATGAACATTATAGGTATTTTGTCAGATTGAGTGAATTTATCAAACGCTTGCAGTCACGCCTAAAGACAGAAAAAATGGGCAAATCTCCCAAAGTGACAGACTTGACCGGGAGAAATTTTTCACGTCAAAATTCTGATAATCAGCTCAATTCTGGATTTTTAAAGCAAATACGACTAAGACTCGCGAAGCTAAGCAAGACTCTTCCTCGCTCAACGACGCCTGAAAATTCTCATCTTGATTGGCTTGTTAAACCCTCCTTTATTGCTCATCAATTAAGCATTTTGCTAATGCTGGCGTGCGCCCTTGCAATGATTTATTGGTCGATGAAAATTACACAAATCCCTGGATTGCCTAACGCGCCAGCTAGTGGGATCAACAAAGGGAGCGCTTTATTTTCAAATCAAGATGGAACTACTGCTTACAGTCTTTTCGGCAATAAACCATTAACAACGGAAAATATCTACCTACGAGGCGTGGTTATTACCTCAAGAGCGCAAGATGGAAGTGTCGATGGGTTTGCAATCTTTGAAATCGACGGTAAACCCACCAGCGCAATTAGCCTTGGGGAAAGCTTGGGTAAAGGGTTATCACTTCTAAGCATTGGTGATGAATCCGCAACACTTCTTTACCAGGGGCAAAAGTTAGACTTCAAGCTGAGTAAGCCAGGCAAGGATAAAAGCGGTAGCTCCACTAAAAAATAAATTGACCGACTATTGATGGGTGAAATTTACTACATGGTAAGAACTCATTTTATTCTTTCCCTAATCGCTTTAATGACAAGCTTCAGTGCTTGCCCGGCTCATGCCCAAAGCTTTTATGATGCGAATGAAGATATTGTTCATTTAATCACACCAGAAACTCAAAGCAAGCTCTGGATTAATGCTGGTATGACTTCATACCATTTCCAGCAAGACCAGAACCTAAATGGTGGCAACTGGGGTGCCGGTTTAGAATATCGATTTAATACAGTAGCCTCAGTTACAGCAGGTCGTTTTTTAATAGCGATCGAGATTATTCGAATTACGCTGGCGTCTACTATCAGCCGATAGCTATTGGTCAAGTCAAGTTTGGGGCGGTAGTGGGCGGATTTAATGGATACCCCCAAACCAATAATGGCGGATGGTTTATAGCTGGGCTGCCAGCGTTCACCTGGGAGGGAGATTGGCTGGGAGCAAACCTTTTTGTGATTCCGACTATTGGTGATCGTGTGCACGGAGCCATTTCACTACAACTGAAACTTAAGGTATGGGAATGAAAGACTTCAAATTATTGCCCCCCTCCCTATGGATACGCTTCGCTGCATTGGGAATCGTGAGCAGTTGTACCCTACTAATATTATCTTCATGCGGTGGATCAGGATCCCCCACATATACCGTTAGCGGAAGAGTTAGCGGTCTTAATAATGGCTCATTTGTGTCATTGCAAAATAATGGAATTGACACGCTGAACATTGCAGCCAATGGCACCTTTATTTTTCCTACTGCATTAAAAAATGGGTCAAGCTATAACGTTACCGTTTCGAGCCAACCAACACCATATATTTGTAGGGTAACGAATGGGTCTGGAGCATATGTAATCAATGTCACAAATGTATTGATACGTTGCAGCCCTCAATACCCTTATGTCGTTAACAATACCGGCAACTCCTTGACGCAGTTCGCCATTGGCATCGGTGGCGCGCTTAGCACTTCGGCAACAGTCAGTAGCACTTTGCCAAACAGCCTCGTATCTCCATTTTTTATAGCGATTGATTCTTCGGGGCAATATGCCTACGTAACAAATAGCAATCTAGGTGTCAATACGGTTTCTCAATTTACGATCGGCACTGGTGGCGCTCTCACACCTATGGCCGATCCAGCTGTGCTTGCAGGTCCAAACCCTCAGGCGATTGCCGCAAACCCCGCTAGCCAAAATGTCTATGTAGCCAACTTTGACTTCAGCACGATCACCCAATACTCCATTGGAACCACAGGTGGCTTATCACCGATGCCCTCTCCTATTGTCGCTACAGGCAATAACCCTAGCGCAATCGCTATTACACCTAATGGCAAAAATGCATATGTAAGCAACAGTGCTAGCAATACCCTCTCACAATATTCCGTTGGACCAACGGGTGCGCTTTCATCGTTGCCAGTTGGCGCCATTCCTACAGGCCAAAATCCCCATGGGATTGCCATCACCCCAAATGGTAAGTATCTTTACGTAGCAAATAAGGGTGCAAACTTGATCTCGCAATACACAATAAGTACCACTGGGGCACTCATTCCTATGAGCGTGACATCAGTTAATAGCGGCAGCAACCCGATTCGTATTGCTATAGAGCCAACCGGAAAGTATCTTTACGTCACCAATAATGGCGCCGCTTCAGTTTCACAGTATTCCATTGGGTCTTCAGGAGCGCTAAGCGCACTCAGCATCCCCACCGTACCAACCGGAACCAACCCATATGATATTTCTGTAGATGGAACAGGCAATTATGTGTATGTCACCAATAGCACAAGCAACACCATCTCAGAATTTTCTATTAGCGTAAACGGTGCATTAACGCAAATTGGCTCTACGGCTAGCAGTGGGGGAAGTCCAATTGGATTAGCTATTTACTAATGAAAACAATTAAATTCTCTATATTTCAGCTAAATTGAAAAATAGAGAATTGCCTATTAACTCTTTTTTCGGTCAAATTCATGATTACCTACCGCCGATACTTCCAGACCAATCTCTCCCATTACATTGATCGTGGCCTCATCCTGCGTAAAAGATGAGATTGCAGGAGATGTCCCAATAAAACCCCCGCTCCAACAACAATCGAGCTGCTATTTTCAGATTTTATTTTTTACTAAGGAGGCAACGTATGGTGCGCCCCCAACTTTTACCTTTGCAACCTCACCCGGATTATCGGGATCCATTCAAAAGAGCTAGGCATTATCAGATCGATTTAATAACACCAGTACTGCAGCCCACGATACCCAAAGATACAGCAAGTGCTAGCAGGGTTGAATATAGTTTAAATTTCATGTCGATCAGTCTGCATGTTGGCTATTACCAATTATTTATCTCTACAAGACTCTAACAATGCAGCAGTGAAAGCTGATGTAAGGTTTCTGCGCAAATATTGAGGGTTACGATTAACCCAGCGAATAAAGTATTCATTGGATTTTTGAAGATCATAGTTTGGCTGGCATATTGAAACTAGATCAGCATTACTTTCAAGATAGCGACGCAATGCAATTTCTTGTTGCTCGGTTGTCAGGATTAAATAGCTTGATGGGGTATTACCATCTAATGCAGGCTGGGCAAATAGAGTTGCTGATAAAACCAGCGCAAACGAGAGAAACAATATTTTTGATTTCATGTATAGCTATCCTTAGAATGCAAATGGCAAGTCGTATTTTGCATTGACGCCAACAGTTTGGGAGGTGGTTCCAGCAACTTGATTGTCCTTTTTATAACCAATCGAAGTTTGAATACCATTTTGGAATGTATAACCAATTGAAACCTGTTGTTGATTCCAGCGGTCAGATAGGTAAGCATTGGATGGAATGAGTCGTTTGACGTTGCTAGCCTCACCACTCCAATTGCCGTCCCATACTGTCGAGGTCATGCCAAAGTTCCACTGCTTATAACCAAACAACAAAGATCCGACATAATAACTTTTGTTAAAGCCAGCCAAGCCAAGAGAGTTCAACACCCTGTTGTACTCGACTAATGGCGTTAGCTTAACGCCAGCCCCTACATCGATTTTATTTAATAGTGCCGAGGCTACATAACGTTGCTCATTAGACAAGAACTGAGTGGGAACCTGTGAGAGAGTAGCCTGGTTATATAGACTTTCGGTTGTCAATCTCACAGTTGCTAACTGATATCGAAACTTAGGAATGGCTTTAATAGCCAAACCATCAATGGAAATTGCATAGTTATTGAACTTTCCGGTATTGGCGGGACCGCCCGCACTAAGTTGGTTGGGGTCCCTACTAGAGCCATAGGTATCGGATAAGCCAGTTGTATCAACCATAAATACATTTCCCGCAAGGGAGTGATTGCCGTATTCTCCCGCATCGAGCTTATATGCACCTCCTAAGACCATCATTCCATCAACACCATACTCCTTTTTCGCAAAACTCTTTCCCCAAATACCGGCTGCAAAGTTTCTGGACAACGAATAGTTGATGCTAGTTTTACCCGCTACTAATGAGTAATTATCAGCGTCATATCGGATTGCTAATTCGGCAAAAAAAGCTGACCCATCATCAAAGAAGTAATTTTGAACGCTAGATCCAGATGTGGAAGAGCTGTATCTCAAGTTTGCAGAAAGATAAAGATCCTTAGTTGCATACAAGTTACCCAAGAGATAACCCCTGGTATATGCATTTTGCGGAGTATTGGACGTATCTTTACCGCTATAAGTATCCTCAACAAAGAATGAGATTCCAGCCTGACCTTCAAAAAGTGGCGTCTTGAATAAGGCGTCTTTTTCAACTGCAAGCTTAATGGCATCCGCCTTTTTTTCACTTGAAGTCTCAGGCTTGGCCTCCTGCACAACAGAGACACTCGCCTCGGGGGCGGACTGAGCAAAGCCGGCTGCTGAAAAAGCAAATGGGACGGTTGCAGCAAATGCAATAAGCAGCTTTATAAGGAAATTATCAGAATTCATTATGGTGTTTGAGAGATTTTGATCATTGCACAGATGGTTGGCGAATGCGTACTACCACATCATTGCTACAGTGCTCCATTGGGTCATTTGAGATGATTATCACTTAAAAATATCTATTTTTACCCCGATGAATTATCAAACTGGGTGTATGCAAGAATTCGTCAGGATTGATCTAAATACATCTCACATGATCGGAAAAAAGTAATGGAAAACTACTATGCATAAAGAAAATAACTACCCAAAGACATTACCTAAATGCCTCAATCAGATGGCCAATATTTATATTCTGTCATTTGCACTTGGTTTATCGAGTCTAGCTCATGCCCAGACAAAAACAAACACCCCACTAATTAATCCTACTTCTGAGAGCGGTGGTTAACGGGGGAATTACCCCCCTAAATGAATTTATCTTCCCAGCAGAAATTTTCCAGTTAGATCCAACTGCGACTGCCATATAGGCCAGAGGTAACAAACCAAGACTATCAATAGTTTGGCGTTTGGTCCGTTGGTATGAGGATCCCAAGGAGCGTGTCGAATAGTATCCTGCCTGTAGGTAGGACTGCAGATCCCCTGCGTCCCTCTGAACTATCAGTTGGACATTCGAAATATCTAGAATAGTAATTATCAACCGCTGGGTTGGTCTGCGACATTCCAAAACCACTTCCCACTGCTGAGATTTTTATATCATCGATCGAGCCCAAATCTATGACGTTTCATTTTCAGGGATCGTTAAAGATGAGCCCGTTATCAAGTCTTCAGGCGCGATACTTATAGGTTCGCAAAAAGCTATATCAAACCAAAAAAACAGTAAGGGTAGGCAACACCCGCTTAAAATTATTGCCAGCCCATCTGCATGTCATAGTTAGGATGGTTTTACATCAATAAAAAAATTAATAGTATTTATTTACCAGCCTGCTTTCCAACGAGCGGAGTTGAAACATCCTTAACGCCCACCAGAGAAAGAATTGTTGTCAAAGCAATCTGCGCACCCTTGTAGGCATCCTTTGGATCCATTGCCTCACTAAGTGCATGAAATCCAGTAAAACGTCCACCCGGAGGAATAACAATAGTCGGAATCCCCATGGAGATAGGAACACCAGCATTAGTACTAGCACCAATCAGCATCACCTCTTTTGCTTGATTCGCCCTAGTAGCACCTAGGAATGATTGAACAACTACTGAATCTGCAGGTGTAGTGCCACCAGCTCTTGCGCCAATTAACTTGACTGATACTTTTAAGCTATCAGTGCCCCAACGCTTATTTTCATCAACAACCGATTGATTGACGATATCTAAAACCCTCTTGGTAATTTGATCCAACTCCTTTGCGCCATCAGAGCGAATATCAATTTGCATTACCGCATCAGGCGAAATGGTATTAACGGATGTACCGCCCTTTACGATTCCTACGTTATAAACAGTACGCGGAAATTTAGGCGGCTGAATCTGGTTAATTTTGGCAATAGCCCCGCCCATTGCATGAATCGCACTAGGGACTTGTCCAAAAGCGGCGTAACTATGTCCTCCAGGTCCTGTGTAAGTTACTTCATAGCGATTAGACGCCGTACTGATGATGCCCCCCACCCCCGGTGGAAATGCTTCAATCATTAGGGCGGCATCAATATTTTTATTTTCCCCAAAGTAGGACTTTACACCCCGAAGATTGCCAAGGCCCTCTTCTCCAACTGAGGCAAGAAAAACAATATCTCCTAGTGTTTGAACTTTGGCGTCATTCAAAGCTCTCGCCATTGACAACATCGTAGCCAAGCCAAAAGTATCATCCGTCAAACCAGGACCGTAGTAGATACCATCCTTGACCTTCACTTTAATATCAGTTCCCACAGGAAAAACAGTATCGATATGAGCGTCCACCACAATGGTGGGGCCTGCGCCGGTGCCCTTGCGAATTGCGACTACGTTACCTTCTTTATCAATCCTGGCATCTGCAATACCTGTCTGCTTGATAAGATCCAGATAGGCTCTTGCCTTTGCCTCCTCAGTCATTGCGGGAGCCGGGATTTCAGATAAGGTAACAGCCTGCTTCAGCGTCTGAGATTCATCACTTTTTAGATATGCCATTGCCCTCTTTACATCAGGCGAAGCTAAGATCTTATCGATAGACTGCGTTACATTTTTATTGACCGCAGGCCATGGAGCTACTGGTGTTGCCCAGTCCGGAATCGCAAATTGATCTTTAGGCTTTGAGCTTGCCGCTGGAGCAGCTGCAGCCTCGTTAGGATGGGCGTAGGCCATGCTTGGCAATTGATTGAATATTAAACCCATAGACACAAATAGTGAAATCTGCTGAATACTTTTAGCTCTAGATGATTTAATCAAGATACGGCTCCTTTTTAAAGAATATGAATATTTTATAAATTTCCTGCTTGTCTCTGAATATGACTAGGAGGCTGAAGTATTTGCACCAACAGGATTCCTATTTTTTAAAGTGCTTTTAATGGGTTGGCCAGGGCGAGAATCTTTTAGCAACTGCCCATCTTGAATCACAAATTGTCCATTAACCATAACGTACTCCATGCCCTGCGATGGTAACTGTGGATTTTTATAGGTTGCCTTGGGTTTGACCTTATTCAAATCAAAAATAATAATATCTGCATCCATTCCAGGCTGAATTCGCCCTTTAAATTTCGCATCATCCGAGGCTGTAGCAATCAAATTGGCCGGCAATAAACTGCCCCGTCGGAAAGCGTCTATTAAAGTCATGCTCTTTTGCTCGTTTACATATCTAGCTAAAACAGTGCTGTAGGTAGCGGCAGAACGAGGGTGGGCATAAGCCTCATTAGGAATAGGCCAGACCTCTTTTTTATACTCACGCCCATTAATTGCATACGGTATGGCATCTGAAGCAATCATCGTGTTCTCCAGCAATATTGCAGAATCGATGTACTTCATATTCGGACGGCTTAGACTCATCCAAA
>FUWD013177514.1_pt1 | contig 12318 bp, 13 predicted proteins | sample 1063281 | NCBI WGS metagenome assembly FUWD01 (sample SAMEA79048168, study PRJEB19326) | metagenome | biome: marine
CAACTTCCTTCTTTACAAACCTGTTTTAAAAATAATCGAAAAAAGAAACAAAAAGATTGAAGAATCGAATGATGAAGTAACATCACTCGACGAGACAATCGAGCGGAAAATGGCGGAATACGAAGGTGAAATACGCCATGCGAGGGCGGAAGCTAATGTTCAGAGGACTGAGATTGAGGAAGAAGGGACAGAGCAGGGGCAAGTGATAATCGGAAAAGTAAGAGATGAGATCTCCGGGAAAATGGAAGACTTCAATGTGAAACTGCAGAACGAAACAGGTAAAGCCAGGGACGTCCTGCGAGATCAAACCAGAGCGATAGCCGGGGAGATTTCTGAAAAGGTATTGGGAAGGGGTATATAGATGAAACGCCTTTTAGTTGTTTTTGGTTTAGTCTCGATGTTGTTATTTGTTTCAGCCACCCATGCTGTTGCTGATGTCAGCAAGTCTCTTGACCCAGGTCTGCAAAGCGAAGAAACACTGCAGAGCATAGGCGCGAAGGATGGTGTGGAAATAGAAGCCCAAGATATTGCCATGGAGGATATTGCTGAAGAGAAAGGTCATGGAGAGGATCATGGAAAAGCAAAATTTATCAATTTTGGCTGGAGGTTTCTTAATTTTATCATACTGCTGGTAGTTCTTTACAAACTTTCAGCCAAGGCTATCGGCAACTTCTTTGCCGGCGGCAGAGAATCCATCAGGGTTTCGCTTGATGAGGCTGTGACGGCGAAAGAAGAAGCCGAAAAGAGGCTCAGGGAACATTCTGAAAGACTGGACAAGGCTACGGCGGAGATACAGGGAATCGCCGAAATGATAAAGGCACAGGGACTTGCCGAAAAAGAGAAGATTATCGAAGAGGCGAAGAAAACTGCCGAGAAAATGAAAGAAGATTCAAAGGCCAGGATGGATCTGGAGTTTAATAAGGCCCTTAATAATCTCAGGACGGAGGCCGCAGGGCTCTCTATTACGATGGCCGAGGAAATTTTGAAAAAGAACATCAAAGAAAAAGATCACGAGAACATGGTCAACGATTTCTTAGACAGGATGGTGAGCCGAAATTGATTGGAAGCGATATTGCAAAGAGATATACGAGGGCGCTGTTTGATATAGCGCAAAAGGAAGATAAAATCGAGGTCATCTATAATGAGCTTAAAGGCTTCTCTTCAATTTTGAAGGAAAGCCCGGATTTGGCAGAATTTTTTGTCAATCCAGTATTCGACACCTCTGATAAATCAGCCGTTATTGGAAGCATTCTTGATAAGGTTGGCATGTCGACCACTACCTCGAATTTTCTGAATCTGCTGGTGGATAAGAGAAGGATTGACATACTCGAGCAGATTGAAGAATGCTACCAGAAATACATGGATGATGTTTTAAATAAAGTAAGGGTTGGCGTAAAAACGGCATTCCCACTGTCAAATGAACTTTCCGCGAGGATCAAAAAACAGATGGAAGGTATGACTGAAAAGAATGTTAAGATGGTTATTGACGAAGATCCATCATTGCTCGGTGGTGTTGTGATAGGGATCGGCGACACCCTTTACGATGGCAGCGTCAGGGCTCAACTGAACAGCATAAGGGAACTCATAAGGGAGGAGATGTAAGGGATGGATGCAATCAGGGCAGAGGAAATAACGCAGGTAATTTCCAAACAGATAAAAGATTATGAAAAAAAGCTGGATGTCAGCGAAACCGGTACCGTCCTGTCGGTTGGTGATGGTATTGCCAGAATTTATGGTGTGGAAAATGCCATGGCTATGGAGCTCCTTGAGTTTCCCGGGGGTATATTGGGAATGGTGCTCAATCTTGAAAGAGACAACGTTGGTGTAGCCATCCTGGGTTCGGATATACATATCAAGGAAGGTGATGTAGTCAAGAGGACCGGCAGGATAGCGCAGGTCCCGGTAGGTGAGGCTGTGCTTGGTCGCGTTATTGATGCCACGGGGGAGCCTATAGACGGGAAAGGTCCCATTGAGACGGATACCTACAGCAGAATAGAGATGGTCGCGCCCGGTGTTATCGACAGGCAGCCTGTCAACCAGCCGGTCTATACCGGATTGAAATCAGTTGATGCCATGACCCCGGTCGGAAGGGGCCAGCGAGAACTCATCATCGGTGACCGCCAGATAGGCAAGACGGCAATATGTATAGATGCTATTATCAGGCAGAAGGATACAGGGATCAAGTGTATCTATGTTGCCATAGGCCAGAAGAAATCGACAGTGGCACAAGTGGTGGAAGCTTTAAGAAAGCACGATGCCATGAGTTATACATGCGTCGTATCAGCTTGTGCCAGTGATCCCGGAACACTGCAGTATATTGCGGCGTTTGCTGGATGCAGCATCGGAGAATACTTCAGGGACAATGCGCAGGACGCCCTGATTATATATGACGATCTCTCCAAACAGGCAGTGGCCTACAGGCAGATATCGCTTCTCCTGAGGAGGCCTCCCGGACGTGAGGCGTATCCCGGAGACATCTTCTATAATCACTCGAGGCTCCTGGAGCGAGCCGCCAGGGTAACGAAAAACTGGGCGGCGGGTCACTTACGGCGCTCCCCATTATCGAGACTCAGGCGGGTGATGTGTCCGCATTTATTCCCACGAACGTTATTTCCATTACCGACGGTCAGGTCTTTCTTGAGCCGGATCTGTTCTATGCCGGTGTCAGGCCTGCCATTAATGTCGGTATATCCGTTTCGCGGGTTGGCGGAGCGGCGCAGGTTAAGGCAATGAAGCAGGTGGCCGGGACACTGAAGCTCGACCTGGCGCAGTACCGCGAGCTTGCCTCTTTCTCGCAGTTCGGGAGCGACCTTGACAAAGCGACTCAGTCGCAGCTGGACCGGGGAATCAGACTTGTTGAGATTCTGAAGCAGCCCCAGTATCAGCCGATGTCTATGGCCCAGGAGGTAGTGGTTTTGTATGCTGGTGTTAGGGGATTTACGGATAAATATCCTGTGGAAAGTATCAAGGATTATGAAAACCAGCTTCTGAGTTTTGTTGAAAGCAAACATTCGGATTTAATGGCGGAGATTGAAGAGAAAAAGGAACTGAGTCCTGAACTGGACAACAGGATTAAGGAGATGCTGGCAGAATTTGGATCGACATTTGTCTCCGAGTAGAGAAACGAAAATCTGAGTACATCTGTATATACTCGAGTTGGTACAGGGGAGTGGTAGTTAATGGGTGCATCGTTAAAAGACATTAAAAGACAAGCCGTAGGTGTAGAAAAGACCAAGCAGATTACCAGGGCTATGAACATGGTGGCCGCCTCCAAGCTGAAGGCGGCGCAGGTGAAGATGGAGAGTTTCAGGCCCTATGCGGCTAAGGTTATGGATGTATTTGACAGCCTGGCCGCGAGGGTGGTTTCGAGTACGAACCCCCTGCTTGCCGTGCGGGAATCCAGCAGGGTCAGGGTTATTATGATGACGTCGGACAGGGGACTCTGCGGCGGTTTTAATACGAATATAATAAAAGAAATCCAAAAATTCACAAAAGCGAAGACGGCTGAGGGGAAGGAAGTATCCCTGGTTACCGTTGGAAAAAAGGGGCGAGATTCATTCAGGAAAAAGGGAAACATCGTCGGTCAGCATGTGGGTGAATTGAACAGGTTTGATATAAGCCTGGCTGCGAGTATTGCTGCAGAGGCCATGCCGTCATTTGTCGCAGAAGAATATGACGAACTGTACTTGTGCTACAATGAATTTCGAAATGTTGCCTCGCAGAGGCCTACGATTATCAGATTGTTGCCGGCATCCCCTGCTGGTTCAGATGAGGGAGAAACTGAATCTGCGGTAGATTACATCTACGAGCCTTCCGAAGAAGAACTCCTGGCCCATATTATCCCCCTTTATCTGAGGGTGCTAATCTACAGAGGGCTTCTGGAGACATCGGCCGGTGAGCATGGCGCCAGGATGGTAGCAATGGATAACGCCACGACCAATTGTGAAGAGATGATACAGAGCCTCACACAGCAGTTTAACAGAGCGCGGCAGGCGGCTATTACCGCTGAGCTTATGGATATTGTGGGTGGCACGGAGGCCCTGGCGGCCGGATAGCAGCAGTACATAAAAGGATAGACATTACTTAAGGAGATGGGAATGAATATAGGAAAGATTGTGCAGGTAATTGGTCCCGTGATCGATGTGGAATTTGAAGAGGGGGAATCTTCCCAGCATATTGAATGCTCTTTTGATTACGAACCCGACAATCAACGATCAAGAGGATAATCTTGTTGTGGAAGTTGCCCAGCATCTTGGTGACAATGTGGTCAGATGTATCGCAATGGAGATAACAGATGGTCTCGTAAGGGGGATGGCTGCCAAGGATACCGGCGCCCCCATAACCGTGCCAGTCGGAGAGGCTTGTCTGGGAAGGATCGTCAATGTTATCGGTAAACCGGTTGACGGCCTGGGACCGATAAGCTCCGAGAAGACCATGCCTATTCACCGCGAATCCCCTTCGTTCCTGGAGCAGGATACATCGGTGCATGTCCTTGCAACAGGCGTCAAGGTTATCGACCTCCTCGTCCCATTCCCCCGTGGCGGGAAGATGGGAATGTTCGGTGGAGCAGGTGTTGGAAAGACGGTTGTTATGATGGAGATGATCCATAACATCGCCATGCACCATGGTGGAATATCGGTATTCGGTGGTGTCGGCGAGAGGACAAGAGAAGGGAACGACCTCTACCTCGAGATGAAGGAATCCGGGGTTATCGAAAAGGCGGCCCTTGTGTACGGTCAGATGACTGAGCCTCCGGGAGCGAGGGCGCGAGTGGCGCTCACGGCCCTGACGGCGGCGGAGTACTTCAGAGATGAAGAGGGTCAGGATGTGCTCCTCTTTATCGATAATATATTCAGATTTACCCAGGCGGGCTCCGAAGTGTCGGCCCTTCTCGGGAGGATGCCCTCCGCTGTTGGATATCAGCCCACGCTGGCGACTGACCTCGGAGAACTCCAGGAGCGAATCACTTCGACAAACAAGGGCTCCATTACGGCGGTACAGTGTGTCTATGTACCCGCGGATGACTTGACCGACCCGGCGCCGGCAACCACGTTTGCCCATCTTGACGGGACGGTCGTTCTCTCAAGAGCCATTTCAGAGTTGGGAATCTACCCCGCGGTTGATCCACTTGACTCAACATCACGGATTCTTGACCCCAACGTTGTGGGTGCGGAGCACTATAAGACGGCGAGGGATGTTCAGATCATCCTTCAGAAATATAAAGATCTCCAGGATATCATTGCTATTCTTGGAATGGATGAGCTTTCTGAGGAGGACAGGCTCACTGTCAGCAGGGCGAGAAAGATTCAGAGATTCCTCTCACAGCCCTTCTTTGTGGCCGCCCAGTTTACCGGCACGGATGGAAAGTTCGTGGCTGTTGAGGATACTGTCAAGGCATTCAGGGAGATCCTGGACGGGATACATGATGACCTGCCCGAGCAGGCATTTTACATGGCTGGTGGGATCGAAGATGTCAGAGAAAAAGCAGCTAAACTTGGTGAAGAATAACCCGGAGGATCGTTAGATGGCCGATGAGCTGATGTTGGAGATAGTTACACCTGAAAAGCTCGCGTTCAGCGATGTTGTCGGTGAGGTGACATTATCGGGAAGCGAAGGGGAATTCGGGGTTTTGATTGGTCACGCGCCGCTTTTGAGTTCTATAAAATTCGGCGAGCTCAATTATACAAAAGATAATAAAAAGAAGTATTATTTTGCCGGTGAGGGGTATGCGGAAATAACAAACCTCAAGGCAACTGTTCTGGTCGAATCAATCGAGGCTGCGGACTCCATAATCATCGAAGTAGTGCAGAAGGAGAAAGAATCGGCGGAAGCGCAGATGGCTGGTATAAACAAAGATGATCCCGGTTACGAGAGGATCAAAGCTGTTCTGGGCATGGCTGAGGCAAAGATTAAGATAGCGGAAAAAGCGTAGGGAGGCTTTCTGCATGTCCGGGCCAGGTAGAGTTTAAAATATTGAGGCCCCTGACAATCCCGTATAAACGTGAACTTTGCTCCGCCTGTTAGGTAGCTCTCCGATTGTTTAGTAAATTAGAAGTTATTTTCTGTGCGTTCCACGCAGACAGGCGGCGGGAAATGCGTTCGCTGATCGATTCAAGCCAGGGTGAGCAGATGTCCTTGGCTTGTTTTTTCTGTGGAGGAGGATTAGACTCGTGGAGAATTCGAGGGAGTGCTTATTGAAGGCTCTGACATTAGTCATGATTTACGTCCTGGGCGGCCTTGTTTTTCCGGTTCCGCTATTGCGGCAGAGGCAACGTCCCATGGCGTACATAATATCGGGACAGAACTCCCCGTGTGGACGGCACTCCCCTTTGCCGGGATTCTCTTGTCGATAGCTCTGTGTCCCCTCCTGACCCCCCATTTCTGGCATAATAATTTCGGGAAGATTTCTGCCTTCTGGGCTTTGCTCTTTGCTGTTCCCTTCCTCTGGACCTATAGCAATGTAGCCATCTACCATATACTCCACATTTATCTTATAGACTACATCCCCTTTATTATACTGCTGTGGGGTCTGTTTACGATTGCCGGGGGAATTGTCGTGAGAGGTTCACTGAAGGGCACCCCTGCGGTGAATACAGTTATGCTGCTGATAGGAACGATTCTGGCTTCGTGTGTGGGTACGACAGGCGCGGCTATGATTATGATACGTCCGGTCCTCAGGGCGAATAAAGACCGTCTGAAAAAGACTCATATTGTCTGCTTCTTTATATTTCTTGTCGCAAATATAGGAGGATCTCTCACGCCGCTGGGTGACCCCCCTCTGTTTTTAGGGTTCCTTCATAATGTTCCATTCTTCTGGGTGACAACGGGTTTATTGCCACATATGTTGACCGCCTCGGGAATCCTGCTGGTAATGTTTTATATTATTGATACGCTCCATTACAGGAAAGAGAAGATACCTGTTAACGCCGGGGATGTTGAGGAAAAGATTCCCTTCAAGATTGAGGGTATTATCAACTTTGTGTTTCTCGCTGGCGTGGTCATGCTCGTGCTGATGAGTGGTTACTGGAAACCCGGGTATCTTATGATCTCAGGGGTGCATCTGGGATATCAGGGTATTTTGAGAGATCTTGGAATTATAACTATGGGGGTACTTTCTCTGGTATTTACATCCAAGGTCTTGAGAGAGGCCAATGACTTCAGCTGGTTCCCCATAATGGAAGTGGCAAAGCTTTTCGCCGGTATCTTTATGACAATCATCCCGGCGCTGGCAATATTGAAGGCTGGTAATGCAGGCGCCATGTCCGGTCTTGTGTCTATTGTAAAAGAATCGTACCACTATTTCTGGGTCACAGGTGCCTTGTCATCATTCCTTGATAATGCCCCCACATATCTTACCTTTTTCAATCTTGCTATCGGTAAACTTGGAATGACAGAGGCTATGATCCCCGCCGCCCTTGCGGCGAAGGCAGCCACGGCAAATCCGGAATTTATAAAGTATTTGACGGCTATTTCAGCGGGAGCAGTTTTTATGGGTGCAAATACTTATATAGGCAATGCCCCGAACTTTATGGTCAAATCGATAGCAGAGGAGGCCGGGATAAACATGCCCAGTTTCTTCGGATATATGATTAAATACTCAATTCCTATTCTCATGCCTGTTTTCATTCTTGTAACCCTTATATTCTTTTAGCGGGGAGACGCAGGTGTTGAGAGAAAGGCGTATCCAGCATGAACAGGGAATATAGCGAAGTGGTTGTAGAGGGATCACTTGACCTCGTCAGGGGATTTGTGGTCGGATTTCTTGAGGGTAGAGAGATCCAGGGTGAGGCGATTTTTGGTGAGGATCACCATGTGGAAAATGAAGGCAAATTCGGCCAGATGATGCGTTTTATCGGCATCAGGGAGAGCCGCATTCACCTTATCATCGGGACCGGATTTCTCAAGCTGCTTGAGTCAGCGCTGGAAAAGCGAAAGGCGGAGCTTGCGCTGAAGGTAGTATCCGAGAAAGCGATTAATCAGGCGTCATTCAAGTTTCGTTACCGGGCTTTCACCAAGGAGTTGGGGGAAGATCTGTCGGCCTTGTTCGGTGATCTGCCCAGTAATCTCCAGGTAAGCGATTATGAACCCAGCGAGACAGTGATACCAGAGGGGAAGGGGGTAGAAGCCTACACGCCCCTGCACGAATATGAACTAAAGGCCTCCGGAACAGCATTTGGTCCTGTCAAAGAAGTGATGGATCTCTATGGCAGGGCTGAGCACTACGATATGGTGGAGCTTGAAGCGATAAGACTGGAATATGACAAGGTCCCGGCTGTTTGAAAGGTCGCTATCTGTTAACGCCTGATGCGAATATCCAGGGCGTGCAGTATGAAGGTATGAATGTTTTTGTAAACCTGACATCAGAAAAGAACTTTGTCAGGATACCATCCGCCATCTTAAGGATTTCTTCGTCGTAATCAGAGCAACACTGAACTGTGATCATGCCGGCAGGGTTCAGACAGGCTTTGATCTTCGTGAAAAGTCTGTCAAGAAAAGTTTCCCTGTCCATGGCAACAAATGCCTCCGGGCGCATCGTCAGATCGTAGATGATGGCGTCGAACCGGTGGTTACTCTCAAGGAAACTGATAACGTCGTCGTTTATGATTTCAACCCTTTCGTCGTCGAATGCGTCGTGGCATACACCTCTCAGATATTTCCCGCACGCGGTAGTAACCTCCCCGTCTATATCTATCAGTGTGACCTTTTGCGGGTTGTATTTCAGGAGTTCGTAGAGAACCCCTCCATCACCCCCGCCCAGGATTGCCACATTGTTCAGGGGGATTCCGGCCTCGACAAGGGGAGACACCATGCTTTCGTTGTAGAGAAAGGCATCCTTCTCGGCTATCTGAAGATCGTTATCAAGGAAGAGCATTCTTCCGAAATCCCTGTTGTCTATAATCCTGATATTTTGATATTTTGATATACAGCTGAAGATATCCTTATCAATATGGTACCTTATATCAAATCCGCTTAGATTGTTGTCATCCGTTATCCAGTTCTGGCTGTTCACCTCGATTGGATTCCCTCTTGAGATCTCCGCAATTCGCGTGCTGCCGGGAGTAAATCTTTCCTTGAAATAATCAAGGAGGTTAAGAGATTTGTGGTTGTCGCGGGAACAGGTGAAAATATCCAGAGACGCGTGCCGTGCTTCGGGATATGTGTGTATCGCTACGTGTGACTCGCTTATGACAGCGATTGATGTAATTCCAATTGGATCATAACAGTGGCTGCTGAGGCTCACGAGGTCCAGTGCGCAGACGTCAATCCCATCGCGCATTATCTGTTCGATCACTTCGCTGTCATTGAGTATATCCGCCGAGCAGTTGAAGAATTCGGCAATTATCTGTGTCCCCTGTGGTTTCATGGTAACCTTCATATGAATCAATTAGTTAATCAACATTAAGGCGCGGTCTTTATATAAAAAAGCATGTCGGGTGTCAAGAGAATAAAGGTTTTCCGCCGGAGCCATTCAGTCAGAGGGGAGGTGCGGCACCGAGTTATTCATTGACAAAGTGAGGTGGTCATTGTACTTCTCTGAGCAGCAAAGTGAGTGGGGCAAGATACCATGCATGACAGGTTTATAAGGATTGCGGCAACGGGTCTGGGCAGCGGGCTTTTGCCTTTTGCTCCCGGAACGGCGGGAACGCTTGTGGGGATATTTGTGTATTTGTTGTTTTCCTGTTTCCCATGGCCGCTTTATCTCCTGTCGATTATCGCTTTCACGTTTCTTGCCGTTTACGTTTCGCAGGAGGCGGAAAGGATATACAATGAGAAAGACCCGGGCCGGATTGTTATTGATGAAATAGTGGGTTTTCAGGTCACCATGTTCCTGATTGCGCCGACCGTCTGGCATATATTCTGGGGATTTTTGTTCTTTCGGGTTTTTGACATAATCAAGCCATTTCCCATACGCCTCTGTGAGAGGACGCTTCCTGGAGGCTATGGCGTGGTGGGGGATGACATAGTCGCAGGCATTTATGCAAACATAATGCTGCTCCTGCTTATCAGGTTTGCGGTTTAGCGGAACGCAGTCCCGTTGAATCGGGATTTACAAAGTAATAAAAGGAATGAAATGGATATCGGAATACTGGTGATAGGAGATGAACTGACAAGCGGCATGACAGTGGATACAAATTCGTCCTTTATCGCGAGTGAGCTGAATGCACAGGGGTGGCGTGTATCGGCCGTAATGGCCGTGGGAGACGATGAAAATGCCATCAAGGGAGGGCTTGAGTATCTTCTGGGGATCTCCGGTGCGCTGGTTGTCACGGGCGGGCTCGGTCCAACCGTGGATGATATAACAACGGAGGCTGTTGCCGGCGCGTTTGGTCTGGATTTACACACAGATGAAGCTGTCCTTGAACGGCTTAAGGAACGATTCGACAGGATTGGCTTCCCGTGGACGGAGAATAATGCGAAGCAGGCCATGTTCCCCGAGGGGGCCGCCATTATAGATAATCCTGTCGGTACCGCCTGCGGCTTTCTCATAGAGAGAGACGACAGGCCTGTCGCCGTTATGCCGGGAGTTCCAGGCGAAGCTAAAAAGATGCTTTCAGACGGAGTGATTCCCCTCTTCAGGGAAAAGATCGAATGGCGTGAACATGTTACGAAAAAGACGATAAAGGTATTTGGACTTACAGAGTCACGAATAGATCAGGCCCTTTCGTACGAAGATATGGAGATTCCGGGAGTGAGTGTCGGCTTTTACCCCAGGTTTCCGGAGATACGTCTCGTTGTCACATCTAGGGGAGAAGACGGCGGGCTCGCGGAAGAGAATCTAAGGGTTGCATGTGAGAGGATAGAGAGACAACTGTCCAGATATATATTCGGTTACGGAGACGATACCATGGAAGGAGTGGCGGCCGGGCTCCTGACCGGGAGAAAGCTGACACTTTCGGTGGCCGAGTCTTGTACCGGAGGGCTGATAACCGACCGTCTGACAGATGTGCCAGGCAGTTCTGTGTTTCTGGAAAGGGGTGTGGTTACATACAGCAATACATCAAAAGTTGAACTCCTCGGAGTACCCGCCTCAATCATAGAGAGCCATGGTGCCGTGAGTGAAGATGTTGCGATACTTATGGCGGAGGGCGTAAAAAAACTCGCGGGTACGGATATTGGACTGGCCACAACTGGTATTGCGGGCCCGACAGGCGGAACGGAGGAAAAACCCGTGGGGACTGTCTTTGTCGCCCTGTCAACAGGGCGGGGCACCACGTGCCGCAGGTTTCAGTTCCGGTGGGATCGCAGGAGAATAAAGGAGATGACTTCGCAGATAGCTCTGAATATATTGAGAAAGTTTCTCATTGAAGAGATAGATTGACGTGACAATGACATAGTATGTAAAATCACAGATAAGCTCCGGCGTTGATTCACGATATGCCTGGATTCGCAGCGAAGAGACTTTTTACCTGTTTATCAGGATTGAAAACAATTGTCATGAATGACAGAAAATCCATGAGGGCGTTTCTTGCAATAGAACTTCCGCCGGATATAAAAGAACTGATAGAGGAAATGAAAGAAAGGTTGGTCCCCGCGTTGAAGGGGATAAGGTGGGCCAGGCCCGAAGGAATGCACCTCACGCTGAAATTCTTAGGCGATGTGTTTCAGGATGATATAGTCCGTATTTCCGAAGTTGTCGAGAGGAATGCCAGGGACATTGCCCCCATCGGACTGAATGTCGGGTTGCCCGGGGGATTTCCCGGCTTGAAGAAACCGAGGGTATTATGGCTCGGTATCGGCGGGGATGTGCGAAGGCTTGCTGTCCTTCAGTCTGATATTGAAAATGATTTGGAAAAGAGTGGTTTCCCGGCAGAAAAGAAGGCATTTAAACCGCACCTTACGCTGGGCAGGTCCATGTCGCGCGGCGGGATAATATCGGGAGCTGAAGAGGCGAGTAATATAGCAGGGGAGGCGGGTATGCACCGGTTTGACGCGCGGGAACTGATACTCTTTAAAAGCGCGCTGAAACCCGGCGGAGCGGTATATACCAAACTTGCCACTTTTCTATTTGGAGGGCACTGATTTTTCATTTTGGATTATTAATAACATTTTTTGACGAACGGTAAGTTATGCCGGTAAGGAGAGGTCGCTATGGTATCTGAAACGGACAAAGAGAAGGCTGTTGATCTGGCCATAAGCCAGATTGAAAAGCAGTTTGGCAAAGGTTCCATCATGAGGCTGGGTGGTGATGAGATTATATCGAATGTCCCGGCCATATCTACGGGTTCCATAAGTCTCGATCTCGCACTTGGTGTCGGCGGCGTCCCCAGGGGAAGGGTTATTGAGATATTTGGTCCCGAATCGGGAGGAAAGACCACA
>FUWD013229641.1_pt1 | contig 12309 bp, 7 predicted proteins | sample 1063281 | NCBI WGS metagenome assembly FUWD01 (sample SAMEA79048168, study PRJEB19326) | metagenome | biome: marine
CTTCGAAAGGAATAGGGAAAGGCTTGCAAAAGCCTACGCAAGAGAAGGAGCTCGAGTTGTTTTGGTCGGCAAGGAGCCTGGCTGCTCTTGAAGAAGTTCAGAGCGAAATTTTAAATGCGGGTGGAGATGCAATTTGTATTACAGCAGATATAAGTGACCCTGTAGCTGTTCAAAAGTTAGTTGACGTAACTATAGAAAGATATGGGAAAATTGATGTGCTTTGCCACAATGCAGGGATTTATCCCGAACGAAGATTAGAGGAAATGCAATTAGAAGACTGGCAAGCAGTCATTGATGTGAATCTAACAGGGACATTTTTAACTGTGAGTAAATGCATTCCTACGATGAAGGCTCAAGGACATGGAAAGATTGTCGTTATTTCATCAATTTCAGGTCCTAAGACAGCTCTTCCAGGGTTCTCTCATTACACAGCTTCCAAAGGTGGAGTCGATGGTTTTATAAAATCAGCAGCAGTTGAACTTGCTAAATATAATATTCAAATCAATACCATAGAGCCAGGGAACATATTAACCGAAAGCTTAATGGGGCTGGGTGAGGATTACTTAGCGAGCATGACTCAAGCTATCCCTGCTAATAGACTCGGGACTCCTGAAGATATTGCTTGTGCAGCACTTTTTCTCAGCTCAAATGAAACAAACTTTATTACGGGCCAAAGTTTGGTTGTTGATGGAGGTCAAGTCCTTCCTGAAAGTCATTTTTCGGAGTTCTAATCTTTATTTTTTAAGAGTCCCTTGTTTCGTTACGATGTTCTAGAACTCAGTAGAATACAATGAGTGCACGATTGTTCTTGCTTAATTTAAATATGCTTGCTACGCATAAAAAATTAGTTGGAAACTTAAAATGGTGTTTTTATGAATAAAAAATATTTATTGTTGCTGGTCGTTTTTGTAAATACCGCAGCTTTTTCAGGTAGCGGAAAAATGCAAGAGTATAAAGCGGGTCCTGCGGTTTTTCTTCAGAGTACAGGGGGAGCTGGGGCTGCTTATTATTTTGCAAAGAACAATGCACTTTCTCTAGGTGTTTGGGCTATTCCTTACAAAGCACTTCAAAATAGCAATGGAACTCAAGATTTAAATTCTAATAAGACTGCTCTTGGAGCAGATTTTCTTTATCATCAGCCTTTAATGAAAAATTTTTTGAATAATCAAGTCTTTCTCATTGCTGGAGTTGGGTGGGGACAGGTCTTTGGTACAGTTAATAATCGTCCTATTCAGTATAGCTGGGAGTCAAAGTTAGAGCTCGGTTTTGAATATAGATTTAATCCACATCTTTATTTTTGCTTGGTGGCAAACCCATATAGCTACACTGAGACAAAGTTTAAAAACTTTCCCAATAAAATGTCTCATCAAGGTATTTTTGCTTCGGCAGGCATTGCGGTTGTTTATAAATTTTAGAGATCAGACCAGCCTTTTATTTTTAAGAGACCCTTGGCCTCCCATTGCTTAAGATAAGTAAAGACAACTTCTTTAGAAAGGTCTGTTTCAGAAGCCAGATCTTCGAGGTAAAAGAATCTTTTTTGAGCAGGAAGCAGATCCATTAGAAGCCTTAACTTTAAAACATTGGAAGTTGCATGAGATCCGAATGCCCGCTGACCTGGGTCTACATAGAGGTTAAGGTCTGGATGAGAAGTGCAAGGAGTCCCTTCAAACTTTTTTTCAATAAGAGTTAAAGCTTCTAAAGATGCAATCGCTTGGTAGAGGACTTCAACAGCTTCGTCTAAACTGTTTTGATCTATGATAGAGAGGTTATCTCTTGAAGAATGGTACTCCGGATAGGGAAAGCGAGACAAGCTGCACATGGGGATTCCATGACTTTGCCAAACAGCTTCATCATTGCAGATAATACTTTTGAAAGGTCCTTCGTTGTAAGGCTTTGAATATTTTTTGAGTGTCTCTTGCAGTTTTGTTTCTATTTTTGAATCTTCATTTAGACTAAATTGAAGAGCCAGGGGAGTTTTTGACCCGAGCATTTCTAAAAAACAGGCTCCTAAAAAAAAGCTCCTTATTTTGAACTGTCTTTGCTAAATAAAAATTCAGAGCCTATAATTTCTGGTAGAAGAACAAGTTTGTAAGAAAACTTTGTTTTCACTTTAGAAAGTCTTTCAAAAAAGTTCTACACCTACTGCAACGCCTGCTAAATCGTCATTAGCCATCCCTGGATGATCTAAGTGAGCTACAAAGGTAAAACATTCAGGAGACTCCCCTTCTATAGTGTATTCAGCGACTTTTAAGGTGCCTAGACTTTCCCGGGTTTCAATATGAACCGTATATTCGCCTTCCTCAAGAGTATCATAAAAAATCTTTGGGGACACAAAAAACCCCAATCCCTTTCCCAGGGTCTGTAAAATTGCCTGAAGTGATAAGGAATAGCATCGGAGTATCGATGATCAAAATGAAGGTGCTTTTGAAGGGCTTCTTTGGAAAGCTTCCCTTTAAATGGCATTGATAGACCTATAATTTTAAGGGGGTGGTCCACTTGATAAACACATTTACCTTTAAAAAAAATGTCAGCTCTAACTAAATCCCATTTAGGTGGGATTTCCCAAGAATTATAAGATTCAGAATAAGAATGGATCTCAAAAGGTAAAATCTTCAAGAAGTAGTCAAGGCAATCGTCATAATCCTCAGAGCAAAAATTTCGATTTTTAAGCCATAGCTTTTCAATCAGTGCATAGGCAGTAGAGGTTTTAAGGGGCATTGAGATCCTTTTTCATAAGTACTGAAACATCCTTGTATGGATGAATTTTAGAAAAAATGGAAGAATTAATCAAAAAATCGTCTTGTGTTCTATTTGCGTTAAAATGAGCGCTTTGCTATAGGTAGAGCAGAGCGTTTATGGAGTCAAAAGTATGCGAATATTTCCTAATAGATTGATGAGTTCCCTTGGTAGTGTAGGTGTTTGGATAAAGAGAAAATGCTTAGGGAAAGATAGTGTGATTCGAGATTTAACGAAAGGAGACAAGGGAGACATATCTTTTGATGCAAAAGGGTTTAAATTTTTTAGCACAAAACGGAGTGTAAACGAACTAGCTAAGGACGTCTTAAGCACAATTAAAAATGATCGAACACTTTCTACTGATGCTTTCGCTGGCAAATTTTTAACTGTAGTGTCTGCTTCTAAATGTATGGAAGTCAGGGATATCCGAGAAATCGTAAGAGTTCATCTAAGTAACTCTAATCATTCAGTGATCTGTAAAGCAGCTATGCAGGAGTTTGTTGCCGAAGCTACATTTGCCTCTCAAGGAGAGAACTTAACATTTAGACGTCCAAATGATCTTTGGGAGGATCGTGTATTCAAATTTGTTAAAGCTTACCCGCGCGTTTTAGAGCAATTAGTTGGGGATGAACATTTTATCCAAAGTCTGAGCACTATGACATTTAAAAGCTTTCTGATGGATAAATTAGACTTTACTGAGAATGATTTTGTCGAACTAAGGCCCCAACTAGTCTCTCCATCTTCACTTGCTTCTGCACCTCCTAAAACTCTCGAGATTAACTATACAGCACCATTTGGGCCTCAAAATTGCAAATCTCAAGAAGGTAGAACTATTTGTGCCGAGGTCAATCAAAAGCTTGAGAGACACGTCTACTCTGAAGTTTCCCTATCCAGAGGAGAAAGTAGATTCCTTGACATTCCTCTTGTCAATTCTAACAATAATTTAGTAGAGGTAACAGAAAATGGAGTTCCCAAACCCCTTCATGCAAACAGGGTCACGCTCAACGGACTAAAGTTCGTTTTTTTGCAAATGTTCACAGAAGAAACACAACCAAGAGGGCTCCAGTTTTTTTTAGAGGAAGAACTTTCCTGTATCGTAGACTTGACTAAGCCTGGTCGAGGTGGTGATCAAAATTCATTTAAGCCTTCAGAAAAGTATTATCCAGAAGAGGGTGAACGAATTAAAAAGGAAGCAGACAGGAAAGAGGAAAGAACAAGATTTGTCGCTATTAGAGGGGGAGAAAAAGTTTTGAATCAAAGATCACAAACTATAACAGACCCTCTAACTATAAAAGATAACAGGCCTCCAGGAAAAGAAAAAGATCTTTCTAGATTGAATTACACAAATTGGGAAGACCATAAATCTGTTGAAAGCATGACAGAGTTTGATAGCCTGGTAAAAGAAGTTTCTCCTTTTGTCACAGATGGAATACCTACTGTAGTACACTGTAGAGCAGGAGTGGGCCGTTCAGGAACCTTAGCTACGGCTATTGTTCTCAGTAAAATTGCAGAGCAGCGAGAGGTTACCAAGGCCGACATTATAGATTGCATCACTCAAGGACGTATACAAAGAGGTTCCTCGTTTGTGCAAAAAGGGGCACAGCTTGACCTTTTAGTGGCGTATAAAGATGATCTCAATAAAAAAAGAAAACCTCTCTAATTTCTTTTCTAAATAGAAACGAGCTGCTATGTCTCAATTTTCTATCTGTTGTTTAAAGTCGAGGTTTTAATATGGTTCAATCATCAGGTTATGCAGCTCAAAGTAAAGATCAGCCTTTGGCCCCCTTTAATTTTGAGAGAAGAACGCTTAGAGAAAATGATGTTTTCATAGAGATTCAATTCTGTGGAGTTTGTCATTCCGATATCTTTTTAGCAAGAGATGGCTGGAAGAAAAGCACTTACCCTATGGTGCCTGGCCATGAAATTGTAGGAATAGTAAAAGAGATCGGAGCTAAAGTTGAGAAATTCAAGGTCGGAGATCATGTGGGAGTGGGTGTAATGGTCGATTCCTGTCAGAAATGCTCCAGTTGCCAAGAACATTTAGAGCAGTATTGTGAAAAGGGAAATGTGAGCACTTATAATGGAAAGGATTATCATACTGGAGAGATGACCTATGGAGGGTACTCAAATAACATTGTGGTTCGTGAAGAATTCGTTCTCAGTCTTCCTGGTAATTTAGATTTAGCTGCCTCAGCTCCCCTTCTTTGTGCGGGGATTACAACCTATTCTCCTCTTAAACACTGGAAAGTGGGATCTGGGTCTGAAGTAGGAATTGTAGGTTTAGGCGGGTTAGGGCATATGGCTGTTAAACTTGCAAAAGCTATGGGGGCTAAAGTGCATGTTTTTACAACCAGTGAAGGCAAAAAAGAGGATGCCAAGCAGTTAGGTGCCGACCACGTGATATTATCTAAGAACTCTCAGGAAATGGAGGGTGGAGCAAATAGCCTTGATCTTATTATCAATACTGTTGGGGCGCCAATTGAATTAGAGCCCTACCTTAATTGCTTAAAAAGAGATGGAAGCATGGTCATGGTGGGTCTTCCAGATGATCTGCATCCTCCTTTCCCTATAGCTTCTCTTGTTTTTCAAAGAAAATGTTTAGCAGGTTCATTAATTGGCGGAATTAAGGAGACACAAGAAATGCTCGACTTTTGTGGTGAGCATAATATTGTAAGTGAAATCGAGCTTATTGAAATTCAAAAAATTAATGAAGCATTCGATAGAACAGAAAAAGGGGATGTAAGATACCGCTTTGTAATTGATTTAAAAAGCCTTACTTAGCAGCAGTAATTCAAATAGGTTTTGTGAGAACTTGAAAAGCTTACGGTAAATCAGTGGGATGTATGGCATTTTTTCTTTAGTTTACGTCCTTTGATAGGGATTCTATGTGTCGTTCGGTATTTATTTTTTCAATAATTAGCCTGTCAGTTATATAAAGAAATTAATTTACTATTTAATTTTATGAACAAGATTACTCAAGATATTTGTTAGGAAAATAGCGATAATTGCGTCAGTCATGCGACATTTTGTGAGTGCTTGAAAAGAGTGAAAAAATGAGTGAAAAAGGGATCTAAAAAATGAAAAGTTATGAAAACAATCTGATCTTTACAAAGTCTTAATCAAATAAAAAAAAGAGGGTCTCAGGAGAGGGAATCAAAGTTTTTCGGAAAAAGATGAAACAAAGATTGTCGTAAATTCAGTGTTGTCATATAGTCTTGGTTAGTTTTTAACAACTGGTTCAATAAACGGACAAAAGGGTTAGAAAAAAGGGTGCCAAGAGTACCCAAGTTGTTTGACAGCGTGGATGGTTTTATGTGCAAATAATATGTGCTTACTTAGATGTAAGCATTGAGCAAATGTCAATTGAAAAATTTGATTAATCGCGAAAATAGCAAACGTCAACATCAATACTTAATTTATTTATATTTTTTTGAGAATTTGATCTTGGTTCAGATTGAACGCTGACGGCGTGGATGAGGCATGCAAGTCGCACGAAATATTGAGCTTGCTTGATATTTAGTGGCGAAAGGGTTAGTAATACTTGGGTAACTTACCCTTAACTTGGGAATAACGGTTGGAAACGATCGCTAATACCGAATGTGAAAAAGAAGAAGCATTTCTACTTTTTTAAAGCTGGGGATCGCAAGACCTAGTGGTTAAGGAGAGGCCCATGGGATATCAGCTTGTTGGTGTGATAAAAGCGCACCAAGGCTAAGACGTCTAGGCGGATTGAGAGGTCGACCGCCAACACTGGGACTGAGACACTGCCCAGACTCCTACGGGAGGCTGCAGTCGAGAATCTTTCACAATGGGGGAAACCCTGATGAAGCGACGCCGTGTGAGTGAAGAAGGCCTTCGGGTCGTAAAGCTCTTTCGCTTGGGAGCAAGAGAAGCGAGCTAATACCTCGCTAATTTGATAGTACCAGGTAAAGAAGCACCGGCTAACTTCGTGCCAGCAGCTGCGGTAATACGAAGGGTGCAAGCGTTAATCGGATTTATTGGGCGTAAAGGGCGCGTAGGCGGAAAAGAAAGTCAAATGTGAAATCCCAGGGCTTAACCCTGGAACTGCATTTGAAACTCCTTATCTTGAGGGTAGACGGAGAAAGTGGAATTCCACATGTAGCGGTAAAATGCGTAGATATGTGGAAGAATACCGGTGGCGAAGGCGACTTTCTAGTTTATTCCTGACGCTGAGGCGCGAAAGCAAGGGTAGCAAACAGGATTAGATACCCTGGTAGTCCTTGCCGTAAACGATGTATACTTGGCGTAGCTGGTCTCAACCCCAGCTGTGTCGGAGCTAACGTGTTAAGTATACCGCCTGAGGAGTACGCTCGCAAGGGTGAAACTCAAAAGAATTGACGGGGGCTCGCACAAGCAGTGGAGCATGTGGTTTAATTCGACGCAACGCGAAGAACCTTACCTAGGCTTGACATGTACTGGACAACCACAGAGATGTGGCTTTCTTCGGACCGGTACACAGGTGCTGCATGGCTGTCGTCAGCTCGTGCCGTGAGGTGTTGGGTTAAGTCCCGCAACGAGCGAAACCCTTATCATTAGTTACCAGCATTTCGGATGGGGACTCTAGTGAGACTGCCTGGGTTAACCAGGAGGAAGGTGAGGATGATGTCAAGTCAGCATGGCCCTTATGCCTAGGGCTACACACGTGCTACAATGGTCGATACAAAAGGTCGCGAAGCCGCAAGGTGGTGCTAATCCTATAAAATCGGTCTCAGTTCGGATTGTGGTCTGCAACTCGACCACATGAAGTTGGAATTGCTAGTAATGGCGTGTCAGCAACAACGCCGTGAATACGTTCTCGGGCCTTGTACACACCGCCCGTCACATCATGGAAGTTGGTTTTGCCCAAAGTCACTGACTTAACCGCAAGGGAAGAAGTGCCTAAGGCAGGGCTGATGACTAGGATGAAGTCGTAACAAGGTAGCCCTACCGGAAGGTGGGGCTGGATCACCTCCTTTTTAAGGACAGAAGTCCGGTTTCGACCGGACATTCAGGTTGAGGTAAGTACATATTGCACATAAGACCAATCACGTTGTCAAATCCGCGTTATTTGAAAATATTTGAAATCTACAATCTTCTTTTTTAAGAATAGAAGGTGCTTGAGAACATCAAGTTTATTTATAGTTAAGTTTTTAAGGGCTAATGGTGGATACCTAGGTATCAACAGGCGATGAAGGACGTGTTTACCTGCGATAAGCTTCGGGGAGCTGGCAATAGCTTTGATCCGGAGATTTCCGAATGGGGAAACCCAGTATATGGAGACATATATTATTCTTATCTAAATACATAGGATAGGAAGGCGATACCCGCCGAACTGAGACATCTCAGTAAGCGGAGGAAAAGAAATCAAAGAGATTCCCTGAGTAGCGGCGAGCGAAATGGGAATAGCCCAAACCAAAGTCTCTGACTTTGGGGTTGTAGGACCAATCATAAAGATAAGTGAAGTCTAGTCGAACACAACTGGAAAGTTGGACAATATAGGGTGATAGTCCCGTAGGCGAAAGATGAATCTTACAAGATTGGCACCTGAGTAGGGCCGGACACGTGAAACCCGGTCTGAATCTGGGGAGACCACTCTCCAAGGCTAAATACTAGTTGATGACCGATAGTGAACCAGTACCGTGAGGGAAAGGTGAAAAGAACCCCGTTTAGGGGAGTGAAATAGAACATGAAACCATTAGCTTACAAGCGGTCAAAGACCTATGGTCCTTTTAGGACAAAGGTTGATGGCGTGCCTTTTGCATGATGAGCCAGCGAGTTACGCTATACGGCAAGGTTAAGGAATTTTCATTCTGGAGCCGAAGCGAAAGCGAGTGTGAATAGCGCGATTAGTCGTATGGCGTAGACACGAAACCGAGTGATCTATCCATGACCAGGTTGAAGCAAAGGTAACACTTTGTGGAGGACCGAACCAGTACATGTTGAAATATGTTTGGATGAGTTGTGGATAGGGGTGAAAGGCCAATCAAACTCGGAAATATCTTGTTCTCTCCGAAATAACTTTAGGGTTAGCCTCGGTGTACGTTTCTTTGGGGGTAGAGCACTGGATTTATGCGGGGGTCTACCGACCTACCAATTAAAACCAAACTCCGAATACCAAAGAAATATCCGGGAGATAGACAGTGGGGGATAAGCTCCATTGTCAAGAGGGGAACAGCCCAGACCATCGATTAAGGCCCCAAATTCTATGCTAAGTGAGTAAGGAAGTGAAGTCTCAGAAACAGTTGGGATGTTGGCTTAGAGGCAGCAACCATTTAAAGAGTGCGTAACAGCTCACCAACCGAGAGATTTTGCGCCGAAAATATTCGGGGCTAAGCATAGAGCCGAAATCATGGGTGCATGTGTTTACACATGCGCGGTAGGAGAGCGTAGTATGTGCACTGAAGGTATATCGTAAGAAGTACTGGAGCGCATACTAGTGATGATGCATGGCATAAGTACACGATAAAGGAGGTGAAAATCCTCCTCGCCGAAAACCTAAGGTTTCCAGGGTAAAGCTCGTCTTCCCTGGGTTAGTCGGCCCCTAAGCTGAGGCAGAAATGCGTAGGCGATGGGAATCAGGTTAAATATTCCTGAACCACCTAAAATTTATACGATGGGATGACGAAGTATGTTAAGCATGCGGACTATTGGATGTCCGTTTGACTATGAGGGGTGCTGGCAGGCAAATCCACCAGCGTGGCCCTAGGTAGTCACCAAGGGGAATCTTCGGAGGAACCGATGATGTGGCGCTACGCTTCCAAGAAATAATCTCTAGTTTTTGATGGTGACCGTACTCAAACCGACACAGGTGGGTGTGATGAATAATCTCAGGCGCGCGAGACAACTCTCGTTAAGGAACTCGGCAAACTATTCCCGTAACTTCGGAAGAAGGGAAGCCACTTTTTGTGATTCACTTCGCGTGATGAGCAAAAGGTGGCCGCAGAGAAATGGCCCAGGCGACTGTTTACCAAAAACACAGCACTTTGCTAAGCCGTGTAAGGCAATGTATAAGGTGTGATGCCTGCCCAATGCCAAAAGGTCAAAGGGAGGGGTTAGGGTTTATCCCGAAGCTCTGAACTAAAGCCCTGGTGAATGGCGGCCGTAACTATAACGGTCCTAAGGTAGCGAAATTCCTTGTCGGGTAAGTTCCGACCTGCACGAATGGCGTAACGATCTGGGCGCTGTCTCAACGAGAGACTCGGTGAAATTGTAGTAGCGGTGAAGATGCCGTTTACGCGCGACAAGACGGAAAGACCCCGTGAACCTTTACTATAGTCTGATATTGGCTTTTGATTTGTCATGTGTAGGATAGCCGGAAGACTTTGATGCTCATTCGTTAGGATGAGTTGAGTCAACCTTGAAATACCGGCCTTGACACATTGAGAATCTAACGAAGTCCCATGAATCTGGGATTCGGACATTGTCAGATGGGTAGTTTTACTGGGGCGGTATCCTCCTAAAAAGTAACGGAGGAGTCCAATGCTTACTTCATCATGGTTGGTAATCATGAGTAGAGCGTAAAGGTATAAGGTAAGTTAACTGCGAGACCTACAAGTCGAGCAGGTACGAAAGTAGGGCTTAGTGATCCGGCGGTAGAAAGTGGAATTGCCGTCGCTCAACGGATAAAAGGTACTCCGGGGATAACAGGCTTATCGCATCCAAGAGTTCATATCGACGATGCGGTTTGGCACCTCGATGTCGGCTCATCGCATCCTGGGGCTGCAGAAGGTCCCAAGGGTTTGGCTGTTCGCCAATTAAAGCGGTACGCGAGCTGGGTTCAGAACGTCGTGAGACAGTTTGGTCCCTATCTGTCGCGCGCGTAGGATATTTGAGAGGAGCTGCTTCTAGTACGAGAGGACCGAAGTGGACAAACCAATGGTGTTCCGGTTGTTCTGCCAAGGGCATAGCCGGGTAGCTAAGTTTGGAACGGATAAGCGTTGAAAGCATCTAAACGCCAAGCCTCCCTCAAGATAAGATATCCCTATGAGACCACATGAAGATTACATGTTTGATAGGCTGGAGGTGTAAGCACAGCAATGTGTTCAGCTGACCAGTACTAATCGGTCCATTGACTTGACTATTTTTCTTTGCGGTCTTTGAAAAGACCCTAAAGATTAGTTCTCAAGCATCGTTTATTCTTAAAAATAAGAAAGATTTCAAATAAAGTTTCACTTGGTGACTATAGAGCAAGGGGTACACCTGATCCCATCCCGAACTCAGAAGTTAAGCCTTGTATCGCCGATGGTACTATACACAAGAGTATGGAAGAGTAGGATGTTGCCAAGTTTTTAATCACGACCCTTAGAACGAAAGTTTTAAGGGTCTTTTTTTGTCTTTATATTAAAAAAATAACTACATAGTTTGTTGAGAATCTCTTACTTTAAATTCTTAAGCTCCTATTCATAAATCTTTCTTATATGTGTTGGATTAGGAACATAAAGTGAAGAAAGTGCTACTCATATTATTTATTTGTTCCCCTAACCTTATCTTTGCATTGACGACTACTTGGAATAATGGCAATGCTACTTCAGACTGGTCGACAAATAACAATTGGGATAATGGGGTACCGACCATTTTTGATACAGCTGTTCTTCCTGGTTCAATTACAATTGGCGGAGAGACTAATACCATCCTTATAAATACTGGTGCTATTGTTGCAGCTCAAGAACTAATAGTGAATAGCCCTCCATCTAACGATTTCCCTAATAGTTCTGGAAGCAACACTTTTGCTTCTATAGCGTCTTTTTTTAACTCAGCGCCTTTTTCAATAGGTGCAAATGGAATTGTTGTAGAGGCTAAGCCGGATGCTAGTTTTTTTCTATTTAGCTATAAATCGAGTTTGCTTTTAACAGAGCAAGATACAATTTTGGGAAATAATACGATTTCTGAGATATCATTAGGTAAGATTGGCGAAACACTTGCCTCCAGTAATTTATCAATTCAGGGGCGCGTTAATCTTAATTCTGCTAATAGCACTTTTACTGGCAATGCAAATCTATCAGCAGCTTTTTTATCTGTAGCTGCTGATACTGCTTTAGGGCTTGGAAACAAAAATCTCAATTTTCTTACTGATTCCACGCTGAGCTTCACCTCAGGATTTGCTCTGCCCAATACAAGAGACCTTCCTATTTCACCTGGAGTAACTGCAACTATTGAAACGCCTGATATTAACAATTCAACTACCATTGAGGGTATTATTTCAGGAGATACAGGTGCTTTTACTAAATCAAAACCAGGTGAGTTAACTCTGGCTGGAACTAATACTTTCGGAGGAGCAATTACACTTTCTGCAGGGACACTCTCAGTTTCCTCTAATGATAATTTGAGTACCGCAAATCAAAATATCGATTTTACTGGAGATTCAACTTTAAATTTTGCAACAAGCTTTACACTACCCAATGTCAGAGAACTTGTTATTTCTCCTGGAATCACTGCAACTATTCAAACGCCTGATATTGCTAATCCGACAACCATTGCTGGAGTTATTTTGGGGGCAACAGGCAATCTCTCAAAATCAGGAGTAGGTGAGTTAATTTTAACAGGAACAAATACTTATGGTGGAACAACGACACT